>PDWI01003505.1_pt1 | contig 22084 bp, 18 predicted proteins | sample 1430891 | NCBI WGS metagenome assembly PDWI01 (sample SAMN01162508, study PRJNA174530) | Oral metagenome, whole genome shotgun sequencing project. | biome: Marine environment; feature: Marine mammal; material: Swab sample of the gingival sulcus; isolation source: swab sample of gingival sulcus... | reverse complement strand
CTTTGTGATAAGCTCTTTGCTAGACTCTTCGTAGGAGTTTAGACTTGTGATGCGTTCTATTTTACGAACTTCAGGTAGGCTTTCTTGATTTAAGTTGAAGAGTGGTTCAGAGATAGGTATGTTGATGTGTACAGGTCCTCTTGTGTGATGTCTAGTGCTTAATATTGCTTCATTGATGAGTCTATTGCAATGCCATTTATCTTCTTCTGTTCTAATCTCAGGAAGATTAACCGATTGCTTAACAAGAGAAGAGAATACATTAGCTTGAGGTACAGTCTGCCCATCCATCTGTCCAATCCAAGCTTGAGGTCTATCGGCAGAGATGATGAGCAAAGGTACTTTCTGATAGAAGGCTTCTGCTACAGCTGGGTGTAGGTTCAGTAGGGCAGAGCCAGAGGTGCAAACAATTGCTACGGTTTGAGCCGTGTTTATGGCTATGCCTAAGGCGAAAAATCCAGCACTTCGTTCATCTACAATAGAGTAGCACTTAAAGTCTTTGTTTTGACTAAGGCTTAATACTAAGGGGGCATTACGACTACCTGAGCAAAGGACACAATACTCTATGCCGTGTGCCTTCATTAGAGCGATTAGCTCTAGAATATTTTCTTTCTCTGAATACATTTCTTTTTAATTAAGAGTTAATAATTAAAAATTAAGAATTGTCAGCCAAGTCCTTAACCCCAAAACTTATAAAACCTTTAGCATTGTTTTCATTTTAGCTTCTGTTTCCTGCCATTCTTCTTCTAGTTCAGATGCTTTGAGTAGACCTCCTCCAGCATATAGGCGTAGCGATTGAGCAGAAAGTATTTGCATACAGCGTATATTAACGTATAGCTTACAGCTTTCCTTGGCATTGATGAACCCAAAGAACCCTCCATAGTAACGACGCTCAAGGCTTTCGTTCGCTAGAATAAAAGCTTTTGCTTCGTCTTTGGGCAAGCCACAAAGTGCTGGAGTAGGGTATAGTCGCTCTAGAACTTGGGTAATATCTTGTGCTTTGCTGATTTGAAAACTAATATCAGTCTTAATGTGTGCTAAATGTCCTGCCGAAATCGTGTAAGCCTTAGACTGTTTAATCTTAATACCTAAGCATTGAAGAGCCTCCTCAATAAACTTGCTAACGTAGCTTTGTTCTTCTTTTAGTTTTTCAGACCAAATAAGCTCTTTTGCCAAATTTCCCACCACTTGTGTGCCTGCTAGAGCTACCGTTGAGCAATTATTTCCTTCTCTAGTGAGTAAGCACTCTGGACTAGCTCCTAGCCATAGACCTGATATGGGCGTATATACTAGGTAACAGTAGGCACTTTGATAGTGCTGACAAGTGTTTGCAAAGAGGTCTTTAATGTCAAGATTATCTTGAAAACTTAAATCTTTGGAGCGTGCAAGGACTAGTTTCTTAAATTGATTTTGCTCTAGAGCCTCTTTGAACTTAAAAAAGTCTTGAGTATACTTCCTTCTATCCTCTTGTGTTTCATCGCTAGAGTCTGTAGGGTGAGCCTTCTCAGCCTTGCCGTTCTGCCTATCGTAGTTAAGTTCTAAAGTCTTAACTTTTCCCTTGATTAAGAGTAAAGGATTTGTATCTTTTATCTCAAAAGGAGCAAAGATAAAGCCCTCTTCTCCTTCTAAACCTTGAAGGCTATGCATCGTTCTGAACTCCTCTCCTTGTAGGAAATAGGCTTCCTGCTCATTTGGTAAGCTGTAGAGAGCAAAACTTTGCTTCGTTGCGACTAAATGGTGTATGTCAAGGTCTGTAAACTTTACCATTATATTGCTTTATCTTGGAGTGATAATACTATTTGTTAGGCGAATAGAAGATACAAGCTTCTCTGTCGCAAGACTATAGAGATCTATTTGCCATAGATGAGTGCTTCGTCCGTGGTGAATAAGCTGTGCAATAGCCTTGACTGTATCTCCTTTCTTTGCCATTGATAGATGATTGCCACTGATTTGTAGACCTACGGGATATTGCTCAGGAGCTATTAGCAGAAAAGAACCATAGCCTCCAATACTTTCAGCTAATGCCATACTTGCTCCCCCGTGTAAGCAGTTTTGAGTCTGACAGCTACGTTCATCAATAAGCATTGTCGCTTCGATATAATCTTCTGTTATGTTTGTAAGTTTAATAGGAAAGTGTTCCATTAAAGTTCCTTTGCCTATTTCTTCAAAATAGTGTATGAAAGTTGCTTCTTCTCCGTATCTCTTCCTAAGTTCTAGACCTAGTTCTTCATTTATTTTAATGGGTAATGCCCTCATTATCCTTCTTTATTCTCATTTATATATTGTATGCTTGAGCCTTAGAATAGTTCAAGTCTAAGTACAAATTTATGAAATTATCTTAACATTACCGTAATAATCTCGCTATCTCTCTACTGATACAGGGACTTTATTCTCTCTCTTACGGTAATTCTCACTTGTGTCCTAAATAAATTTTGTATTTAAGTAATAATCTTCTTTTTGATGTAAAACACTTGCCTAAGGGCAAACTTCCTTTCCCCTTCAAGTCTTTGAAGGGGAAATTTTTTCTGTTAGACAACTTGCTAAGCTTAATTTCCTTTAAAACAGTATACTACGTCCTTGTTTAGAACACGTGTGGGTAATTCGAGCTTGAACTAATCTTCTTTTTCCTTGAAAAACAAGGGAAGTATTTAGCTTTGATTTGAGAAAATGCAGTAAGTTTCTTGATTTCACTCCGTCGTGAAATTAATTACACAACGGAGTGAAAAGTTTTACACAACGGAGTGAAATCAAAACTTTGTTAGCTCAGTTTGTGGATAAAGCTTTGTGCTTGTTTAGTTGTTCAGGGACGAAGTTTAAGTTTTTTCGGGGAGAAGTTTAGAACGAACTTTGATAAGTCAAGTCAAAAGACCTAGAGAAGTGTTTTGTCCACTCCGTGGTGGACAAAAATCCATACGGCTGTGGACTTTTGTCCATTCCCTCGTGGACTAAAAAGATATGAGAAATATTTATGTAAGGCTTGCAGAGCTTTTTTTTGCTTGTTGAACTTATTGAATTCTAAATTTCATTAGTCATTTGCTTACTTATTTGGCTTTGTTTAGACCAAATTAACAACGAAAAGACCTCTGTGCAAAGCTCTATGAAGGAAGTACATCTCGCAAAAAAATAGGAAAAAATGCAAGAAATAAATTTTAATAACTTAACTTTGTCGTCAGAGAAATGCATTGAAAAATAAACTTGCACATATATAATAGGTCTAAAAGATAGATGTTGATGAAGAACTTAGTTATTGTAGAGTCCCCCAAGAAAGCACAGCTAATTCAAGGTTTTCTTAAGAAAAATAACTTGACAGGCTACAAGGTAATGGCTAGTGCTGGTCATATTCGAGATTTAAAGAAAAAGTCTTTCAGTATAGATGTTGAGCATAACTATGCTCCAGAGTATGAAATCTCTGCTGATAAGAAACAACTTATCAAGGATTTGAAGGCAGAAGTCAAGAAGAGTGATATGGTTTACCTCGCTTCCGATGAAGACCGTGAGGGAGAAGCAATAGCTTGGCACTTGAGCGAGGTTCTAGAACTCAAACCCGAGAAGTGTAAGCGTATTGTTTTTCACGAGATTACGTCGGAAGCCTTTATGCAGGCTCTAGAAAATCCGAGGGACATCAATCAAAACTTAGTTGATGCTCAGCAAGCAAGACGTGTCCTTGACCGTATTGTGGGCTTTGAGCTATCGCCAGTTTTATGGCGACGTATCGGTCGCTCTGCTCCATCAGCAGGACGTGTGCAGTCTGTTGCTGTTCGCCTAATCGTAGAACGTGAACGTGAGATACAGCATTTTGAGGCTAAATCTTCTTTTAGGGTGCAAGCTGTACTTCAGTTACCTACTGGAGAGGAACTAAAAGCAGAACTTAATCATCGTTTCGAAACAGAGCAAGAGGCTGAGGACTTCCTCAAACTCTGTGCAAGTAATCAGTTTTCTATTAGTGATATTAGTAAGAAAGCTGGTCGCCGTTCTCCTTCAGCACCATTTACGACCTCAACCCTACAGCAAGAAGCTTCTTCACGCTTAGGCTATAGCGTTTCTCAAACAATGCGATTAGCTCAGAGTCTATATGAGTCAGGACATATTACTTATATGCGTACAGACTCCGTTAATCTATCTTCTATGGCAATGAATACTATTGCTAAGGAAGTTAAAAACGCTTACGGGGAAGCCTACTATAAGGCTCGTAAGTTCCAAACTAAGAGCAAAGGAGCTCAAGAGGCTCACGAAGCAATACGTCCATCTTACATTGATAGAAGTCAAATCGAGGGGACGGCACAAGAGAAACGTCTTTATGAACTTATTCGTCGCCGTACTTTAGCTTCTCAGATGGCTGACGCTAAGATTGAGCGTACAACGGTAGAAATCCCAGTTAAGGGGTCTAAATATCTATTCGTAGCACAAGGAGAAGTTGTCGTTTTCAAGGGCTTCCTTGAGCTATATATGGACGGCTCGAGTAACGATAGTAAATTGCTCCCTGCAATGCAAGTAGGAGAGGTTTTGGAGCGTCTAAGTGTTGTTGCAGATGAACGCTTTACGCAACGCCCAGCACGTTATACAGAAGGTTCAATGGTTAGTAAGATGGAGGAGCTTGGTATTGGACGACCTTCTACTTATGCTCCCACTATTCAGACTATACAAGCTAGAGGCTATGTAGAGCGAGGAGATAGAGAGGGCGAGATACGAGAGGTTCGTTACTTCTCTCTAGAAGGTGCAGACGTTAAGCGAGAGCTTAAGCAAGAAACATTTGGAGTTGATAAGGCAAAGCTAATACCTACTGATACTGGTATTGTTGTTAATGACTTCCTAGTGGAGCAGTTCCCTAATATTATTGACTTTAGTTTTACGGCTAATGTAGAGGAAGAGTTTGACTACGTTGCCGAAGGCAATAGAAAGTGGCAAGGGGTTATTGATAACTTCTATAAAGGTTTCCACCCAGAGGTAGAGCAAGCACAGAAACCTGATGAAAACAGAAAAGGACGTGTTGGCTCTCGTGAGCTAGGGACTGACCCTAAGACAGGACGAGTAGTTATGGCTCGCTTGGGGCGTTATGGTTCAATGATACAGATTGGTACAGCAGAGGAAGATGAAAAGCCAAAGTTTGCTTCTCTTCAAGCTCATCAATCTTTAGAAACAATTACTTTGGAGGAGGCTTTGAAACTCTTTGACTTACCTAAGGAACTAGGTATATATGAGGGAGAGAAAGTTAGCGTTGCTATTGGACGCTTTGGACCTTATGTAAAGGTCGGAAAGCTCTTTGTAAGCATTCCTAAAGATAAAGATCCATTGGAAGTAGAACTTGACGAGGCCATTGAACTAATTAAGGCTAAGCGAGAAGCTGAGGCTAAGAGCTTGATTAGAAGTTTTGGTGAAGGTTTTGAAATTCGTGACGGTCGCTATGGTCCTTATATTAAGTTCGAAGGGGCTAATTACAAAATTCCTAAGGGACAGGTCGCAGAAGAACTAACAAAAGAAGAGTGTCGTAAGATTATTGAAGAAACCCCTCCAAGTGGTAGCCGAAAGCGTCGTGCGAGTACTGCCAAGAAGACGACAGCGAAGAAAACGACAACGAAAAAAAAGGCGACAACAAGCAAGAAAAAGACAACAAAAGCTTAAAGCAATTAAGGAGTCTGATGCGTTACTTCATATATCTTAGTTATAAGGGGACAAACTATAGTGGTTGGCAAATCCAGCCAAATGCTCCTACTGTACAAGAAACGATTGAGAAGGCTCTAGTTACAATTCTGCGTAAACCTTGCCCTATTGTTGGGGCAGGACGCACTGATGCTGGGGTTCACGCTCACGAAATGGTTATTCATCTTGACCTAGATATGGATTTAGTGGGAGCAGAAGATTTACTCTATAAACTCAATCGTTTACTCCCGAAAGACATTGCCCTTCATCGAGTTTGTGCAATGCAAGAGGAGGCTCACGCACGTTTCTCTGCTACAGCTCGGACGTATCACTATTATGTCCACAAGGAGAAAGATGCTTTCTCTGTAGGACAAAGCTTTCAGCTCTATCACAAGTTAGACTTTGACAAGATGAATGAGGCTGCCAGACTACTGCTTGATTATACGGATTTTACGAGTTTTAGTAAATTGCATACCGATGCCAAAACTAATAATTGTAAGGTAATGGAGGCTTCTTGGCTAGAAAACCCCGTGAAGTCAGGTAGCTATATCTTTCGTATTAAAGCCGATCGCTTTTTGAGAAATATGGTGCGAGCTATTGTTGGCACACTTTTCCTTGTTGGGAGAGGGAAGATAACTCTTCAAGACTTCAAAGACATTATTGAAGCAAAAGACCGAGGACGTGCAGGCTCATCTGCTGAGGGCTATGCATTGTTTCTCGAAGAAATAAGCTACCCAAAAGAGCTGTTTCTATGAATATTATAGAACCTTTAATGTTATTTGTTTTGTAAAACCTGCGATGAAAGTGAAATATTTTAATTTTAAGGGGGGGGGGATTTTAAGGAAAATTGCAAATGGGGCGAAGTTCGTAATTAACTTTCGTTTACTTAAGATGCTTTACCTAAAGGCGATGAATATTTCAAATTTTAGATTTATGATTGCCAAAAGAACAGTTTTAGATATTGATAAATCAGCAAAAATAATCGTCAAAGAGGGGAGATTTTATCTTAATGCTAAATGGGATAAGCAAGACCCATTTTCTTCTTATATCTTAATGAGAAAGAAGTCAAGCATTATTGTTGAAAATAATTTTAAGATATATTCGGGCAGTAGGGTTAATATATATCGAGGGGGAGTCTTAAGATTAGGTAGTGGTTATATAAATCATAATCTAGTTTTGCATTGTGAGAAGGAAATAAATATTGGTCATAACGTTGCCATAGCAGAAAACGTAACCTTTTTGGATAATGATGCTCATAATGTTTATTGGAATGGGCAAAAGAGTGATAAAGCTCAAGCAATAACTGTTGGCGATAATGTCTGGATTGGAATGAGATCATTGATACTCAAGGGGGTTCATATTGGTAATGGTAGCGTTGTTGCAGCAGGTTCTGTCGTTACGAAAAATGTTCCAGAGAATTGCTTAGTAGCAGGAGTTCCTGCTAGAATTATCAAACGTGATATTCGATGGCATATTTAACTAATTGAGGAGCTACTCATAAATAAGCTATACAAAAGAGGCATTTCTATAATATTTCTATTATTTTTGTAGGATATTTTATTAGCTTAAGGCTGTCGAAGTAAAAATAATGATTTGTAAGGGGAAGTCCTTAGAATAATAGATAGACACACGATTTTATTCAAATTGAAGAAATAAAAAGTTATGCAAGAGAAGATTTTAATTCTTGACTTTGGTTCGCAGACGACCCAACTTATTGGGCGACGCTTAAGAGAACTAAACACATATTGTGAGATTGTGCCTTATAACAAAGTGCCGAAAAATCTCGAAGGTATTGCTGGTGTTATCCTATCGGGTAGCCCCTTTTCTGTTTATGATGAAAAGGCATTCTATACAGACCTTAGCCAGTTGAGAGGGAAACTTCCTCTTCTAGGTATCTGTTACGGTGCTCAAAGTCTTGTTCATCAAGCAGGAGGTAAAGTAGAGCCTTGCGATACTCGAGAGTATGGTCGTGCCAAAATAGAGATAAGACATCAAGACCCTCTAATGAAGAACGTTCGAGAAAAAGGGATTGTTTGGATGTCGCACGGAGATACAATCACACAACTTCCTAAAGGGTTTGAGATTATTGCAAGCACAGAAGATGTTGCTGCAGCTGCTTTCCGTATCAAAGGAGAGCAAACGTGGGGCTTGCAGTTTCACCCAGAGGCTTTTCACTCTGAGGAAGGAATGGCAATGCTTGAGAACTTCCTTGGCGTAACAGGTATTAAGGGTAATTGGTCGCCTGCTTCTTTCGTAGAGAGTACTGTCGCTGAACTTAAAGCTCAACTTGGTGATGATAAAGTTATCCTTGCTCTATCGGGAGGGGTTGATTCATCAGTAACAGCTGTTCTTCTACATAAGGCAATTGGTAAGAACTTAACTTGTATCTTCGTAGATCACGGCTTGCTTCGTAAGAATGAATTTGAAGATGTCTTAAGAGATTATGAGCATTTAGGTCTAAATGTTATCGGCGTAAATGCAAGGGAAGACTTCCTCTCAGAGCTTGAGGGTGTAACAGACCCTGAAGAAAAACGTAAGATTATCGGTAAAGGTTTTATTGATGTCTTTGACAAAGAGGCGAAGAAACTGCAAGATATTAAGTGGCTTGGTCAAGGAACGATTTATCCTGATGTAATTGAGTCTTTAAGTATCACGGGAACTGTTATCAAAAGTCATCACAATGTGGGAGGCTTACCTGAGCGAATGAAGCTAAAGCTAGTTGAACCTCTACGTTTGCTCTTCAAAGATGAGGTAAGACGAGTAGGACTTGAGATGGGAATGCAAGAGCATCTAATTAAGCGTCAGCCATTCCCTGGGCCAGGTTTAGGTATTCGTATTATTGGAGATATTAGTCAAGAGAAAATTGAAATTCTCCAAAATGCAGACCATATTTATATGACAATGATGAGAGAGTGGGGCTTGTATGATAAGGTTTGGCAAGCTGGAGCAATTCTACTTCCTCTGAAGAGTGTCGGTGTAATGGGAGATGAGCGTACGTATGAATATACAATTGCTCTAAGAGCTGTTACATCATCAGATGCAATGAGTGCAGACTGGGCTCACTTGCCTTATGATTTCCTTGCTAAGGTTTCGAATGAAATTATCAATAAGGTTAGAGGCGTTAATCGTGTCGTGTATGACATCTCTTCTAAGCCACCTAGCACAATCGAATGGGAATAAAGAAAAATAAAACCAAATAATGTAGGCGAATTAATGGCTACCCTTTCAAGTAGAAGGAGGTAGCCCTCGTCTTTTTTACAGAATAAATTATACACATAAAACAAATGTCTAAACATCAGGTTATTACTGGTAAGGTAACCTTACATAAGTTACAAGAAAAAAAGCTTGCTAAAGAGAAAATATCAATGCTAACAGCCTATGATTATACGATGGCTAAGCTTATTGATACTGCTGGTATTGATATGATTTTGGTTGGGGATTCTGCTTCAAACGTAATGGCTGGACATAAGACTACCTTACCAATTACGGTTGAGCAGATGATTTATCACGCTTCTTGCGTTATGAGAGGGGTAAAGCACGCTTATGTAGTCGTAGATATGCCTTTCGGCTCTTATCAAGTAAGTGCTGAAGAAGCTGTGAAGTCTGCTATTCGCCTCATCAAGGAAACGGGAGCAGATGCTGTGAAGCTGGAAGGAGGAGATAGATATACTCAGGAAGCTATTACTCGTATTATCTCTGCAGGTATACCTGTCGTTGCACATTTGGGCTTAAGACCTCAGTCTATCAATAGCCTTGGTGGCTATGGCTTACAGGGGAAAAATGATGAAGATGCTCAGCAACTCCTCAAAGAGGCTAAAGAACTTGAGGCTTTAGGTTGTTCTTTTCTTGTGCTAGAGAAAATCCCTAGCTCTTTAGGGAGAGAGGTTAGTGAAACTTTATCTATCCCTACAATTGGTATTGGAGCAGGAGCAGATACTGATGGACAAGTACTAGTTCTACAAGATATGCTAGGATTAGATAATGGCTTTAGTCCAAAGTTTTTAAGACGCTTTGCAGATCTCTCAACGACTATTCAAGAAGCTGTAGGGGCATATATTGAGGCTGTTCAGACTAAAGACTTTCCATCTGAAGAAGAATCTTATTAAACCTGAGAAATAGATGCTAAACATTAGTTTAGAGGCTTTAGCCCAGATGGATAATGATTTTGTTGCTTGGTGTGATTACCTTGGAACATTTGCTTTTGCTATATCAGGAATTCGTCTAGCTGCAACGAAAGGTTTTGATTGGTTTGGTGCTTTTGTTGTTGGCTTTGTTACGGCAGTTGGTGGTGGTACGGTCAGAGATTTATTTTTGGATATTCCTCTTTTTTGGCTTGAAACCCCATCTTATTTAATTATTACAGCTATTGCTCTAGGCTTTACGATTGCATTAAAGAGGCAAGTAGTCAAGGCTAATTATTCGCTGTTTATTTTTGACTCTATAGGCTTAGGTCTATTCGTTGTCGTGGGACTTGTTAAAAGCTTTGAAGCTGGTTTCCCTTGGTGGGTAAGCCTAGTTATGGCAGTCATAACAGGTTCTTTTGGTGGGATGACTCGTGATATTCTAATCAATGAAGACCCCTTAATTTTCCGTCAAGATATCTATGCTTTAGCCTGTTTGTTTGGTGGGGTAGTCTACGTTTTATTACTCTATTTCACCCAAGTGCCAATTCCTCTTATTCAGTTCCTCTCAGCAATCTCCGTATTTGCACTAAGGACAGTTTCCCTTTTATTTAATCTTAGTTTACCAACGTTCAAACCTAATGAATACGTTAAAGAGGTAAAGAAGAAAGATTAGCTCTATAAATATATATATCATTAATATAATGAAGAAGGCAATAATTTACTCAGTCTTGCCACGCCTATGGGGCAATCAGACAAAAGACTTAAAACAGAATGGGACATTTGAAGAGAATGGTTCGGGGAAACTCTCAGCTTTTGATGATAAGGCTCTGAACTATATCAAGTCATTAGGATGTAACTATGTGTGGTATATTGGTCTTTTGGAGCATAGTACGACGACTTCTTTTGACTCTATCAAGGCAGACCCTTCAGAGATTGTTAAGGGAAAGGCTGGTTCTCCTTATTCGGTAAAAGATTACTATGATGTTGCTCCGTCTTTGTCCGATAGGGTGGAGGAGCGACAGCAAGAGTTTGATGCCTTAGTAAAACGAACACACAAGGCTGGGCTAGGCTTTTTAATGGATTTTATTCCTAATCACTTAGCTCGTACTTATTGCTCAGATGTAATGCCTAAAGGCGTTGAGAACTTCGGAACAAAAGATAAGCTAGACCAAACCTTTGATAGAGATAATAACTTCTACTATCTGCCGAACGAAGAGCTTCATCTTCCTACTCAAGAGAGTTCGTATAAAGAAAATCCAGCTCGTGCAACGGGTAATGATTATTTTTCTGCTTATCCAAGTCAAAATGATTGGTACGAAACGGTCAAGCTAAACTACGGTGTCGATTATCTTAGTGGGCAAAAAGAGCACTTTGAACCTATTCCTGATACTTGGCATAAGATGTATGAAGTACTAAGCTATTGGGCTGGGAGAGGGGTAGACGGTTTCCGTTGTGATATGGCAGAGCTTGTCCCTCCTGCTTTCTGGGCGTGGGTAATCCCAAAGCTAAAGAAAGTATATACTAATTTGCTTTTCCTTGCAGAGATTTACCAGCCTCATCGTTATAATGAATATCTATCAGCTGGCTTTGACTATCTCTATGATAAGGTTGGAATGTATGACACGATGCGTGCCATTATCAGAGGAGAGGCTGAGGTATTAGCATTTGATAGAGCAATGGAAAGCACAGCAGGATTTCAAGATAAGATGTGCTACTTCCTCGAAAATCACGATGAGCAACGTCTTCCTTCGGACTTCTTTGCAAGCAAAGACGAACGTGGCTATCCTGCTTTAGCGAGCTTAGTCTTTAGTGGAACGAACCCCTTCTTACTCTATTTTGGTCAAGAGTTAGGAGAAGAAGGGATGCAAGCAGAAGGATTTAGTGGCTTAGATGGACGTACAACAATTTTTGATTATTGGGCATTAGATAAGGTGCAACGCTTGCAAGCTGATGATTATAAGGGCACTAAATTAAGTAACAGTGAGCAAAATTTATTAGCAGAATATCGTAAGCTATTAAACCTAGTTCACGAAGAAAAAGCCTTTAGTCAAGGAGCATATTATGGTCTGAATTATACTCAAGATAGAACTTTTAAGGAAAAACGCTGTTTAACTTACGTACGTTATGTAGAGGGAGAATATATTTTGTTTGTTGCAAATTTCTCAGAAGGGGAGCAAAGCTTAGAGCTTAATTTCCCAAAGGAGTTCTTCTTTCATACAGAACTTAAGGAGAATAGTCCTTTAAATGCTGAGGACTTAATCTCTGGCAATAGGTTCATCTCTACGCTCACTTCATTAGCTCCTTTTAGAATAGAGTTAGAAGCTTTGGGCATTAGAGTAATTAGATTTAGAAAGTTATAAAAATAAAAGGATTATGGCATTATTAGAAGACCTAAATTGGCGACACGCCTTAAAAGGTTATGATACAACAAAGCAGGTAAGTGTAGAAGACTTGCAGAAAATTATTGAAGCAATGCGTCTTGCTCCTACCTCATCTGGATTACAGCCTTTTAAGGTGTTACTTGTGGCAGATAAGGATATGAAGGAAAAAGTGGCAACTTCTTGCTACTCAACCAATGGAGCTTATGTCAAAGAGAGTTCTTATACTCTTATTCTTGCTGGTTGGAACCGTTATACAGAAGACCGTATTGATAAGGTTTTTGAGAAAAATGCTCTTGAGCGTGATATGCCTATTGAGCGTTATGCTAATTATGCAGGTATGTTAAAACAAACTTATGTTCATCAGCAGTCTGCTGAAGAAAACTTCGCTCATATCTCAAGACAAGTTTATATCGCTCTAGGACTTGGTTTAGCTCAAGCTGCTGAACTAAGAATCGGTTCTACTCCAATTGAAGGTTTCGACCCTAAGAAGTTAGACGAACTTCTTGACCTAGATGCTAAGGGCTTGCGTAGTTTATGTTTGATTACTTTAGGTTACTCTGACCCTGAGAAGGATTGGCTAGCTTCGATGAAGAAAGTGCGTCGTCCTCTCAATCATTTTCTTATTGAATTATAAGTCCTTGATAATATAAATAATCCGAGCTGAAAGTAATGACTTTCAGCTCGGATTATTTTATTAGCAATAATTAGCTAGAGAGGTTACAAGATAACTTTAATCTTATAAGCTTTGCTTTCTTGCCAAAAACGATTGACAGAAGTTATCAAGAATGTATAGTGACTTTTTCCATCTAAACGAGGCAATTTATAAGAAGCTTCAGATGAGATACTGACAATGTATGCTGATTTTTTACGAGAGGGACGTACCCCTTTTGGGAAGGCATAGACAATATACATAAAAGCTTTTTCAGGTTCGGCGAAAATACGTTCGTTTTTCCAAATAAGCATATGCCCATCTTCGTTGAGGTCTTCCCAAACTTTCTTTAGTCTTTTGGGGGCTTTGCTCTTGCCAAGTGCTCCTTTGTACTTTGGAAGTAAAGCATAATTACGTTGATAAATTAATTTTAGGCTATCACTAACGCCTCCGATATTCTGGAAAACATCTTCAGCAGGCCAATAGATATTACCTTTGGCTTTTTGCTGACTAAGATGAAGCTTTGCATCAAGTTGCTTCGAGGTCATTGAGCGTTGGATATGTTGTCCAATATATAGTTGAGTGTCAGTATGCTTTAAGCTTTTTGACCACCACTTCGTTAGCTCTTCGTAATCTGCAACTTTCTTGCCAAAGTTCCAATATATTTGAGGAGCAAGATAGTCAATCCAGTTCTCTTTTGCCCAAAACAAAGCATCGGCAAATAAATCATCATAGCATTGAAGTCCAGAGGTTTTACTGCCATTTTTGTGAGATTTTTTGTTACGATAAATCCCAAATGGACTAATACCTAGACGCACCCAAGGTTTTGTTTCTTTAAGCGTTTGCTTTAGAGAAAAGATAAGCTGATTAATATTTTCACGACGCCAAGTAGACTTCTCGTGAGGTTTATAACCATTATTGATACCGTAGCGTTGGAAACTAAGCTCATCATTGAAAACTTCTCCTTTCTTAGGATAAGGATAGAAGTAGTCATCCAAGTGAATAGCATCAATGTCATAACGTAGAACTATATCTTTGACTACAGTGCAAAGGTAATTACGAGCTTGAGGCAGGGCTGGGTTTAGAATGAGCTGATTGCCATATCTAACAAACCATTCAGGACGACGATTTGCTAAGTGATTGCTTGCAAGAGGTATCGCAACATTAGCCACACCACGATAAGGATTGAGCCAAGCGTGCAGTTCCATTCCATTTCTATGACATTCTTCCACAAGAAAAGCTAGAGGATCCCAATTCTTATCTGGAGCTTGTCCTTGTTTCCCTGTTAAGAATCGACTCCACGGCTCTAGCTCACTTCTATAGAAGGCATCAAACTCAGGGCGAACTTGAAAGATTAGCACATTAAAACCTAGTTTACGCAAAAGTTTTACTCTTCTAGCAAGTAGATTTTTCCCCTCTTCTCGGCTTAGACCTTTGTAGTCATCTCTATAGATAGTAGGCAACCAAGTAGCACGAAATTCACGTTTCTTTGGTTTATAGCTCTCTAAACGATTAGCCTCCCCCTTGAATAAAGCACAAGAAGAGAGGCTAAGAATTAGAGCGAAACTAGATAATATTTTAAGATAGTTACGCATTGTATTATTGTATATGATTATAAAGAGTAAAGATAAAGTATGAGTATGGCAGGAGCTGCGAACATAAAGCTATCCAATCGGTCTAATACTCCTCCGTGTCCGGGGATAATTTTACCAGAATCTTTTACACCTACCGAACGCTTAAGCATTGACTCGAATAAATCTCCCCAAGTTGAAGCGATAGAAATCACCAAGCCAACAAACATAAGTATTAGTGTGTCTGATAGTTTATGACTCATAAAAAATGAGAATTTACTAGCAATATATAGGCTAACGATTACTGAAAACACTAAAACGGTTGCTAGACCACCGAAGAAACCTTCCCAACTTTTCTTTGGAGATACTGATGGGAATAAGCGACGTTTGCCAAACTTTACCCCAAAGAGATAAGCTCCACTATCATTAAGCCAAATGCAAGCGAAAATAAATAGAAGGATAAGTTCTCCTAAGAACCCGTGATAGAGGGGAATTGAACAAGTAAATAACCCTGCCACATAAACTTGTCCAAAGATAACTTTCGCCAAATGCTCAGGCATAATCTCTCTATCTGAATAGATAGCTCTGACGAAGATAAAGAGCAAATAAGTCAAATAAGGAAAGAATAGTTTTATGGTTGATACTTCGACAGCACCACTTATTGCTAAATAAGTAGCGATGAAGAAATATACTCCAGCTAATCCGTCCAGAATCTTACGTAAAGGACGTGTTCTATTAAGTTGAAACATTGTTTCATATTCCCATATTCCAATGAAAATAAATAGACTAAATAAGCTTAGAAATAGGGCAACGTTTTTTAGTAGTAGAGTTGCTACAATGACTCCAACATAAACAGCTCCAAAGAGAGCTCGCTTTACTAACTCACTCATAATTATGTATTATTCTTTGATTTTTTCTTCTGATTTTACAATTACTTCTTCTCTAGGCTTAGCCTCTTCTTTAGTTTGTTCAGCATTTTCTTCAGCTTTTTGCCCTTTTAGTTTGTCAGCTTCCTGTTCTTGCTCCAATTCGTCTGAGCGACTAATCCATTGGCGTTTGCCTAAGATGCGTTCAACGTCTGCTGTGTAGATTACTTCTTCCTTGAGCAATAGCTCTGAGAGTTCGTTATGTCCAGAGGTATGCTCTTGAAGGAGAGCTTTGGCTCTATCGTATTGTTCTTGGATAAGAGTGCTAACTTCTTGGTCAATTAAATCAGCTGTTTTATCACTATATGGTTTTGAGATGCCAAAGCTATCCCCTTGGATTTTAGCATAATTTAGATGTGGTAGCTTATTGCTCATACCATAATAAGTTACCATAGCATAAGCAATCTGAGTTGTACGCTCAAGGTCATTAGCTGCTCCTGTAGAGATACGACCAAGGAATAATTCCTCTGCAGCGCGTCCTGCAAGCAAGCCACACATTTGGTCAAGAAGTGCTTGGGTCGTTGTGATTTGTCTTTCCTCTGGTAGATACCAAGCAGCTCCTAGAGCTTTACCACGAGGAACAATAGTAACCTTAACGAGAGGATTGCCATAGCGAGTAAACCAACTAACAGTAGCGTGTCCTGCCTCGTGGATAGCAATACTCTTACGTTCTTCTTCTGTGGTAATTTTATTTTTCTTTTCTAAACCTCCGACAACTCTATCAACGGCGTTCATAAAGTCGTCCTTAGTAACGAAGTCTTTGTCATTACGAGCTGCAATAAGGGCCGCTTCATTACAGATGTTTGCTATGTCTGCTCCCGAAAACCCAGGTGTTTGACGTGCTAATAAGTCTAGGTCAAGACTCTCGTCCGTCTTAATTTCCTTGAGATGTACTAAGAAAATTTCTTTTCGGTCATTTACATCAGGCAAATCAACGTAAATCTGTCTATCGAAACGTCCTGCACGAAGAAGAGCAGAGTCTAGAACATCAACTCTATTTGTTGCTGCCATTACAATGATACCACTGTTCGAGCCAAAACCATCCATCTCTGTGAGTAGCTGGTTGAGCGTATTTTCTCGCTCATCATTCCCTCCCATATTGTTGTTTTTGCCTCTAGCACGTCCAACGGCATCAATTTCATCAATGAAGACGATACAAGGTGATTTTTCCTTAGCTTTCTCAAATAAATCTCTTACTCGACTAGCACCAACTCCGACAAACATCTCTACAAAGTCTGACCCCGACATAGAGAAAAAAGGTACATCAGCTTCTCCAGCTACAGCTTTTGCAAGAAGGGTCTTACCTGTCCCAGGAGGACCTACAAGCAAAGCTCCTTTAGGTATTTTTCCTCCTAAATGTGTATATTTCTTCGGGTTTTTCAGGAAGTGAACAATTTCCTCCACTTCTTCTTTAGCCTCTTGTAAACCTGCCACATCTGCAAAGCTAACTTTCATCTTTGTCTTATCGTGGAGCTTCGCCTTACTTTTTCCTACGGAGAAGACGCCACCAGGACCTCCTCCTGCCCCCCCACTCATTCTTTTCATTAGGTAGAACCATAGGAAGACCATCAAAATGATAGGGCCAAATGACAAGAAAATCCCCCAAAAACTGAAACCACTATCTTCATAAACGAGCTTTACGCCCTTAGTTGAAAGTTGAGCTTCGTCATAGAATGTCGCAAAGCGATCTACTGAAGGGAACTGTGTCGTTACGACAACTTTCTCAGCCTTTTTCAGTCTATCATTCTTAATCCCTGCATCAGTAAAAACTTTATCTACAGCATCTTTACGAACGACAGCTTGTGCTTTGTATTCTTTTCGGTCAATATTTATTTCACTGAAAGAGTTCTCAATTGCATAAGTCCTAAACTTATCCCAGCTTAACTCTTTCTGAACGGCATTATCTCCGTCCCAAAAATATAAAATACCAAGGCTTAATAATATAAAGCCATAGAACCACATCTCATTAAACTTAACTTTAACGATTTTGGGTTTGTTTTTCTTTTCGTTTGACATCTATTTATATTCTATTTTATTCAAAATTACTCAGCTCTGATAACATCAACTGGCGATGTACCCTAATTCATATAACAAAGAGTATGCCAAAAGAGTTTTATATCAAGCTAGATACTTGCTTTAAGTAAAGTAAGCTTTCTCTTCCCATATTAAAAATAAGGTCAAAGATACTCAAATTAGGAGAAAATCCATAACGTTTAGCAAAGACTTGATAGTAGGGGTATTCTTCTAGTAAGCTTTTTGCATTTTTATTATTCTCTCTGTCTATTTGATAGCGTAAGTCTAAGGTATGCTTATCGTATATAAGCTGATACTCTTGACTTGCCTGATAGTTTAGCTCAAGTTCAATAAGTTTTGCTAGACGATGCGTTAGTTTAGAGTTAAAATTCCATAGAGATTGTCCTTCTGCTTCTAAGAATATTGGCAGTATGTCCTCCCAATAGTATTCAAAGAAGGGACTGCTAGCATAAGCTGACACAATGGCTTGAATGTGTTTTTTCTGCCAATTGTCGTGTCCTGATATACGAAGTTCGGCAATCTCTGTTTTTGTCTTATTGCTACCTTCTAGGGGGATTGAGAGTGTTTGCACTCCGTTTGCAGTGAGTATCTGACAGCGATTTCTTAGACTTTGCTTGACAAAATGCTCTTTAGCCTCAAGTAGAACTTCTCGACCTTGCTCCCTATATAGATGAGCAAAGTAGATAATTGGTGGGGCATAAAGGCTTGGTAAAATCGTCATATTCATTCATCTAGTTGATATATCCATTCATAATAAGGCCATAAGTTTATATTAATGATATAATTAACTTTGGCAATAATCTCGTTTTGATGAATTATTCTATTTACATAGGACATATCTTTATCACGAGAGAATTCGTTTATATCTAATACATTATATCCCCATAGCCAATATGTATGCTTAGGAATAGCGAATGCAGTATTCTCTCCTTGAAGTTCTGCATACCAAGTTGGAAATTTGCCTTTTCGTGTTACGTTTGAGAATTGTATGTTGTTTGAGTTATAAACTAAACTATCCGAAGGCAGAGCAGTGATAGTCCCAAGGTACTTTCGTCCTTCATCAGGAGCATTAGTTAGCACAACGTCATCCAACTTTATATCATTAGTCCATTTGCCCAAAACAAAAGCTATATGTTGTTCTCCACATTTGTTATCATAGGGGAATAACACCGAAAACCTGTATCCTAAGCTATAGAAAACTACCAACAGTAGCAGAATAAAGATAGAACCACCACCTAAGTATGGGTGCTTACGTAGCCACTTCATAAGCCCTTACATATCTTTAGTAATACGTGTGAAGATACGACTCCAACGAATACCACCATCAAATAAAGACTTATCCTTATTGGTCGAGAAGAAGACAAAGATAGGCTTACCCACGATATGGTCTTCTGGAACAAAGCCCCAAACACGGCTATCAGCAGAGTTATGCCTATTATCACCCATCATAAAGAAGTAATCCATTCCAAAAGTATAGTTTGTCGTAGGCTTTCCATCAATGAAATATTTTCCATTTTTCTTGCTTAGTGTATGTCCTTCGTAGGCAACGATACAGCGACGATAACGCTTAATATTATCTTCATTCAGAGCAATTGTTACGCCTTTTTTAGGAATAACAAGAGGGCCATAGTTATCTCTTGTCCAGCCATAACTAGAATTTAGAGGGTAGTAAAAGTTACTCTCTTCTTTATCTTGGGTATCTAGCGTTATCGACTTAACGTAAGGCTCTTTCTTAAGTTTAGCAATCATTTCATTTGTTAGAGGAAGAAGATACAGTCGTCCATAGTTCCCTAGGCTATCTAATGCATTTAAGCCTTTATGATTAAGATATGCTTGATTTTCTAGAGCCGTATTGATTATTTGCACGTCTTCATAGCTTATGCCTAAGATGTCAAGAAGTTCGGTGGTGAAAGCTTTGCCGTTTGTCTGAACAAAATAATTAAACTGCATAGCTTTTGGATTTTGAGCTTGCTTTCCATTGATGAAAACTTGATTGTTAATAATTTGCAAGGTGTCGCCTGCTAAACCAATACAACGCTTAACGTAATAGTCACGCTTATCAATGGGGCGATAAATAATCTCCCCAAAGACTTGTTTATTAGTCCAAACTTGTTTACGACCATAGATGGCACAGAGGGACTCGTAGTCTGGGTTTGTCATCTTTGTTGCTACAGTATCTCCAGCTGGAAAATTAAAGACAACAATATCATTACGTTCTACTTTGCCTGTTCCTGCAACACGTTCATAATCAAAATGAGGTCTGTCTAGGTAACTTTTATGTCCGAAAGCTGTGTTGTGGGCTAGTGGTAATGAAATCGGTGTCATTGGTTTGCGTAGGCCATAACTAAATTTATTTACTACAACGTAGTCCCCCGTTAGCAAAGTTTTCTCAAGAGATGAGGTTGGGATGATAAAGTTCTGAAAAAAGTAAAGTTGTAAAATCGTAACTGCAATCAAAACAAAAACAATATCTCCAACTAGACTACCCCAAAAACGGACATTCTTATTGGGGTGTTGATTTGCCCAAGACCAGTTAATAAATCGAGTAAAATAGTAATCAACAATAAGGGGAAGCATTATTAACCAAAGCCAACCTGCCCAAGAGGCAAATAAAATTAAGGCAATACTCCAAAATGCCCCAAAACCATAACGTAAATAACGCTTCATATTACTTTCATTTTCTGGCAAATATCTTTTCATATTTCTGTCTGTTCTTTTAATAAAAATCTCTCTCGTTCCTTTATTTCTCTTCTGAGATGACTTTGTACACTCTGCATATCTCGTTTCACTGCAAGGTCTTCATAATGTATAAGCTCTAAGCCAAGGCTTTTAAGATATTCATCTCTTTTTGCATCATACTCCTGTTTATCGTTATGACTACTACCACCAATCTCCACGACCCAACCAAGTTCTGCAATAAAAAAGTCTACAATATAATTCCCTATAATAACTTTGTCTGTCTATCTATATCATATCTAATAAGAGAAGTATACACTTAAGTCTTGCAAATTATTTTTCGGTCGTTGAGCTTGTCGAAACGTGCCGTTTTGTGTTTACTCATTATTTCGGCGTTTTGACAAGCTTAACGACCGAAATGGGACATAAATACAACAGCAAGATTTAGGTAAATACTTCCGTTTAATAATAGCCCTATTCTTAAACTGTTCCCAAAATAAAACTTCTGCAAGAATTCCCTGCTTTCTCAAGTTCCTTGCTCTTTTGTAAAGACTTTTGTTTTTAGGCAAGTCCCAATAAGGGAACAGGGATTTCTCTTGCCAATCTAGGGAATACTTACTCATCTGCTTTGCTATATTTATACTTCTAAAGTCCACCCCGTCTTGCCCCTTCAGTTGCAAGCCACCCCTCAAGAGGGGAATTTTAAGTTTCTCTTAGGGTATTTCTAATACTCTTCCTTCTAAATATATTCTTCAATAAGACAAAACATATAAATGCAAGTTATTCTTCTATTTAAGAAGTTCTTATTTACAAAATCCAATTCCCCTCTTGAGGGGTAGTAGCCAAAGGCTGACAGGGTGGATTATCCTCTATAAGTTAGAAAGCATATCCTTCATCGAGAGCAAACCCTTATGCTCTTGAACAAATTCTGCAGCCAAAACTGCTCCAAGAGCAAAGCCTTCACGACCAAAAGCATTATGCTCAAGCGTAATCTCATCTACAGAAGAAGTATACTTTACTGTATGAATACCTGCCACTTCTCCTTGGCGAATGCTATCAATCTCTAAAACATCTTCACCTTGAGGCTTTGGCTCTTCACTTTGTAAGCTATGCCAAGTCTTTACGCCCTCATACTCATCAAGGATATTTTCTGCAAGGGTAATTGCTGTTCCACTCGGAGCGTCAAGCTTATGGATATGATGAACTTCTGACATAGATAGATTATACTCCTTAAATCCTTTCATCAGCTGAGCTACTCGTCTGTTCATTTCAAAGAAAAGATTGACGCCAACGCTGAAGTTTGATGCCCAGAAAAGGGTGCGATGACTATCTTCTTTTAGCCAAAGGCTTAGGTCTTCTAGCTCTTTTGCCCAACCAGTCGTCCCAGATACGACGGGCAAACCTCGTTCAATAGCCATACGACAATTGCGAGCAGCAGCTTCGGGCTGAGTAAATTCAATCACAACATCTGCAGACTTGAAAGCTTCGCTATCAAAAAGCTCTTCATTATATTCATCAATACACAAGGCAATTTTATGACCACGTTCAAGGGCAATTTTCTCAATCATATGCCCCATTCTGCCATAGCCAAGCAATACTATATTTAAGCTCATTATTCTTTTCTATTCTTTAATGCTAATTTAAGAAACAAAGATAAAAACTATTTAGCGACTGAGCAACTTAGTTTTATTTCACTCCGTGGTGTAATTAATTTCACGCCCTTGTGAAAAGTTTTTCACCCCGTGGTGAAATCAAAAAAAATAGCCTGTTTCATAAGAGGCGAATTACTACGTTATTTTCAAGCTTTGGGCTTGGATATATATTTTCTTTGTACTCTTATGTTCTTAGTATTTTGTCTTAGGATAAATGCCACAAATGAGTATTTGTATTTAATCTTCTAAGAAAGAATGCATTTGAAATTGGGAAAAAACTATGTGGAAAATTATAAGGAACGTCTTAGGTTCTTTTTGTAGGAAAAAAGTGGGAGATTATTTGGATTTTTCAAAATAATGTCGTTTCTTTGCATACGAAAAGAGAAAAGGTTCCTTGGCCGAGTGGTTAGGCACCGGTCTGCAAAACCGTCTACGGC
>PDWI01003503.1_pt1 | contig 22089 bp, 16 predicted proteins | sample 1430891 | NCBI WGS metagenome assembly PDWI01 (sample SAMN01162508, study PRJNA174530) | Oral metagenome, whole genome shotgun sequencing project. | biome: Marine environment; feature: Marine mammal; material: Swab sample of the gingival sulcus; isolation source: swab sample of gingival sulcus... | reverse complement strand
ATTCGTGACAATGACAGCGATTTTAAAGAGGCTCCTAATTTGAACTTTATTTACAGACCAAATAAAAATATTGTGGGGAAATTTAGAAAACCTGATGCTAACTTGTACACGGAGATTATAAAATATTCAACCTTACTTGAAAGAGCAAAAAACAGAAATAATATCTTTATAAAAAAATTAGAAGGAACTATAAAAAATGACTAAATCCCAAATAATCCTATACACAAGTCCGGACGGTGCTATAAAAATTGATACGATAATGCAAGATGAAAGCCTTTGGCTTAGTCAACAAACAATGGCGCAACTTTTTGGAGTAAATGTCCCCGCTATTTCTAAACATTTGGCAAATATATATTCAGAAAAAGAATTAGACCAAGAGGCAACTGTTTCCAAAATGGAAATAGTTCAAAAAGAGGGAAATAGAAATGTAACCAGAAAAAAAGATTTTTACAATCTTGATGCTATCATTGCGGTTGGTTATCGGGTAAATTCCAAACAAGCGACAGCCTTTCGTATTTGGGCAACAAAAGTTTTGCGGGAATATATCATCAAAGGCTTTGCAATGAATGATGAGCGGCTAAAAAATGCCGATAAATGGGATTACTTTGATGAGTGGCTGGAACGAATACGCGATATTAGAGCTTCCGAAAAAAGATTCTATCAAAAAATCAGAGACATTTATGCGACTGCCGTTGACTGCGATAAGCAATCGGATCAAGCTCAAGTTTTTTTTAAAAAAGTCCAAAATAAAATGCTTGGGGCAATTACGGGCAAAACAGCCGCCGAATTAATTTCAGCAAGAAGCAATCCCGAACTGCCGAATATGGGTTTAACGGCATGGAAAGGCTCTATTGTAAGAAAACAAGATGTCATAATTGCCAAAAACTATCTTAAAAATGATGAAATAAAAGAGCTTAACGAAATTGTAACCATGTATCTTGATTATGCCGAACGGCAAGCGCGTAAAAAACAAACCGTTACCATGGACAATGGGCTGAAAAACTGGACGCATTTCTTTCTTTTAACGAACATAAATTGTTGACGCATGCAGGTAAAGTAAAAGCCGAAATAGCTAAAAAACTTGCAGAAACCCGGTATGATGAATTTGACAAAAACAGAAAAAAACAAGAAGCCTTAAAAGCCGATGAAGAAGATATAAAAGAACTGCAAGCATTGGAACGCCAACTTCTTCAAAAAAGCGTGAATAAATAAAAGGAGAATCGGTAAAAATGAATGAAGCGGAAACAAGAGCGGAATTAATAGATCCTTTATTAAAAAAAGCAGGTTGGGGGCAAGATGCGGAAACAAAAATTTTCCGCGAATTTCAAATAACAAAGGGCAAAATTCAATCCGGCGGAAAACGCAGCCGCTCTTTAATTGCTGACTATATTCTGTCCTTTAAAAACGAAAAACTCGCCGTCATCGAGGCAAAGAGCAATGAAAAATCTTACAGCGAAGGCGTAGAACAGGCAAAAGATTACGCCCAAAAACTTCATCTGAAATATGCATATGCAACAAACGGATGCGAAATCTATCAAATCAATATGCAAACGGGCGAAGAAAAACTCTTAAACCGATTCCCCGGTCCGCAAGAATTACGGGATGCAATTCACGGCAAAACAATTGATGAGCAAGACGAAAAGCAATTAAAAGAAATAAACAAATGGAAAGAGGAATTTAACAAAGTTGCCTTTGAAGACAGGAGCGGAACTCGACCGCCTCGATTCTACCAAGAAATAGCAGTTAACAAAGCGGTTTACGCCATAGCCGAAAAGAAAAAGCGAATTCTGCTGACTCTGGCAACAGGCGCAGGCAAAACTTATATTGCCTTTCAAATTGCGTGGAAACTTTTTCACAGTCGCTGGAATTTAAGTTCTCTTACTTATAAAATTGAAGAAAAAATCCCGGTTGCTGAGCGAAGTCTAAGCAACAGACGACCTAGAATCCTTTTCTTAGCCGACAGAAACATTCTTGCCGACCAAGCTTTCAACGCCTTTTCCGCATTTCCCGAAGACGCGCTGATCCGCATTGAGCCCGATTCAATCAGAAAAAAAGGAAAAGTGCCGACAAACGGCAGCATCTTTTTTACAATCTTCCAAACATTTATGGCTTCGGCTCCGCTAAGTCAACGAGAAGAGAAATCACTTGCGACTTCATTAAATTCGGATTCACTCAGTCAACAAAAGCACAAACTGCCTGCCGAGAGAAGTCTGATCCGGCGCCGACTCAATTTCGGAGAATATCCGAAAGATTTTTTCGATCTTATAATCATAGACGAATGTCACCGAGGCGGCGCGAATGACGAGTCAACTTGGCGAGGAATCATGGAACACTTTTCTCCCGCCGTTCAAATCGGACTTACCGCAACGCCGAAACGAAAAGATAATGCCGATACCTACAAATATTTTGGCGAGCCTGTTTACATTTACTCTCTGAAAGAAGGAATTAACGACGGCTTTTTGACTCCGTTCAAAGTTAAAAGAATTCAAACCACCATCGATAAGTATATTTACAATCCCGATGACACCGTTCTTCAAGGTGAAGTTGAATTGAAAAGAGAATATGTTGAACAAGACTTTAACAACATAATCGAAATAAAAGAGCGTGATAAAAAGAGAGTTAAAATATTCATGAATGACATTTGCCGAGACGAAAAGACAATAGTATTTTGCAGGACACAACAATATGCCGCTTTTGTTCGCGACTTAATTAATCAAAATAAAAAATCAAGTGATCCGAATTATTGCCGGCGCGTTACCGCAGAAGACGGAAAACTCGGCGAATTGTACTTGCGAGACTTTCAAGACAACGAAAAGACTATTCCGACGATTCTTACAACTTCGCAAAAACTTTCCACGGGAGTTGACGCCGGAAACATCCGAAATATCATTTTAATGCGTCCCGTAAACTCCATTATAGAATTTAAACAAATAATCGGACGAGGAACTCGGCTCTTTGACGGCAAGCATTATTTTACCCTTTATGACTTTGTCGGAGCATATCATCACTTCTTAGACCCCGAATGGGACGGCGCTCCTTTAGAAGCTGCTCCTAAAAGCGGAGAAAAGAAAAGACATCAAGGAAACAAGGCAAAGCCGGCTAAAGACAGACCCGAAAAAATCAAAATAAAATTAGCTGACGGAAAGATGCGCGAAATTCAACACATGATTGCCACATCATTTTGGGATTTGGACGGTAAACCCGTTTCTGCGGAACAATACTTGAAAAATCTTTACGGAAAACTTCCTGCCTTTTTCAAAAGCGAAGAAGAGTTAAGAAAAATCTGGTCAAACCCGACAACTCGCCAAACCCTGCTTGAAAAACTGGAAGAATCAGGCTTCAATACAGACGATCTGGCGGAACTGCAAAAATTAGTCAATGCCGAAAACAGCGACCTCTTCGATGTGCTTGAATATGTCGTCTTTGCCGTCAAACCGCTTAGCCGACGCGAAAGAGTAAAACTTGCCAAAGACCGGCTTCCCGATGAATTAAATCGATCTCAAAAAGATTTTATCGAATTTGTGCTGCAACAATACGAAAAACAAGGCGTTCTTGAAATCTCTCAAGAAAAACTTCCGGCATTATTGGAATTAAAATACGGCTCAATTGAAGATGCCGTTTCCGATTTGGGGGATATAAAAACAATTAAAGGATTATTTAAAGGTTTTCAAAAATTTTTGTACGAAAAAATCAGCGCTTAAAATAAATATAAAAAAAGGCGGATTTTTCCGCCTTTAAAGTTTTGGAGCCGTTTTTTAAAGTTCCAGCTTAAATGTTTTTATCTCAAACGGAGAACAATCAAAAGTAAGTTTTTGTTCCGCAAAGACGAAGTTTTGATTTTTGATTTCTCTTTCGAGAATATTAACCTCACCGACCGATTTGAAACGTTTGTCAATATGAACCGAAACGGTTTTGCAAGCTCCGCATGTTTCGTAAAGACGAATAATAACCGATTTTTTGTCCTCCGACCATTTTACGGTTTCTATTTTTACGGAATCGTCTTCAATTTTGAAAAGAGAATTTTCCGACGAACGTTTTTTCACTCTGAAAGTTCTTATTTTGCTGTTCAGATTATGAGCTTTGTGCAAAGTGTCGGATTCATTCAAAGAACCTTTGTGAGGATAGTAGCTGAAAGTAAAATCATGCTTGTGTAAATCAGCTTCTTTATCTGTATCTTTAGGACTTCTGAGAAGACACAAATCAAGAGTGTTTCCTTTGACGTAATGTCCGTATTTACAATCGTTTAACAGCGCAAATCCGTAATCGGGGCGACTTAAATCCGCAAAACGGTGAGCGCAAACTTCAAATTTTGCCGAATTCCAAGTCGTGTTTTCATGGGTTTTTCGCTGAATGGTGCCGTATTGAATTTCAAAACTTGCCGTATCGGCGAAAATATCCGGTTTAGCTTGAACGCGCAACATTTTATGCTCTTCTTTCCAATCGACTTCGTTGTAAATTCTTATTTCTTTGGAATCCTTTTCAATGGAAATCTTTTGGGTAACGGAAGAATTAAGAACCTTGAATTTTTGGGTTATTTCGGCAGTCAAATCACTGAGATGAGTTAATTCTTGCGAGATAAGTTCAGGTTCCCAAGGTCGTGTTTCCCTGTAAAAATGGTTGATGTCCCAAGCTCCCCAATTATTGGGTTTATCTTCCCAAACCAGCAGTTTATTTGCCGGTCCGGCGAGTGTTTCCCGCTTGCATTCTTTATCGTAAACGGATATAATTTCTCCTTTTTCGTTAAGTTCCGCTCGGATTAAGTCATTTTCCAGAACATTATTTTTCGAAGGCAGATTTTGCTTGTCTCCGTTTTCGTCTGTCTCGGTTATCGTGAAGGTAAGATAATTATTCGCCGGAATGTTTAATTCCGCTTCCAAAAATCCGTTATCGGCAAAACGCAATTGTTTTTCTTCATTGGTTTCGACCGTGTAAGATCCGTCCGGATAAGGTAATTTTAAGATTATTTTTCTGTCTCGCGAATTGGAATTGTAAACCAGAAAAATATTGGAACTTTCATCAAGACCGAATTTTTCGGCAATGAGATTTTTTTCGATATTTGCCAATTTTTTCAGATTTTGTCTTGATAATTCGTTTGCCTCTTTGTAAACTCTGTTTATCGAAGAACCGGGTAAAATATCATGGAATTGGTTTAACAGCGTATCTTTCCAAATCTTATCAAGTTCTTCTTTGGGATTTTTACCCGTAAGAACGCTTAAAAATTCCGCATCACGCAAATATTGCTCCAAATAACGGTTGTGTTTTTTCATTAAAGCCTGCGTGGTGTAAGTTCCCCGGTGGAGTTCCAGATAAAGTTCTCCGACCCAACGAGGCAAACGTTCTTTGGGTATTTCCGCCAATTTATCGAAGAAATCTTGAGCTAAAGAGAATTTAAATTTGGGAACGCCTTCCAGATTTTGCTGACGTAAACCGAGTTCAACATGCATTCTTGAGGGACCGCCGCCGCCGTCTCCTATTCCGTAAAGATTCAAAAATTCATCAGATACATCGTTTTGAGCGTAACGCTTTTGGGATTTTATCAGTTGTCCGGGATTATTTGCCAAATTATAATCGTTGGTAGGCAAAAAATGAGTTAAAATTTCCGTTCCGTCTATTCCTTGCCACATAAAAGTATGATAGGGAAATTTATTGGTTTCGTTCCAGGAAATTTTTTGGGTCATAAAAACATCAACATCGGATTTTTTCAAAATTTGAGGCAAAGCCGCCGAGTAGCCGAAAACATCCGGTAACCAAAGATTTTTTATCTCGACATCAAATTCGTCTTTGAAAAACTTTTTGCCGTAAAGACATTGACGCGCCAGAGATTCTCCGCCGGCAAGATTCATATCCGGTTCGCACCACATAGCTCCCTGGCATTCCCAACGATTTTCTTTTACTTTTTCTTTGATTTTATTGAAAATTTCAGGATAATTTTCTTTAACCCATTGATACATTTGCGGTTGAGACGAACCGAATTTGTATTCCGGATATTCATCCATCAGTTTTAAAGCGGTTGAAAATGTTCTGCCGGCTTTTCGTTTTGTTTCTCTGATCGGCCAGAGCCAGGCAAGATCAATATGAGCGTGTCCGATTGAGTAAACCGTTAAATCGCTGTTGTTGGCTTGCGAAAGAAGAAGTTTTTTCGTAAATTTTAAAGATTCCTCAATGCCTTCTCCGTCATGCCAAGCGTTGACCGCATCGTTTAATCCTCTGATAATTTTGTTTCTGCGAGGCGTATTTTCTTCTGAATTTTCAGCCAAATCATGCAATACTCGAAAGTCGTAATATAATTCGACAATTTTATCGTTTACGCAAACTAATTCCGCTTGAACGATGCGATAGTCGTTTTGACCGGAACCGAATAACCCGTTGGCTCCGCCTTCCAGCAAAAGATTTACTTCTTCATTGCCGTTTGCTTTATCGAAAAGGGGATAATAATTTTTTCCCGTTCCGTGATCCCAGTGAACCTTGTTGGTTAATCCCTGATCAGGAACCCCGTTAATCCAAACACAGGCTTCGCCGGAGACGTTTATTAAGGCAGCTGCCTTTTTTCCGCGCCAATTTTCCGGGATTTTGCCTTTCATTTTAAACCAGGAGCAACCCCAAAGTTTTCCCCATTCCTCGTTTAATTTCAGAGGTTTAAATTCTGATTTTAAAGCTTTTTCAAAAGGAATGGGTTCGTTTTCGTCATAAATAAAAGAAATTTGCAATTCTTCCGAATTATAATAACGTTTTTCTTTCAGCATTTCCGTAAATCGCTGAATTCTTTGCAGATAAATTTTTTCGTTTCTCATTTTTTGAATCCGTTAAAATATTACTTTTTGAGTATCTGTTTCCGTTTTTCTTCCCAGAGCGTAAAACAAGTCGGAAAGTCTGTTCATGTATTTCAAAATAAAGGGGGAAACTTCTTCCGTTTCGGCAAGACGCAGGATATTGCGTTCTGCTCTTCTGCACACTGTTCGACAAACATTCATATATGATTCGCATTGATTTGAACCGGGTACGATAAAACTTTTTGCCGGAGGAATATTTTCCAAAAACATGTCTATCCAATCCTCCATTTGAGCAATTTCCTCTTCATTGATACGATTTTTTTGTTTTTCTTTTTTTATCGTGGCAAGTTCAGCAGATATATCAAAAAGTTTAAGCTGAACAATATTCAATACTTCTTTTATTTTATCTTCTCCGGCAGCGCATTTCGCTAATCCGATAAATGAACTCAGCTCATCCAAGGTTCCGTAACTTTCTACGCGCAAGGATTGTTTGTTTATTCTTGTACCGTCATATAAATCGGTTTGTCCGAGATCTCCTCTTTTGGTATAAACTTTCATAAATTTCTCCGCATTAAATTGATTAAAATTATCAAATATTAATTTTTTCGGAAAAGTTATGAAAGTCAATTTTAAGTCAAGCTGATTGTTGATAAAAAATGTTTCGGCAATACCGTCAAAAACGGCAAAAATAAAAAAATCATTCTTGCATATTTACAAGAATGATTTCTAAGAAGTTGTTTATCGGATGACGTTCTTACAAGTTTATCGTTTCGTCTTCGAATTGTAATTTTTCAATATTCGATAAAGTATTTATGCCGTCTCTTTCCGGCGTATTATCAGTTACAATCGTAACTCCGTTATTTGTTTCTATTGTGTATTAAGAATGTTTTCCCGAGAAAATAACCGTATTGATTCCCGCATTTCCCGTGATATTGTTATCTGATTCATTTACGGTAACCGTATTGTTATTGTTGCCCAGGAGCGTAACATCTTTTAAATATCTTGAATGATGCGTATAAGGTTTGGAAGCATCGAATTTTAAAGAGAAATTACCGTCTAAACTTGCATCTATGCGAGCGTTGTAAGTTAAGTAAGGATGAAAAAACTTATTGGTCATCAAGTCATATCCCATAGGATCGTCGATTTGCATATCTTCTCTTGTTTTCCCGACATATATTCCCCACATGCCGTGTGTTTCGCTTTCCGTCCATGCTCCCCAAAGTCCGTAATAACAGTCAACTGCGGAAGCTAAATATTCCTGACTCAAACTGTTTTCTTCCGTTAACTCTTCTATCCATTCGTCTTGCCCGATACCCCACAAATTATTTGCTGAAGCATTTTGTTGCGCTGCTCTGATTTCCGCTTGAAATGCGGGAGAGGCTCCCGGCAAGGCATTATCTCCGTCTATGCCGATGCCGTTATCGTGTACAAAGTGTAAAATTTCCTCAAAAGAGGCATCTCTGTGCTCATAATCCTGATTCATATACCATGAACCGCCTTCAACCTGTATTTCATTTTGATACAAAGGTTGCCCCGTTACTTGTTCGCCGGCAGGGTTCGTGCCGTCGTCTTGTCCGTTTAATAAACATAAAATCGCGCCGTTTTCCGCCATTTTATCCGCAACCGCCGATTTATCGCTTCCGTATTCCGAGCCGGGATAATCTGTTAAATAAAATTCCAAAATATTTCTGCATCTTATTATCTGTTCATCGGTAAGATTTGACTGAGCAACGATATGAATACTTCCTCCATTGGGAGTCGTAACTTTAGTATAACGATTAAAATTATCGGTATAAATACTTCCCAAACCTGCGGGAATTACATTCGTTATGCCGGTTTCCGGATTATAATTGTCTTGAGCAGGAGCCGAAACTGATGAACTGCAGGCTGACAAACCGATAATAATACCGGCAATCAGAATTAATATTATTCTTGTCATTTTTACCTCTTGATTTTTTATTTTGTGAAATATAACTTAAATAAATTGTTTTTGTCAATATTTTCTACTTATCCGGCAAGTTAAATTGATTAAGAAATTAAAGGACAGATGCAATATTTCGGGTAAACGAGAGGCAATATGCTTTTTTATTCTGTTTCTTTCTCTTGATTACGGGAATTTTTAAAATATGCGGGTTGACCGTTTATATTCCAGCCGCGGAGTTTCCATCTTATTAAAGAAAAATAATTTATAACAGATCCGATAATAAGAAATAAGACCGTAACTCCTATAATCTGACAACTTCCTAAAATCGCGGCAACAATATTAAAGGGATTATTTAAATGAAACATATTAAGGATATAATGATTTATGAAAAATGCAATCGTGATATTGGCGAGTATGAATATAACGGTTTGGACAGTTCTGATCAGAACAATGGCGGAAGCTTTTATCTTCTTTTCTGACAGTTTTTTAATAGCTTCTTTTACAGATAAAATAAAGTTTTTCCCGTCTAATATAAATGGAAGAATAAAATCAAAAATTAAATTCATGAATAAAAAATTAATCAGCAGAGTAAATTTAATGAATGAGCTTAAAATTACAGCCGGATTAATCATAGTTGAGCCGAATATAAACGGGTAACTGATCATAACAGCTGTAATCAAAACCGTTATGAGAGACATAGTCAGGATAATGATGACAGAAGAAAAAATGACGGACAAAAATAATTTTATCGATGTATGTTTCATTTGTTCCCGCGATACTTTTATATCTTCTGCGCAATTTACCATTGCAACTTCGTATTTTATTTTAAAATATGTAAATATCAACACAGCTGAAAGAATTATCCAGAGAGTTGCCGGCAGATAATTTATTTCCGATGAAATCAAATTTTTTACGAAATTTAATATTGTTTTATTGCTTGAAGATACAAAAAAGATAATAGGAATTAAAATAATTTGCAGTCCGTTAAACCCTGCAAAATATGAGAATAAAATCAGATCAATATTAGAATATTTTTTTTGTTTAACTTTTTCTTCGGGGGTAATATCAGATTTCATATCCTGTTTCTGTTATTTTTTTTTCTGCCCATGCCAAATCATTTTGCAATTGTTTTATCAATTTGTCGCGGTTAGAAAATTTGATTTCTTCTCTTATTTTTTCCAAAAAGAAAATTTCTGTTTCTTTACCGTAGAGAATGCCTGAGAAATTTAATAAATGTGATTCTATTTCCGGCGATCTCATATTTTTTAAAGTAGGGGAGAAGCCTATATTGGTTAATGAATAATAAAATTTCCCCGAAATGCATACTAAGGTAAAATAAACTCCGGGACGGGGATAAAGTTTATTGGGATCATGAGGTTTTACATTGATGGTCGGGAATCCCAAGGTTCTTCCTATTTTATGACCTTTAATTACGTAACCGTTTATTGAATAAAACCTTCCGAGATAAGGGAAAACGTCTTCTATTTTTCCGTTACTGACTATTTCTCGCAAAAAACTGCTGCTCACGATTTTTCCTTTTACCTCAAAAGGAGGAATATAGACGGTTTTATATCCGTAGGCGGTTTCATTGTTTTTTAAAAAAGATAAATTTCCTTCTCTGTTTTTTCCGAAATGCGTATCGTAACCGGCAACAATTACTTTGGCTCCCAGTTTATCTATCAATATATTTTCCAGAAAATCCCTGGGACTCATTTGAGATGTTTTTTGATCAAAATTCAAAAAGAAAACATAATCTATGCCGAATGATTTTATCAAAGCTTTTTTCTTGTTTTTTTCGGTAAGCAGGTAAGGATAGGTTTTGGAACGAAGAGTTTCCAAAGGGTGATGATAATAGGTCAGAACAATTGATTCTCCGTTATTTTCTCTTGCAATTTTTATGACTTTTGTCAATAATTCCAGATGACCGAGATGGAGTCCGTCGAAAGTTCCGGTTGTAATTACCGGAAAATTTAATTTACCCTTGAAAAGTTTTAAATCCATTTATTTACCGCTTAATTGAATACATTTTTGGGACATAATATCCCGTTTTTAATAATTGCGTAACCGAGAAAGTTTTTTCCTTCGTCAAAAACGAAAGCTCTGTCTGTGCTTAACTTGATATTTTTTATGAAATTTCCGTTTAAAAAAGATTTTGATTCTTCATTGTTTAAAGATATCTCAGGTATTTCAGGAAATACCATGGACGGAGTCAATACATGATCTTTTATGGTTTCTTTTGTCAAATCTTCAAGTTTTACGGCATTTTCCAGAGAATAATTTCCGGCTGAAAGTCGGGTTAAGGCTTCTGTTGTTCCGACCGTTCCGAGATATTCGGCAATAGATTCCGAAAGAGTTCTGATATAGGTTCCTTTGCTCACTGTTACGGTATAATCCATAATATTTTTCGATAAACTGTTAATTGAGAAATTTTTTATTGAAACAGGGCGAGGGGAAAGTTTGAAATCTTTATTTTGTCTTGCCAAATCGTAAGCTCTTTTTCCGTTTACTTTTAAAGCTGAAAATCTAGGCGGAATCTGTTCTTTTATACCGAGGACATAAGATGTTATTTCTTTTATGTTCGGAAAAATATCGGGAATTTCCATGATTTCGATTACCTTTCCCGCACAGTCTCCGGTGTCTGTTTTTTTCCCTAATTTTAAAACGGCTCGATAGGTTTTATCATCGCAATTTATCATAGGAATAAACTTTGTTGCTCTTCCGAACATGACAATAAGCAAACCGGAAGCGAAAGGATCCAATGTCCCTGTATGACCGGCTTTTTTTGCATCCAAAAGTTTTCTTGCTTTATGAACAGTCTGAAACGATGTTAAGCCTGCCGGTTTATCAATGAAAATAATTCCGTTTTTTAAATTCATAATTGTTCTTTTATATTTTCAAAAATCATACTTTTTACTTCCAATAAATTACCTCTTATTTCACAGCCTGCAGCTCTTGTATGTCCGCCGCCGCCGTAATTTCCGGCAATTCTGTTTACGTCAACACTGTCGGAACGAAGACTTAAACGATAAGTATTTTCGGCTGCTTCTCTGAAATATACAATTACTTCCACGCCTTTCGTACCTTTCAGCAATTTAGCCATTTTAGCGGTTGACTCTTGCGTAAGACCGAGCGAATTAAGCATTTCCAAAGTTGAATCTATATAAATGATTTCTTTTGAAGGTTGGTCTATTGTACTCAGAACTTTTGCAATAAGTTTCATTTCCGATACGGTTTTTCCGCAAATAAATTTCTTCTGAATATCACCCGGATTCAGCCCTATTTCCGTGAGTCCGGCACACATTCTGAATGTTTTTCCGTTTGTATTGTTATTTGCAAAATTATCTGTATCGTTGAGAATGGTAGTGTAAAGAGCAGAGGCTATGTATTTTTTATCTTCTTCCGAATCAATTTTTCTGATTTCTTTTTCAAACATATTCCATATAATTTCGCCCGCGCTGGTGGCGTTTGAATTTAGCCAATTATGAGCATGTTCGATTAAAATTCTTTCTTGATGATGGTCTATCGTATAAATTTCAGAAGTATTTTCCAATATTTGAGAGCAGCTTCCCAATCTTGATCTTTCGTGGCAATCAAGTAAAATTGCCATTTCGTATTTCATGCTTTTATTAAAGACAAGAGTATTTTCCGATCCGTTGATGAAATCGTAACGTTGAGGACACTCGTTTTCTAAAATAATATCTGATTTTATGCCGAAAGCCGAAAAAATTTTTTTTAACGCCAATGCGGCAGCAAGTCCGTCTCCGTCAGGATTTTTGTGAGTCAATAGGGCAATGGAGGTTGCCGATATTGCATGTTGTTTAAGGTTTTCGGCATATTCTGCTCTTTTTATGCTGTTCATTTCTTTAATAATCCTTTTTCTCTTTTTCTATTTTGGCAAAAATTTTATCAAGTTTTCCGGCTTCTTCTTCCACCGAATCATATATGAAAGTCAGTTCGGGAATAATGCGCATCATTTTAGCGGTTGCTATTTCTTTTTTAAAAACTCCCGATGACCTGGTCAGTAATTTAGTTAAAGACTCCGGAGTTTCTTTTTCGTTCATAAAAGTGAAATAAACTTTTGCATATTGCATATCGGAAGAAAGCTTTATTGCGCTGAAAGAAATCCATTGTAAACGAGGATCCCTTATTTTGTTGTTTATTACGGCATTAAATAAGCGTCCGAGTTCTTTTTGAAGTCTCATTATTCGGATACTGCTCATTATAAACTCCTTTTTTTAAAGAAAACGGCGACACCTGACGATGTCGCCGCGCTGAATGATTATTTTTTACAGTTTCTTCTTTATTTCTTTTATGCGATATGCTTCAATAACATCGCCTTCTTTGATATCATTGAAATTTTCTATGCTCAATCCGCATTCAGTACCGGATTTGGCTTCGTTTACGTCTTGCGAATAGTGTTTGAGAGAAGCAAATTCTCCTTCAAATATGACAATGTCGTTTCGGTAAATTCTGACTTTTGAATCTTTGAAGAGAGTTCCTCGTTCCACGGCGCATCCCGCAATTTGACCCACTTTTTTGATTTTGAAGATCTGTTTGACTCTGGCGCTTCCTTGGAATTCATCTTCATAATCGGGTGAGAGCATACCTTCTATCGCATATTTTATTTCATCTATACAATCATAAATGATATTGTAAAGTTTTATCTCGATTTTTTGTTCTTCAGCCAATTTTTTTGCTTGATTATTGGCTCTGATATGGAATCCGACAATAATTGCTTTGGAAGCTGCTGCAAGGTTTACGTCAGCTTCTATAATACCGCCCACGCTTTTATGAATAATGTTAACCATTATTTCGTCATTGGAAAGTTTTCCGAGAGAATCGCAAAGAGCTTCCACCGAACCGTCGGTATCGGCTTTAACGATAAGCTTAAGTTCCGACATTTGTTCTTCTTTTATTTTTCTGAAAAGGTTATTGAAACTTACGGTTTCTTGGAATTTTTCTCTTTCCTGGCGGATATGAAGACGTTCGGCGCTTATGTTGCGAGCTATTTTTTCGTTTTCCACTTTGTTGATAACATCTCCGGCTTTCGGGACATCGTTTAAACCGTAAATAACGGCAACGTCGGAAGGTCCTATTTCGGTGATCTCTTTATTCCTTTCGTTTGTCAGTTTTCTTACTCTTCCGTAAGTTGCTCCGCAAACTACGTTATCGCCTTTTTTGAGGTTTCCTTCTTGCAACAGAATGGTAACTACCGTTCCCATCTTTGCATCTTTTCGCGCCTCTATGACTGTGCCTTTTCCGGCAATTACGGGATTGGCTTTAAGTTCGCTTATCTCGGCTGATAATTCTATCAATTCGAGAAGTTTATCTATGCCTTCTCCTGTTTTTGCCGAACATTCAACCCATTCTACATCACCGCCTCTGTCTTGCAAAAATACGTTCTTTTCTGCAAGATTGGCAATGGTTCTTTCCGTATTTGCTTCCGGCAAATCGACTTTGTTTATGGCAATTATCATTGTTACCCCGGCAGCTTTGGCGTGATCTATGGCTTCTACGGTCTGAGGCATTACTCCGTCATTGGCTGCGACAACTATAATTGCTATATCGGTAACATTGGCTCCTCTGGCTCGCATTGCTGTAAAAGCTTCGTGTCCCGGAGTATCCAGAAAAGTTATTTTCTTTTCGTTATGGGTTACCTGATAAGCTCCTATATGCTGGGTAATTCCGCCTGATTCTCCCGCAATTACGTTTGTGGAACGTATATAATCCAGAATAGATGTTTTTCCGTGATCTACATGTCCCATTACCGTAACTACCGGAGGACGAATTTGGAGATCTTCTTCCTTTATCTCTTCCTCGGGAGTTTCCAGGAGATGAGAACCGTATTCGTCTTTAAAGGTAACGTCAAATTCAAGTTCGGCGCAAATCATCTCAAGTGAATCTTTGTCCAAACGCTGATTCATCGTAACCATTTGCCCCAAATTAAAGAATTTGGTAATAATTTCCGTCGGTTGAATTCCCATTATTTTGGCAAGTTCGTTTACGGAAGTGTATTCGCTGATTTCGATCTTGTTATCGATAACTTGCTGTTCCTGCTTATCTTCTTTTTTATATTTTTTCTTTTTGGTTGATTTTGAAAGATGAGCCTTAATGTTTTTGGTAATTTCCGCCTGCTCCAATTCTGAGGGAATGAATGTTTGGCGTTTTTTGCTTTTCTGTGCTTTAAGCTTTGCTTTTAAGTGTTTGCTTTTGCTGCCCAGAGAGTCTTTATCCACTCTTTTCTTCTCAAATAATTTGGGAGTTTTTACCGGTTCTCTTCCCGTATCAGAACTTGCATTTGCTTTAGGTGTCGGTTTGTAAGGTTTTTTAGCGTTGTTTCCGGAAAACCTCTTATTTTCCTGAGCTCTTGTTTCGCCTTTCGGATTTTCTTTGCGATTATTTCTGTAATCCGAGTTTTGACCTGAGTATCCGGATTTTCCTTCGCTTTTTCTTTTGTTGTCCGAACCCGGTGTTTTATAATCGTAATTCCGATCGTTCGGTTTATTTTGGTTTGAAGTTCCTCGTTCTTTCTTTTTGTAATCTCCGTCTGCATGAGTTTGAGTACTTCTTTTGGGACGAGAAACTTTTTTGATGGGTTTTTCAACGAAATTAGAGACAGGTTTTCTTTCCGTTGTTCTTTTATCGCCGGCAACATTATTTTGATCTGCATCAGAGTTTTTTCTGTAATCAATTTTAATGTCATTAAAAGGATTATCCGGATTTGGGCGGTCTCTTCTAACTTTTTTCTGCTGTTTTTTCTTCTCGTGATAACGTCTTCTGTCAGATTCTATCTGTTTTTCAGCCGCAATCTGAGCAGCAAATTTTTCTCTTATTTTACCGGCAATGCCGTCTTCAACAATGCTCATGTGGCTTTTTACCTGAACACCCAAATCCGTAAGGTGTTTTTTGAGCGCGGCAGTTGAAATTTTAAGTTCTTTTGCTAATTCATGTACTCGTAGTGCCAATATTCCTCCAATCCTGAACAATTACAACTCTGTTAAAATTTCAGATAAGTTTTAATATTCCTTTACTGAAATTATCGTCGGTTATAAATAATATAGCCGGATTTCGTCTTTTAAACTTTTGACCAAATATATCTTTTTGACCGAATTTTATCGCCGGAACGTTATTTTTATTTAAAAAAGCTATATCTTTTTCCGTTCTTTCCGCAATATCTTCCGCCAAAATAATTAATTTTACTTTTCTTTTTCCCAATGATTTTTTCAGTGCAAGAAATCCGAACTCCAATTTTCCTGCTCGCCTTGCAAGTCCGAGAAAATTTAAGATTTTTTCCGTTTGCGTTTCTTTTTCAACAATCTTTTTTTCCATAAGTCAATTTTCTTCAGACATTCCGGTTCGGAGCAAACATAATAACCTCGTCCGAATAATCTTCTTTTCAAATCAAAAACGGGTTCCGAATGCTCGGATAAAACAAACCTGAAAAGATCTTTTTGATATTTCTTATTTCCGCAAATACAGCATGTTCTTTCCGGAACATGATTTGATTTATTTTCCGACATTAAAAATTATCGGCGGATTCTTTTATTTTTCCGGCTGTCTTTTCGCCTACTCCGTCCAGTTTGCAAAGCTCGTCTTTCGATGCCTCGAAAATATCCTGGACGGAAGTGTATCCGAATGCCTTGAGGGTTTCGGCAATTTTTTCCGTAACTCCGTCCAATTCTATTACGTGGCTGGTGATGCGTCTTTCTTCAGAAATTTTTTCTTCAAATTCTTCTTCCGTAAAAATATCCAATTTATAGTCCGTCAATTTGGCGGCAAGCTTAACGTTTTTGCCTTTTTTGCCGATAGCGGAATTTTTATTTCCGGCTTGCACTATTATTCTGGCAAATTTTCCTCTTTCGGCAAGATAAACTCTTTCCGTCAAATCCGAACCTATGGCATTTGCGATCAATTGTTCGGGCGAATCGCTCCAAACCACTATATCTATTTGTTCGCCGTGAAGTTCTTTTCTGATTTGTTCGATTCGTATCCCTTTGGGTCCCAGACAGCTGCCGGCGGGATCTATTTTGGAATCTTTGGAGTTTACGCAGACTTTGGTTCTCATTCCCGGCTCGCGCACAATCTTTTTTACTTCAATATCGCCGCTGAATATTTCCGGTATTTCCGATTCGAAAAGTTTTTTTACGAACTCGGGATGGGTTCTCGATAAAATAATAATAACTTTTTTCTTTGTTTTTCTTATATTCACGACATAAGATCTGATAACGTCGCCTACTTTGTAAAATTCGTCTTCCACTTGTTCTTCGGAGGGAAGCAAAGCTTCGCCGTAGCCGATATTAACCGTATAACCCGTGTAATCCGCTTTTGTGATTTTACCGGAGACAATTTGGTTTTTCTGCTTTTCGTAATCAAACATGATACGATCTTCTTCCAATTGTTTGATCTTTTCCTGAATGGATTTTCGAGCATTCTTAATAATCTTCGGTTCAAAATCCTGGATATCCAAAGAGACTGAAATCTCATCTCCTATTTGAGCAAAAGCGTTGTGCTTTTTGGCATCTCTTAACGAAATCTCTCCCAGAGTATTGTCTTGTTCCACTACGAAACGATTAAATTTTGCTTTTACTTGATTTGAAGAAAAATCAACAAAAATTTCCAATCCGTTTTCGGGCAATAATTTTTTGGAAACGGCTTGATAAAGACTTTCTTTAATGATTTCGGTTAATTTGCCTCGATCAAGTTGCTTAAGGGTGGCAAGTTCATTTAAAGAAGCTACTAAATTTCCGCTCATATTTTCTCCTTTTTCATAGTGAAATAAGTTTTTGCTTTTTTTATTGATGTAAATAAAACAGAGATATTTTCTTTATTATCCGTTTCAATGATAACTTTATCGGGCAATACTTCGATCAGTTTACCGGTAACGCTTTTTTTATCTTCATTTTCTCGATAATTAATCTTTACATTTTCGTTTATGGCGCTTGTGTAATGTTTTTTCAGTTTCAATTGCCTTTCAAGACCGGCAGAAGATACTTCAAGGAAATATTTTCCGGGGATGAGATCTTCCATTTCAGGCATATCGTTCAGCAAACGACTTACTTTTGCGCAATCTTCAATTGTTACTCCGCCCGTTTTGGTAAGGTATATTATTAAAACCTTGCCTTTTTGAGCCGTTTTGAACTCTATATCGTAGAGAGCTACTCCCGTAGTTTTACATGCATCCGTAACCGTTTCTTCTATTTTTTTTATGTTCTTGTCAAGCATGACACCTCTTTTATATAATAATTAAACCACTGCTTTTACAGTGGTTTGAGAAAGTTTCCGCATGAAACTTATTTTAAATTTTTTATCAGCTTTTATTGAAAGACAATATTTTCGGTTCCTTTCATGTTTAAAAGTTAACTTCTTTATTACTGCCTTTAAAAAAAGAGGCAAATTTTTGTCAAGTATGATTTAAGTAAATAAAATTGTCTCTGATTTACATTGCAAGATATAAATGGGAAACAGGAAATTCAGAGCAATAATTTATTGAAAATGAAATTTGAACCGTTCATTAATAATTATGCAGCAGTATTTAAACTGAGTGAAATTTATCGGCAAATCATCTGATTTTTTTGTTTTTTTTCTCTTTATTATTTTCAGTTTCTTTACCGTAGCGAGAAGCCGGTTTTCGGGAAAAGAATAAACCGTTTGACAAAATTAGCCTATACTAACATTCGGGCATCGTTTTTTTGATGCCTGATTTTTTTTTATGTCTTTAAAAGAGATGCCTGTATCCGAAAAGTCAGGCGAGATAAACGAAGGAATGAAACTTTAATTAATAAAAAAATAAAACGAATACGGAGTTGTAATTTAGATATTTACTCCGTTAACGTTAAACAAGGAGAAAAAATGAAAAACAAAAATGCAGTGATCTTAACATTGCTTTTCATGATGACTGTCGGCGCTGTTTTTGCCGATTTGCTTTCAGAAGATTTTACCGACGGTATTCCTGAAAGTTGGACTGTCATCAATAATGACGGCGACGGCAAAACATTTGTCAGCCCCGGAGCTTATAACATCGGCGGAGACGACAAAAAACATGCTTCCGGAATGGGATGCCACGACGATTATCTCATCACTCCGGCACTGTCTTTGACCAATAATAATCTTGTTTTCAAAGCAGGAGTTGAAAGTTCAAACAAACCTTACAGTTTTGAAGTTATGATTTCTTCAACCGGAAACAATGTTGAAGATTTTACGATAATTCCCGGTCAGGTTTATACCGATTATGCCGTCTCATCATGGAGTGAAGGAGAGCATACTGTTAACTTATCCGATTATTCGGGAGAAACAGTTTACATTGCATTTCACGTAACTTATTCCTCTTCTTCATACTACAATTTCGCAATAGATGATGTTTCCGTTGAGGAAATTTTAGCGTATGATCTCCAATTGACCAAGATATCCGACGATAAAATTATTGCGAGCGGAAGTTCTGATGTTTATCTTACTGAAATTAAGAACAAAGGTATTTCCGAGGATGTTTTTAATCTTACGGCTGTCAGTTCTTCCGATTGGAATGTAAGTATATGGAACAAGGATCAAACAGAAGAAATAAGCTCAGTTTCTTTAGAGGCTGACGCTTCCGACTCGATTATCGTAAAAATTGATGTTCCGATTGAGGGAGTAAATAATCAAGATGTTGACATATTAACTCTTTACGCAACATCTGCCGGAAATCCTGCTGTCAGCGATTCCGTAAGTTATGAGACTTCGGCAATCGTTCCTTTATCTGAATTGCCTTATGAAGAAAATTTCGATTCTCTTGAAGAAGGTCTTCCTTTCGGTTGGACACAGGTAAAAAATGAGGGAAGTACAGGCTGGTCTTTAAAAGTAAATTCATCTTACACTGATTATGCTTATTCACCGGAAAAATGTTTGTATAATTATGATTCTTACAGTTCGGAAATAGATGACTGGATTTTTATTTCTCCCGTATCTTTAGAAGCAGGCTCGAATTATAAATTTTCGGCAATGATGAAAAATAACAGCGGAAGCTCTTCTGTGGCTGTTCAAATAGGTTACGGAGCATCGGCAAATCCTGATGAGATGATAATTGCGCAAGATATTCCCGATTATCAGGGAACTGATTATAATCTTGTTTCCGCTTTAGTAAATCCCGAAACAAGCGGTTCTTATGTTTTCGGCATTCATCTTATTTCCAATACGACAACTTGGTTCGGAGTTGATGACGTAATATTGGAAGAAGCTTTTGCCAATGACATCAAAATGAAAAATCTTTCCTATGAAGAAGATGTTTATTTTGAGAATAATCAAATAGAACTTAATGCCGATGTTTATAACAACGGTTCGGAAATTCAAAATGATGTTACGGTTACTTTTAAATACGGAGAAAACGTTATCGGAACCGTTAACGTTGATTCCGTTGAACCGGGAGAAACAGAAAGTATAAGCATCGAATGGAGTGCCGTTGCGGGATTGGAAACAGTTTTGTCGGCAATAACGCAAGAAGACGACAACCTTGATAATGATATCGCAACAGCTTTAATTGATGTTTATCGGGAAGGCTGGCTTGCTGAAAGTTTCGAAAACGAATTTCCTCCTTTGGAATGGGCTAATACGGAAATTGAAAACAGCTCATGGGAAAAAGATACTGATTCCGCCGTCCAAGGCAGTTCCTCCGCAAAAATAAGATCAATATATGAAAGAAGATCGTATTTAGCGGGTAAAGCCAGACTTATAACTCCTAAATTAATTATAAATCAGGATTCCGAGATTTCTTTCTTTGCAAGTCGCCATGATACGACTAATACTCTTAAAATAGAATATTCCTCGGATAAAGAAATGTTTACGGAAATTCAGGAAGTTAATCTGACTCAAGAATATGAAAAATATACTGTGTCATTGGGAGATATTCCTGAAGGAAATTATTATATTTCTTTCCTCGGAGAAACGGGTACGTCTTACGGTCAAAAAATTAATATAGATATGGTTACCGGACCTGAAATTTATCTTCCCGAAGATCCGATTTTTGAGATAACTCCGAATATTTCGGAAAAAGAGTTTGATCCTCAAAATCTTGATGCAGATCCTCAATCTCAATCATTCGTTATCAGAAATTCCGGAAGCGGCAGTCTTGAAATGGATGAATCCGACATTGCTTTAATCGGAGACGATGCCGATCAATTCGTCATGGAATTTGATGATATCGAATTTCCTGTTTCCTTGGCTTACAACGAAACTTTGCCGGTTACCGTTAAATTCATGCCCTCTTCTTTAGGACAAAAAAATGCTGTCCTTAATATTCAGGATAATCTTGAAAGAGTTATTCATACCGTAAACTTCAGCGGTTTGGCAACTCCGGCTGTACCTGTTCCCGTATCTCCTGTAAATGATACGATGAATGTTCCGCTTGATCATGTTATTTCTTGGATTAACGGGCCTGAAACCGAATTCATTGACCTTTATCTCGATACGGTAAATCCGCCCGTAATCAAAGTATTGGACAGAGTTGCTCCTCAGGAATCTTTCAGTGCCGAGCTTGAAGAATCAACAAAATATTATTGGAAAGTCGTAAATTATGCTTCGATTGAAGATTCCGAATATGTGAGATCTTCTTCTGTTCAAATTTTTGAAACCGTGCTTCCTGAAAATATTATTCAGGCAGGTAACGGAAACGAAGTCAATAAAGGGCTCCCCGTTGATCCTTATTACGGTTACTCTTACAGCCAATCAATTTATTTGCAGTCCGAAATAAATCGCGAATCTTCCGTAATAGAAAAGATTTATTATCACTATAACGGAGCTCACGAATTCGGTGATGAGATAGTTCTTTACATGGGACATACCGATAAAACAGAATTTTCTTCAAACTCTGATTGGATTCCTCTCAGCTCTATGACTCAGGTTTATGCCGAAGTTTATAATGTTTCGGCAACTGACGGATGGTACGGCATTGAATTGGATTCTCCTTTTGTTTACAATAATACGGATAATCTGGTTATTGCTTTTGACGAAAATACAGACGGTTATCATTCCTCAAACGATGAGTTCTATTGTACTTCTTTTGAGACGAATCGTTCTTTAAGATATAGGGACGACAACGTGAATGCCGATCCCGAGTATCCGGAAAACGGTGCTCTGATTAAAGCTGTTCCGAATGTAAGATTGGAATTTGGAGAAATGAACAATGCTCCGACAATTGATTTCGGGGATTTTAATGTTGTCTTTAACGAAAATACCGAATCAGAAACATTTAATTTCTCTCAATACATAAACGATGTTGATGAAAACGACGAACTTATTCTTACGGCAGAAAACTCAGAACATATTACGGCTTCGATTGACGGATTTAACGTCGTATTCTCCGCTTCCGAAAACTGGAGCGGAACCGAAACTCTTACATTTACCGTTGACGATCAGGCGAGAAAGCTC
>PDWI01004215.1_pt1 | contig 22091 bp, 21 predicted proteins | sample 1430891 | NCBI WGS metagenome assembly PDWI01 (sample SAMN01162508, study PRJNA174530) | Oral metagenome, whole genome shotgun sequencing project. | biome: Marine environment; feature: Marine mammal; material: Swab sample of the gingival sulcus; isolation source: swab sample of gingival sulcus... | reverse complement strand
TGAAAGATATCTTTACTATCTCACAGATTCCAACGCGGATAAAACTAAAAAATATATGGAAGAGTTTGCCGCAAACGGTCGGATAGACCTCTCCAGCTATCAGGACAGCACCAAACGCGACTTCGCGGCTGTCGCCGTTAACGAAGAACAGGTAGTGGAAACGATTCGGGATTTTTACAACAAGCATGACTATATCCTGGATCCTCATACAGCAGTGGGCGTTAAAGCCGCGTATGAGAACAAGGCTGTCGGAATTCCCATGGTATGCCTGGCAACCGCACATCCTGCGAAATTTCCTGATGTCGTCACCACGGCCATAAACAAAGCTCCACGGCTTCCAGATTCACTACATGGCCTGCTTGAAAAGCCGTCCCGCTGTCAGGTTATGAATGCAGATAAAGACGACGTCCAGGATTATCTTGCCCAAAATGCACGAACAGCCCATACTGCTTCCCCAAAATAACCAGCATGGTTGAAGAACATGTCTCAGCCACAACAAGCAATGAAAATCTCGTGCAGATTCTGAACCCTCAGTAAGATGATAATTCATCATAATCAGCCAAGCTGTCTAACCCGGATTTATATCATGGGCAAAGTTTTTCGCAGGCCAAGGCACAAGGCACTTCGTTATAGTGGAACACCGAGCGCCTTGTAACGAAGGCTTGCAGAAAAATCGTCCACCCTTGGGGGAGTTTTTTTGTTTCTCCTTGTGAAAAACAGACTGTCTTTTAAGGATTTTTAAAATCCTTAATTAAATCATGCAGTTGAACATAAAAAAAACTCATGAGAAATTCGGGCTAAATAAACGGGCCGAAGCAACAGGAACCCGTACTCGTTTTACAGAGAACCTGCTGCTTCGGAATTCTCGGGTTTACGAAACAACAACCAGAGCAGACTCCCTATGATCACTCCCGCAATCCGATAGTGCCACATCGGGAAAAACCAATGAAATGTATCATCATCAAGGCAGTACCATAGTACAGCAATGCCGGCAGCAGGGCCGCGATTATAATGACCCTGAACTCAAGTCCAGGATAGGCACTCATAACAAATGTCCGGCCCCCCATCAACGGCGGCATGAGCTGACCGCCGGTAATCGCCATGGTCTCTATACCCCCGGAAAGAAAGGAACGAAAGCCAACACGTTTCATCATCGGAATGGTAAAATTCCCCGTGGAATAGACATTGGCCACGGCCAAGCCAGAAATGGAACCAAAGAGACAGGAACTGACAACAGCAATCTTGGCGGATCCACCGATAGATTTTCCGGCAACCCGGGAAGAAAACCATAAACCAGGGACCGACACCACTCACTTCGAGAAATGCCCCCAGGATAAGAAAAATCACCACATAGGTCGCCGCCCCCCCCCAGAGGAATAGAAAAACACCGTCAGTCGTCAGGAACAGCACAGCTGCTGTGTTGGTAACATATTGATATACCAAATGTAATTATATTACCGCCTTGCATCTGCACTGTTTTTGAACGCTCACGGATTCAGGTTTATATAAAAATCATCAATGAGAATACGGAACCCGCAACAAGTTTCAGAACAGGGACACTCCACTGTCGCTGACAATATTTCGTTCCCTGAAACCACCTTGAACCTGACGTTGTTTATACATTGCAAAATCGATTTGGGATGTGGTACGTTCTGTCGTGGCGGAATCTCCATTGTGCCATTACAACCGGCCCGGGGACTCATGCGAACCTTGACAACAGAGCCAGACTACTCTAATCTCACTTCCTGAGATCAGGGAATTAGCCCCTCAGGGTAGTTACGCTGTTTTTTGGAAGACAAACTTTGCCCGTGTGACAGCAGGCAGGATATAGCGAGGAAAAATTATGTTTGGATTAGGTATGCCGGAGCTGCTTGTTCTCCTGGTAATTGTCGTGATAATCTTTGGCGCAGGCAAACTCCCGGAAATAGGTTCAGGTATCGGTAAGGGTATCAAAAATTTTAAAGATGCTACTCGAAACGAAGAAGCCCCGAAAATCGACGAACGAGATAAAGAGGACGACAACAAGGCGTAATTCTTTATTGTCTGCAACGAGATAAGTATCCTTCTCCCAGATTTGACCAGGAGTTATTATGTTTGGCCTTGGAACCCCCGAACTTGTTATTATTCTGATTATAGCTTTTCTTGTCTTTGGAGGAAAAAGACTCCCGGAAATAGGTACCGGACTGGGTAAGGCCATAACCTCTTTCAGGAAAGGAATAAAAGAGGTTGAAGATGAAGGCAAGGAAATAGTCAACGACATCCCCGGAGTTAGGGAAGCTGCAGAAATCAAGGAAAAAATTGATGAAGTCAAACGACTTGGTAGTATCAAAAAAACTACCAGGTAGTTTTCTCCCGAACACTTTCAATTTATCATAGCTTTCATCGGCAAATGTTCTAGTGGCCCCCCTTAGCCCTCATAATAAAATCTTTCCATATAGGCACCGCAGTGGCCCCGCCGCTCTCTTTTTGCCCAAGGGACTGATTTTTATCAAAACCAACCCAGACTCCTGCCGTAAGGCTGTTATCATAACCGATAAACCAGGCATCACGACTCTCATCCGATGTGCCGGTTTTCCCCCCCATGACTCCCGGAACATCTTTTAGTCTTTTACCTGTACCCACGGTAACGACAGCATGCAGCATCTGTCTCATTTTCTGATTTTCCTCTACTGACAAAACCCTCTGCGGTTCTTCTTTTTCCGGATATATCGTCTTACCGTCGGCACGCACGATTTTCTCAATAAATTGTGGCTTCCTGGCTACCCCATTGGTCGCAAAAATGGTATACGCTCCGGTCAACTCCAGCAGAGACAGGTCAACAGAGCCCAGGGCCAGTGAAAGATCAGGGGTAAGCTTTCCGTGGATTCCGGCCTTCCTCGCAAGCCGGTGGACGTTTTTATAGCCGGTTTTCTGCATTGTTCGTACAGAAACACTGTTCAGGGATTTTGCCAGGGCATCCTGAAATGTGGTTCTACCATAGTACTTTCCACCATAGTTTCTGGGTCGCCAAAGCTTTCCATCTCTCCCCCTGATGGCCATGGGACTGTCATACACTGTAGTGAAAGGCCCGTACCCCATCTTTACCGCCGCTGCAAAAACAAAAGGCTTAAACGTGGAACCGGCTGGCCGTTTTGCCTGACTTGCACGATCAAAAGGAGATTTTCTAAAAGAACGTCCGCCAACCAGAGCACGAACCTTTCCACTCCCTGATTCAATTGCCACCAGGGCAGCCTGGGGCCTTATTCCCCTTTTACGGGTAAAGTCAAGCCGTTTTGCAAGATCCTGCATCCCAGTCTTGACGGCTTCTGTCCCCTTTTGCTGCAGAGTCGAATCAAGACAGGTAAATATTTTCACCCCAGCCTGCTGAAGCGCCTCCCCTCCAAGCATTTCTCTGGCCTGCTTTTTGACAATCTCAAGATAATAACCGTTCTCCTCCCCCGCCGTCTGGGATTTTCTGTTAATCCTTATCTCGGAAACAAAGGCCCTTCTTGCCTGACTGACGGTAATGTAACCATCTGCTGCCATTCTATTGAGAACATATCGCTGCCTGTCAATTGCCCTGTCCAAATGATCGAACAGGGAGTAACGGCTGGGGGCCTGGGGCAGCCCTGCCAACAGGGCACATTCGCCAAGACTCAGACCTGCTGCGGACTTGCCAAAATATACCTGGGCAGCCGCCTCAACCCCGTGGGCACCTTCCCCCAGGTAAATCTGGTTCAGATAGATATAAAGAATCTCTTCCTTGCTCAGGAGTTTGTCAATCCTCCACGCAAGGATAGCCTCCTTGAATTTTCTTATATAGGTCTTCTCCGGAGTGAGCAGAAGAGACTTGGCTACCTGCTGGGTAATGGTCGAACCACCCTGACTTTTGGCTCCATCCTTCAGATTGACAATAAGCGCCCGAATAACGGAAAAGAAATCCAGCCCCTGATGCTCAAAAAAACGCCCATCCTCGGCTGCGACAAATGCCCTGGGCAGATAGGATGACATTTGCGTTATGGGCACCACAGTCCTGTTTTCAGTAAACATGCGATCAACAATCCGTCCCTTGCTGTCGTAGATGATCGTTGCCTCAGGCGGCTTGTACCTGGTCACATTACGAATATCAGGAATCTGCAAAAGGGTAAGGACAAAAAGCAGGCTGCCCAGAAACAGAGTCTGCAGCAGACAAATACATACCAGAAAGAGATAAATATGCCTTTCCGTATAAACTTTTTTCCGGGCGGCCCCTTTTGCCGTTTTTTTCTCTGCAATTTTTTTAGTAGATGACACAATGACAACTCATGATAATATGTAATCGTTCACGGGGTTAAGAACCCCTTGCAATTACTTTTTTTTAATCTGGTTCCTGATAGCCAGGAGACCCCACATCCCGGCAGACACCATTTCTCACAATGACGGGCCTGTTATGCGGGAAATCATAATCGTTGGCAGGCAGGGTATGATAGCTGCAAAGTACTGTATATGTATCAGGATACTCTACCATTTTTTAACCGTAACAGGAAAGTCCTCATGTCAAAAATCCGAATTCTCCCAGAACAACTGGCCAATCAGATTGCAGCCGGTGAAGTAGTGGAACGCCCGGCCTCCGTGGTCAAGGAACTGGTTGAAAACAGTCTGGATGCGGGAGCGACACGCATTGAGGTTGAAATTGAAGGGGGGGGAACACAGTGCATCCGCGTCATTGATGACGGCGAAGGGATGGATGAGGATGATCTGCTGTTGAGCCTTGAGCGGCACGGCACCTCCAAAATAACAAAGGAAGAGGATTTAGGGGCGATTGTAACCCTCGGTTTCAGGGGCGAGGCCATGCCCTCCATAGGCTCTGTCTCCAGACTGGTCCTGACCTCCCGCCCAAAAGGCCAGGAACTTGGAACCAGGGTTCAAATGGAGTACGGAAGACTAACCAGGGTTCATGAAACCGGTTGCAGTTTCGGTACGACCATAGAGGTGAAAGGACTCTTTGGTAATACCCCCGCCAGACGAAAATTTTTGCGAACCACCCGAACGGAGATGGGGCATATCGAGGAAATCGTGAAAAATTATGCTCTTGGCAGCCCGGGAACGGCCTTTATCCTGCGCATCAACGGCAAAGACTCTCTCTACCTCGACAAGACACAGTCCATAAAAAAACGTCTGGCGACGATTATGAATTACAAGGGGGAGTTTATACCCGTATCATCAACACAGGAAAAGCCGCTGCCCAGGAAGCTATCAGGTTTTCTGGTGCCGCCGGAACAGGTAACTGCCGGGCCGGCCCGGCTGCGTATCTTCGTCAATGGCCGGGCGGTAAGGGACAGGATGGTTATTCACGCTGTTACCGAAGGACTGCGAGGTTTTTTGATGAAGGGGAAAAATCCCTCCGGCCTGGTTCATCTTGCCATCGGCCCGGACGAAATTGATGTCAATGTTCACCCGGCAAAGCATGAAATCAGGTTTCGTAACAGCCGGGACGTGCATACTTTTATTCATCAGGGGGTAGCCTCGGCGATACACGCTCATCAAAGCCATCTCCAGGCATCAATTTTTAACAGTAATCAGCAAAATCCAAGGACAAGAATTCCAACGGAAAATAGCTGGCAGCCATATTCTCAATCTTCTATAGACAACGAACAAAAGGAAGATCATCCACAGCCCGCATCACTCTCTGGGGATTCCGACAAGGCCTCTACAGCATCCCCTCCCCCTCCCCTCCCAGCCCAGCCCCTGCTGGAAACGGCAGAACCCATCAATACAGGGCATAGCCAGGAGGAAATGGAGGCGGAAGAATTGCTTCAGGAACACGCTTTTCCTGAAGCCCTGTCAGCAGATCAAAAACCAGTTCCAGCACCGCAAACACAGGAATCACCACCTGCCCCGCCTTCTCGAAAAAAGCATAATCTGCTGGTTATCGGGCAATTCGCTGATCTCTACATCTTTTGTCAAAGCAGTGAGGGGCTGGTCGTTATTGACCAGCATGCTGCCCACGAACGCTTGCTCTATGAAAAATTTCGCAGGCAATATATGGAAGGCAGGATTGCCAGACAAACCCTGATGTTTCCCGAGCAGGTGGAACTCACCCTTTTCCAGGCCCGGCTTGTGGAAAAAAACATGGAAGAATTAAACCGTATTGGCTTTTCTATCCGGGATTTTGGAGGAAACACCTTTATCATCTCCGCAGTCCCGGCCCTGGCGGGAACAACCAGCGGCAGGGAATTATTCCTCGATATACTGGAACAATTTGGCAGTGAAAACGATAAAAAACGTGGCGGAGATTATCTTGACAACATACTGGCCACCATGGCGTGCAAGGCTGCGGTTAAGGCGGGCACTGCCCTCTGCGGAACCGAGATAAACAAACTCCTTGACGACATGGCTAAAGCGGATCTTTTCTCCCACTGCCCCCATGGCCGACCAGTGGTAAAGCAATTCTCGGGCGATGAGGTGAAAAAATGGTTTTACAGGACATGAAAAAACAGCAACAACCATTTTTCTTTCCCGTTTTTCGCCATTTTTACCTTGCCATCTTCCTTGTGATATTCCTGGGCGGCTGTACCAGGGGAAATCCCGCCGGAGTCCTCGAAACCACGGCCTACCTGGAAGTTACAGGCTATTGCGGGTGTTCAAAATGCTGCTCCTGGGAGCGGGGAAGCTGGAAATGGCTCAAGCTGGATTTCTGGAACAAATATGTCTCTGCCGGCAAGGCAAAGAACCGCCCGTACAGCGGACTGACAGCCTCGGGGAAAAAACCGCAGGAGCCGCAGGAGGGGCTATTTTCCGCCGACTCCCTCTATCATCCATGGAAAATACCGGGGCGGCTTCTCCTCTTTCCCTGGTATTTTATGCCCAGGGACGGATCAATTGCCGCCGACACCCGGCATTATCCATTTGGTACCAGGATGTATATCCCGGGTTATGGGTGGGGGGAGGTTGTCGACAGAGGCGGCTCGATAAAGGGTACTGACCGGATAGATCTCTACTTCTCATCCCATCAGGATGCCCTGAAATGGGGAAGAAAAAAGGTTCGGGTGAGGATCATACCACCCAGATAAAACGTTTTTGCGCTAGCCCGAATTTCTCATGAGTTTTTTGTTTTATGTTCAACTGCATAATTTAATTAAGAATTTTAAAAATCCTTAAAAGACAGTCTGTTTTTCACAAGGAGAAACAAAAAAACTCACCCTGGGGTGGGCGGATTTTTCCGCAAGCCTTCGTTACAAGGCGCTCGGTGTTCCACTACTACGAAACGCCTTGTGCCTTGGCCTGCGAAAAACTTTGCCCATGACAAATCCGGGCTAGCCATTCTGCGTATTTTATGATATGCTCGACGGAATAAGGTTCGGTTTGCTTTATTTTTTTACGTTACTGTCATGGCTGGCTTCCTCTTGTATTGCCCTGTGTTGCGCCTCCTTGCAATTTTGTTGTTCTGCCGGCTGTGAACCTTGTATATTCAAATTCCAGATACGTCACTACCATACGACAAACCACAACGGCAAGGCACTACAGGAACGGAAGAGTCCTGTCAAACCGGATTTTGCCAGTGTTTGTGTATCCATGGTACTGAAGTCGGGGTTTACCATTTTCCCCGTCAGACGTCTTTCTGGATGTATCGATCATTGTAGTTTTGTAATCTCATGAAAATAAAAAATATTACCCGCATAAAATACAAGCCTCCCTACGGCTGGGCTGCCCGTTTTCACTATAACAAAAAGGCATATCAAAAGTTTTTCAGCGATTCCAGATATGGAGGCGAAAATCTTGCGCTGCTTGCAGCTGTCTCGTGGCTGAAAAACACAAAACAGAAACTTGGTATCCCGGACACGGCCTTGTCCGTTGTCGGCTCGGTACGAAGCAATACCGGTGTACGGGGCGTTTCCTTTTCAGAAAAATCAAACCGGTATTTTGCTTCATGGACTGACGCAAGGGGTAAACTCTCTACTCTCAGTTTTTCAGTCAAGAAATACGGAAAGAAAAAGGCATTTGAACTTGCCTGCGCCAAACGAAAGGAAGGTGAGGAACTACGGCTTAACGGATACGTTGCTCCTGAAAAAAGCGGGAACAAGTACGGAATACGTCAAAGAAATCCGGTGAAATACACCCCGGAAGAACTGATTGCTGCCTTGCAGGAAAAACATCTTGAGCTGGGACGTACGCCCACAAGCAGGGACTTCAAACATGTTCAACCCAAATATAATCGTTATGAGACAGCCTTTGGCAGCTGGAACAAGGCCCTGCAGGTAGCTGGTATAATTAGTTAACAGGATGGAGTGCCGAAACTGATTCAACCCGACATTTATCTGCCAGAATGCAGGGAGCACAGCCCAACAACTCCCTTCACCGGATTCATTTCATCCGCCAGGCACCAGGAACAACCCTCCATCGCAATCGGCTGCCAACAGATACAATAATATCCTGCGGCTGTTCTTCCTTCCCGGAGGTTGAAATCCATTACAGTTTTTTGTACATTCCATTTCCATAAGGCCATTGCTGGTGTTTTTATTATCGTACTGGAATATCGTTAATTCCACATCATCTATGACCTTTCCGCTCTTGCTTTGACAAGAAATTGAAGGGACAGTTCCTCAAACGGGCTGAATCGTTTTTTTCACACGACAGGAAAATCATATGGGAACCTCACCACGACTTGGAGACCTGCTCATAAATGAAAAGTTCATAACCCATGACCAGCTCGACTTCACACTGCGGGAACAGAGTGCCACAGGAGAGAAAATGGGCGAATGCCTTATGCGCCTCGGATTGATAACCGACTCGGATCTGGCACTCGTCCTCGGGAAGCAGGGAGACATTCCGTTTATTGATCTGCGCAACTTCCTTCCCGATCCGAAGCTCCTGAAACTGATACCGGCGAAAATCGCCACCCACTACCAGTTCCTCGTCATCGAGAAGGAGGGAAATACCCTCCATATTGCAATTGCCGATCCCTTTTCAAAAATGGCTGCGGAACAGGCCTACAGGATAACCGGACTCATTGTCCGGCCCCATGTCGCCGGAGCCAACCAGCTGCACCGGATGATCGAACGCTTTTACTATCTGATCGAACATCCCATTGAAGAAGAGATAAACTCCATCACCAGCAAGCTGCGGCTCAACCCCAACATTGATATTGATGTACAGAAACTCGTCGATAACCTCCTTGGCTCCGCTATAACCTACCGGGTAACCGATATTCATATAACACCAAGTGATATTTCGTCCCGGGTCATGTACCGTATCGACGGAGTAATGAAACCAATCTATGTCTTTCCGGTAACACTGCACAGCCGGCTCATCACCAATATAAAGGTAAACTCCGGGATGGATATCGCCGAACAGCGCAAACCCCAGGACGGCAGGATGTCCTTTTCCTTTTTTGGCGATACCTTTGATATCAGGGTTTCTTCTGTGCGAACCAATTTTGGAGAAAACCTGGTGCTGCGGCTGCTGCCATCCCGAGGGGGGGCCACATTCAACATCCACGAACTGGGCTTCAGCGAAGCCAAGCAGAAACTGCTGCAAAAGACCTTCAAACTGCCCCACGGGATGGTGCTTATTACCGGACCTACAGGATCGGGTAAAACCACCACCCTCTATGCCGCCCTCCGGGAACAGGACGCCATCGGCAAGAACATCCTCACGGTGGAAGACCCAATAGAATACGAATTATTGATGATCCGTCAGACCCAGGTCAACAACCGGGCAGGATACACCTTTGCCTCGGCAATCCGTACCTTTTTGCGCCAGGATCCGGATGTCATGCTTATTGGCGAGATCCGGGATGAAGAAACGGCAATGCTTGCAGTTCGGGCCGCGCTGACGGGGCATCTTGTGCTCTCCACCCTGCACTCCAACAGTGCTATCGCTGCCCTGGCGAGGCTAAAGGATCTGGGGATTTCACCATATCTGATGTCAACATCCCTGAAAGGTGTCATGGCCCAGCGGCTGATTCGCAGGCTCTGCGAATTCTGCAAGCAGCCGGCAGAGCTTTCCCCGGAAATCATTGAAGAATTTGGTCTTGACCCGCAAGGCTCCTACTTCAGGGAGGGGCGCTGTTCACACTGTCAGCAGACGGGCTACAGCGGTCGTGATGCCATCTCGGAAATTATCCCCGTCACCGACAGACTGATGCGCCTCATCGCTGCGGACGCCTCACTTGACCAGATCGAAGACGAATGCAGGGCGGAAGGTTTTACCGACATTCGAACCTCTGGCATAAAAAAGGTGGAGAAGGGTATCACCAGTATTGAAGAACTCATCAGGGTAATCGGCTAATGCCCCATTACAGCTATCAGACGATGAACAGCGATGGCGAACTCACCCGCCATCAGGGGCGCTTTTCCTCCCTTGAACAACTTGCCAGAACAGTAGACCGGCGGGGAGAAATTCTTGTTGATTACCACAAACAGCTTTTTCCGCCGCTTTCTTTTGGCAAAAAGCTCAAACGTCCCATCCTGGCCGAATTTTTTCGCAACCTCGCGCTCCTCATCCATGGCGGCGTGCCGTTGCGCTCAGCCCTGGATGACATGACCAGGCCCCCCTGCCATCCGGCATTGATCGAGATTTTTACCACGATCAACAGACACATTGACGACGGCCTGCTTTTTTCCGAGGCCTTGCAGGAGACCCCGGCCTCCATCCCCAGGATAATGCTGCCCCTGATCTCCATCGGGGAAGAGACCGGCAACCTCGACAAGACCCTGCGTGACGGTGCCGACCACATAGACCGGGTGGAAAAAATCATCAGTTCCACCCGCCGCGCCCTGGTCTATCCAACGGTTGTCCTCCTCGCCATGTTTGGTGCCCTTGCCTTCTGGATGCTGTTTGTCCTGCCCCAGCTCATGGAGCTTTTTGCCTCGATGGGGATAAAGGATCTCCCCCTGGCAACCAGAATTCTCATTGCCTCCACTGATTTTCTGGATACATGGTGGCCTGTTGCACCAATTACCCTCTTCCTCTTTATCTTTTTCTACCTCCTGACCCGGCGCAGCAAAAAAATCCAGTATGTATGGGACCAGATGTGGAACAGGGTTCCCCTTGTGAACACAATAATCCGCTGCTCACAACTCGCCTTTTTCTTTGAATATACATCAATGCTGACATCGGCAGGGATTAACATTCTCCGTTCCATGGAGCTTATGGAACAATCGGTGTCCAACCAGATTCTGAAAAAAGGGGTGCAAAAAATCCGTGAAGACATCAGCGAAGGGCATTCGCTCTCTGAGACAATCACCTCACTGAGCTTTTTTGAGCCTTTTGTATTGCGGATGGTGCGGGTAGGTGAACAGACCGGTTCCATTCCCGAACAATTTGAACTTCTCGCCGAACACTATATGGTAAAGGTTGACAAACTCGTCAACTCCATGTCAAAAACCATAGAACCGCTTATAATCGTTGTTGCCGGATTTATCTTCGCCGTCATCGCCCTTGGCCTGCTGGGCCCGGTCTACAATATGATTTCTCAACTAGGGTAAAAAGTGCTATGCAGCAGGGAAATACACAATATCTGGAGATCTACGGTTTCCACTCCCCCCCTTTTGGCCTCAGCCCGGATCCAAATTGTTTTTACCCCTCGCCAAGCCATCAGGCCGCCGGCAAGATTCTCAGCCATGCAATCGAGAACGGAGAAGGCTTCATGGTTCTCAGCGGCAGGGCCGGGCTGGGAAAGACCCTGCTCCTGCGGCGCATCCTCAAGCAGCTCGACAACAGGAAGGTACCAATCCTCATACTCAGTCCGGCCGTTGATCCCAGAGGATTGCTGCAGCTGCTCCTTGGCGAGATGGGGCTCCCCTATGACGAGCAGGCCTCCATTGCCAGTCTGCTGCAGATCTTTCAAAACCACATTCTGCACATGGTGGAAGGAGATGGCAAGGAACTTTTCATCATCATTGACGAGGCCCAGAACATGCCGCCACAGACCCTGGAACAGCTGCGCATGCTCTCTAATCTGGAAACCGGGCAGCGTAAACTGATGCAGATTCTGCTCATTGGCCAGACAGGTCTTGAAAAAATACTCAACGCCCCCGGTCTCGGACAGCTTGTCCAGCGGATTGTTGCCCACGAGAGGCTGCAGCCTCTCGATCTGCAGCAGACATCGCAATATGTATTCTATCGGCTGAAAAAAGCCGGAGGCTATGATATAACCCTTTCCAGACCGGGGTGCAGATTACTCCACAGGAAAAGCCGGGGAATCCCGCGGCTCATCAACAGAATTATGGACAGGGCCCTGCTTATGGCCAGTATTGACGGAACCCGTTTGCTGACAAGGCAGCATATCAAAACTGCCATCAGCACCATGAAAAATATGGACTGCGGCTCCCGCAAAAAATCACGACTAAAAAAAGCTGTTATTCTTGCTGTAACATGTATAATAATATTGGTTACATACGCAAACAGCACTGCAGATTGCCCGGAAAAATTTTTCCTCACGCAATACAAATATTGAAGGGCAGGTCTGTACAGCATATAACATGAACGATCTCCAGTAAGGAAAGCCCCATGATTCGTAGCCAGCAATGGTGTATCCAGCAGATACCTGGAGGAGGATACCGTCTCTGCCGGATCTTTCGTCCCAAAAAGGGGGCAGTCATTTTTGGTGAGGTACTTGAGACAAACTCTATCAAAAAATGCTGCAGGGGAAACCTGTTTTTTTCCTTCATCCCGGAGGAGTACCACCTGTTTACAGATAAATTCCCGGAGCTGAAGCCCGAGCTTCTTGATCTGCAGATCAAGAAAAGATTTACTGATACAGGGCTTGCCATGGATCCGGCGAACCTCATCCACACCACCCGGAAAATTCCGGAGAGAGCGGGATATTACAATTCCATATTTCTCCCCGCAGCAGATCTCCACAGACATCTCGACCAGCTTGCGAGGGCAACCGGCATAACACGGTGCAGGCTTGTTCCTGAAGCGGCAGCAATCTCCAGCCTTATAAAGACAATAACAAACGAGGCTGTGCTTGTGTTTTTTACCGGAACACACGCAAGCCAGATACTCATGGTCAAAAACGGGATACTCCTCTACAACCAGTCGCTTGCCCTGACGGGTTCAGGCGAGGTGGAACAGACACTCATCCCCAATGCCATAGACTTTGCACGGGTCAACGTCAGAAACGAACATAACATCGATCAGTTCAGGATTCTCGTGCTTGGCCCGGGGCGTGACAGCATCCAGCTCGACTCACTGGGGCTAGAACAGTGGCAGCCAGACTTCAGCGGGACGATCCAGACCACACAGCCTGATGACGTGTACCGCTATCCCCAGCTGTTCGGTGCCTTTTTCGCAGTTCCTGACTACAGTTTTCTTCCAGAGTATTTTGCCCGGATATGGACGTTGCAGAATATATCGAAGAACATAACATTCTGCGCTGTTGCCGGGGCATTGCTGATGTTCGGCGGCTGGCGCTACCTGCAGCCCGGAATCGCCCTCCAGGAAACAGAATATGTATCCACGCTGGCCGACCTCGAACGCCAGCAGCAACGCATCACCAACAAAATCCCCCCGCAGGAAGACCTGGGCAATATTGAGAGATTATTTACGATCAAAACTCATGCGGCAAGGGATTTTAGGCTCGACCAGCTCGCAGCCATGCTCGCAGGCGCACTTCCCTCACGGGTTTTCATCACCAGTCTGACCATGAAAAGGCAGGCAGGCGGGGCCGAGGGTACAACCATGGCCGCGGGTATGGCCACTCCCCCGAACTACCCTCCGGGAGAAGCGGCACCAGGGGCGCTGAGCCTTCCGGAAACGCTTCAGTCCCAGCCCTTTACCATATCCCTGCACTGTAGCAGCGATGGGACATATACCGATGTAACCACCCGTTTTAAAAAGGCGGCAAAAGCACTCAGCAGCCTCTTTATCGTCGCCGACTACGCGTGGGATTACCAGGAACAGGAGAATACAGGGACAATGCACTGTGAGCTCAGCCCGAAAACGAATACAGCAGACACAGGTACAGAACAATGAGTTACGAAACGCCGCAGCCTTCTGTGATAACAGCCATTTTCCAAAGCATTGCCATTGTGCTTTTCGGGGTTTGTCTCTACCTTTTCTGTGATGCCCTGCAGACAGGCAGGCGGTACGACACGGCCCTTGCACAGCTGCAGACACGAAAAAGCGAACTGAGGCGTGCGGACAGACAGGTTGATGAGTATATGGATTTTCTTGCCGCGAATCCTTTTTTCACCACCAGAACAGGCGAACCCCAATGGGAAAAATTTTCCGAGACCTGGGAAGACCTCCCCTTTTTTCCTCTCCTGCAAAGATTGTCACAACTCTACCAGGAGGAGCATCCTTTTGTACTTGATTACTTTACGCTGTCCACCGAAGCAGCCGGGGATACCGGAAATACGGCGGCAGACTCTGCAAACAGCCAGCAGGAGCAAAACAGGGGAGCACCAGAGTTCATAATCCAGGGATACTATCTATGTCCATGCCAGTAAAAAATTTTCGGGCAGTTCTGCTCTCGACACTACCCATGATACTGCTGCTGATTACAGTTTTGCTGGTCGCCTGGCTCATTATGCAGCCCGAAATGCTTCCTGCGGGCAAACAAATCAACCTCCACCAGATTATCAGAAACGCCCCGAACCAAAGCAGCGTCTTCACCAGCACCGGCAGCTCCTTCCGCAGGGATGAAACAGCACTCCGGGATCCTCTTTTCCGAAAAAAGGACCCCCGGCAGGAGATGCCGCAGCCAATAGAATTTAAGGAACCCGAAGAACTTGTCGAAATTACACTAACAACAATAGCCCGGGGAGCCCATGGGAAATACTGTATGCTCAACGGGAAAATTTTTCACGAAAGCCAGAAGGGAGCAGGTTTTACCGTACAGAAAATACACCCTGACCACGTAATCTTCTCCACGGCAGAGCAGAGTTTTGCCCTGAAACCAGGGCAGAAGATAACCCTCGACTCAGGCAGGGCAGTTGAAAACACTCTCCCGGAGGGGAAACAGGAACTGGGCGAACCGGCATCCCCTGTAGACAACATTCAACCTGCAAATCGGCAAAAACCATGACACACCAGGCAGAAAGAAGAACAACCATAAAAAGAAAAATACACTTAAAAAAACAGGAAATGCCGTCATATAACCGGAAAAATATCATTGCCATACTGCTTCTTGCCCTGCTGCCAGGTCTGCTGCTCCTCCCCGGCTGTACCACCAGGGCGGTTCCGCCCGCGCCGGCTCTGCCCGAATTAAAGGCAGCAGCTCAGGACACAACCGCCGGCAGGCATCCTCCCGCAGCAAAAAGCCAGCGGCCAGCAAGACAGCCAGAACGGAAAACCCTGGAAGCGGAGCAAAAAAAGCCGTCACCGCTCAAGGCAAAATTCAAGGAACTCTCTCCCCTTGATGCCCAGAGGATCAGCGCCAGTTTTGTGGAAGAAAGCTACAGACACATCTTTCAGATCCTGGCCAAGGCCGCAGGGCTCAATCTGGTACTGGCGCCGGAGCTTGAGACACTCATAGGCACCCACAGACTCACCGCAGAATATCAGGAGATACAGGTCAGGACAATTCTCGACGCCATTTGTGCAATCTTTAACGTCGCATGGCAGGAAAAACACTCGACACTTTTTATAGAACCCTATGTCTCCAAAACCATTCATCTTGATTTTTTATCCAAGATCACCCAGTCCAGTTTCAAGGTCGGCGGTGATGTGCTCGGAGGAAGCAATTCATCAGGAGACATCGTCAGCCCGCTTACAGGAAGTTTTGAAATTGCAGGGGAAGTGGCCGATACGGTCACGGATATTTACAAAAACATAGAGGAAACGGTAGGCAAACGTCTGGAGAGTGATGGTGAGTTTCTCCTCAACAGGCAAACAGGGCTCCTCATGATACGCTGCCGCCCGCGCCTGGCAGCAGAGATCGAAGACTATCTTGAGGTGCTGCGAAAAAAATACTCCAAGCAGGTACTGATTGAGGCACAAATTATCGAAGTAAGCCTCAAGGAAGGCCGGCAAATGGGAATTGACTGGCATAATTTCAATATCTATACAGGAACGGAACCCCTTACAGAGGCAACCCAGACCCTGGTCAACTTTGCCACCGGCAACAGCTCCAGAAATCCGGTATACAGCATTGGCATCGATTCACCTGACTACATCCTCTCAGGCGTATTCAGTGCACTGCAGAAATACGGCAATCTCAAGATTCTCTCCAATCCCCGTATAAAGGCAATGAACGGCCAATCCGCCGCTATCAGCGCGGGTCAGTCAGTATCCTATCTCAAGAGCCTCTCAAAGACAACCGAAGGAACGGGAGATGACCGAAAAGTCGAGATAAGCACCGAAATTGGCGCAATTTTTGACGGGATACTCCTTGGCGTAACCCCTGTTATCAGGGAAGATAACTCCGTTTCCCTGCATATTGTCCCCATCAAGAGCGAACTTGTCTCGCTGGGGCATGAAAGCCTTGGCGCCGTTGATGCCTACAGCGTCGCCTTTCCCATAGTCAATCTGCGGGAGATTTCGACCATAGTCAATGTCCGTCCCCACAATATTGTCGTCCTCGGCGGTCTGATTATGGAAAGGGAGCACGATGATGAAAGCGGTCTCCCCCTGCTCGGCGATCTGCCCTATATAGGCAGACTCTTTAAGAAAAAGGCAACGTCCAGGGAAAAGGTTGAGCTGGTTGTTATCCTGAAAATTGACGTTATTGAATAATGAGCAGACTCTATGATGTCATAAAACGGCTTGAAAAGGCGGCGGAACAGGACAGCACCCTTGCCAGAACTACCGGTTCCAGACACGACACGACCGACATTGCAGCCTTCAAACAGGCCTCATTGAGAGAAAAACGCTCTCCCCTGATCCGTGTCCTGCTGCTGGCGGCACTTGCCATTACCCCGGGGGTGATAGCCCTCGCTGCTGTTTTCTGGTGGAAGACCGCTGCTCTCCAGCCAGCAGCACAGGATATGCCGGATACGTCCCTCCCGCCTCGCCATCCCGCCCCTGCTGTTCCCGCGGCAGTTTCTGCCCCCCTGCCCGCAGTTCTTTCCCGGAAAAAACTGCAGGAAATCGACCCGCCAGCAGAAACGGCGGTTATCCGGGAGGTGGCGGAAACAGCGCAGCCCCGCAACCGGGGCCCGGAAACCAGAACGGAAGGCAGCAGCCAGGACAAGCAGCAGATTCAGCAAAGACAGGATGATACAAAAGGGAAAGAACAGGAACAGGAGCTGAAAAAAAAACAGTCCGGCACACCATCTGCGGCTTCAGTGACAACAACAGACATTCCGGCAGATATAAACAGATGGCTCCAGCAGGCAGAGGCCTGCAGGCACCGGGGCGACTGGAACAACGCTATTCCGCTGTATAAAAAAATATTCAATATCACAAGGGATCCTGCCGTAGCCAATAACCTCGCCGCGGCCCTCATTGAAACCCGCCGCCTCCGGGAAGCCCTGAATATCCTCGAAGAAGCGAGGATAATGGCACCCCACGATCATGATATTGAGCAAAATCTCAACGTTATCAGGCAAGCACTGAAAGACACAGGAGAAGAGGTAAAAAGATGAATATACGCATCGCAGGCCTCAGAAAAATAAACAAATCCAGGAAAATCTATGATACAGTAAAGGGGTTCTCACTACTGGAACTGGCGATGGTAATAACCGTATTGGGCCTGCTTCTCTCGTTTATGTCAGTCGCATGGATATCAATGAAAACATCACAACAATTCTCCTCGGCCAAAATCGTACTTGAAACGGCAGCGAACTGCCTTCAGGATTACGTTATCCATTCAAGAACCATACCGCCCCGGAATTATTTTACACAGTATTGTGCAGACAGCGATCCCTGGGGCAATGCTGTGGCGTATTTCAACAGCGTGGACAATCAGAATATCGCAGCGGTTACGGGAAAGACACTGCGGACAGCTGACGGCACTCATCCGGATACCGCCTTTATTCTTGTCAGCCCGGGCCCCGACAGAAGCATAACTCTCTCGTCGACCGCTGCACTCTGGGACTGTTCGTCGGGAGACGATCTATGCCTGCCAATAACCAAAAATACACTTATTTATGAAATCAGCAAATAAATACGGCTTCACCCTCATAGAGCTCTCCATCGTCCTGGTCATCCTTGGCCTGATAATCGGCACCATGGCACCGCTCTTTATGACAATGAGCAAGAAGAACAAGCTCTCAAGCGGCCGGAAAATCGTGGAAACAGCCAGAGACGAACTCAAGGGGGAGTTTCTGCAAACCAAAACCCTTCCCATGACGCTCAGTACTATCGGCCATACCACCGACCCCTGGCAGAACCCCCTGTTCTATATAGGTGCACCCTGGTTTGCAGGCCGAAATGCCTGTGGCTGGCTTGATGCCGGAAACTCTGCCACCGGACTTGTAGTTTGTCTCGACGGAGATTGTACAAACAAACAAAAAACCAATATAGCCTTTATAATCGGCTCCAGCGGTGCCAATTTCAACAGACAGACGAGCACCCTTACCAAGGTGCCCGGGATTGGAGCGGCTGTAGTGCGTCTCTATTCCTACGGCACCACAACCGACGAGTACTTCGCTGCCCCCGACCCCACGAGACCCGAGCAATTTGATGATATTGTCGAGTATGTCAGCCTCAACGAGCTCCTGCAGATGATTGACTGCGGGATAACAGTCCGGAACGAGACAGGGCATACCGTATGCTCCCATGGTTCCGCTTTCCCCAACGGCGTTGACATCACTGTCGTGGACTCCGGACAGAAACTGAGTATCGGGGCCTCCAGAGACAACTGCCACACCATCGACAAGTCCTGTCAGAAAAATTACTGGGATCTCTTCAATGCTGATACAAACAACAACAGAAGGGTCACCCTGACCTCCCTGCCATCAACATGCAGCATTGGCGACATCTGAACTGATACTCAAATGAAATCTCTATTTTCTGCACTTCTCCTGTTCGTACTCGCAACCATCATTACTGTACCATTGAGCGCTACAGCATCCCGGATCTCCGGCAAAATTGAGCAGGGATACCGGGTTATTGATGTCAGCAATGATAACAAGCCATTCACATTTACTGTTTTCAGAGGGGATTATCTCAAGTTTCGACTGACTGGATTTACAAGTCCTCCCGGCTTATCGATTCCCCAGTTAAAGGTGAACAAAATTCTGGAGCCGGATCTTGCAGAAGCTTCCTATATCAAAATGAAAAAGGTTGGAATTTTCGATGCCTTAATTGGTGGCAGGAGCGGAAAAATCGAAGTTGTTGAATATACCGAACCCCGCTATCAGGCGGTCGGAACACAGAAAGCCGCCACATTAATTGATAATTTTTCTCCTTTTATTCTTGATGTACGCACCAGAAGGGAGTTTGCCAGAGGCCATCTGCCCAATGCGCTAAACATCCCGCTTCAGGAAATACAGCGGCGGGTACACGAGCTGCAGGGTAAAAAAGAGGAGATGCTTCTCATCTACTGTGCAACAGGAATTCAAAACTTCTTTTAGACCAGGGATTTACAAGGATTTACAATCTCCGTACCGGAATATATGACTGGCACAGACAAGGATTTCCGGTAACACGATAGGAAGGAATAAAGGAATTCTACACATCCTCAAACGTCCCTCAAGGCAGGGGCAGGATCAAGCGATGCTGCCCTTATTGCCGGATGAAGGCCAAATAACACCCCGGAAATGATCGCGGCGGCAGGTGCAACAACGATACTAAATGAGGAAAAGACAACATCCCATCCCGCATATTGCTGAACGAGGAGTGCCATTCCAACTCCAACCACCAGCCCCCAGGCCGAACCAATCAAACTAAGCAGAACAGAATTTACCAGAAAAAGGGATATTATCCTGAAACGGGTCGCCCCCACCGCCATACGCAAACCAATTTCTCTGGTCTGTTCAGCAATATTTGCAAGCATTACATTCATCACGCCAATCCCACCAACTACCAGAGAAAGCCCAGCAATTGCCCCCATAACCAAAGAAAACATCCGCTGGCTCTCTTCCGCCTCCCTGAGTAAGGTAACAGGTGCGACCATGGTAAAATCATCAACATCACGATGTCTGGAGCGAATAATCCGGGCAACCTGCAAACCAAGGTTTTCTATTCCTGCGTCCTCTGTTCCACTCAGGGTAATAACCATCCCATCGACCAGCCGCTTTCCAGATGCCATACGGATGAAAGGGTTACTTGTTATCGGCAGAAAAATGGAATTATCAAAATCAATAGCTGAAAGTCCAGTCCCTTCGGTCAACAAGGTACCCTTTGGCTCCAAAACACCGACAACCCGAAAGGCATTGCCACCAACAGCAACATTCCTCCCCAGACTTTTCTGATAAAATTGCAGGGAGCTAGCCAACCCGCTGCCAAGCACACAGCAAGCAGAAAAATTTCTCACATCAGCTGGATAAAGAGGTCTGCCAAAAGCAACATGTGCCCGTTCGACAGCAAACCAGCTGCCATTGACACCCAAAACGGGACCGCTGACATTTTTTGTTCCACTCTGGATATTTTTGCTGTCAGCCTTTGTATAAACGCCTACCTGCCCTCTGTTTGCTAACCAGCGCCCCACACGATCGGCATCACTCATCTGCAGCCCGGTGGAAAGATTCGCGCTATTGTTCTGCCCAGCTCCCTCTCCATTTTTTGATTCTACTCTGAGCGTAGAGGTGCCAAGGGAGCGGATTTTATCAAGAGTCCTCTCCCTTGCCCCTTCGCTGATGGAAAGCATGGTAACCAGTGCGGTAACACCAATTCCGATCCCCAAACTGCTTAACAAAGAACGCATGGGTCTTCTGGAGAGCCCCCGCAGCCCGTCAAAAAAATCCAGTTTCAGAATATGTAAAAAATCAATCACCCGTGAGCCCCAATCTTCCGTAATTCAACAACAGTTTCTGCATACTCCAAAAGCGTCGCGTCATGGGTTACCATAATAACGGCACAGCCCTTTTTACTCTGCCTGTGCAAAAGCTCTACAATCCTGAGCGAGTTTTCTGAATCAAGACTCCCCGTTGGCTCATCTGCAAAAATCAATTTTGGATTCCTTGTCAGGGCCCTTGCAAAAACAACTCTCTGCATCTCGCCACCAGACAGGGTGGAAGGCATCCGGTCTCCCATTTGACCAAGGCCCACATACTCCAGCAGCTCATCACACCTGGCAGCGATATCCCTTTCAGCAGTCTTTTTCCCATAGCAAAAAGGAAGAGAGATATTTTCCGCAACAGTTCTATCCGGCAGTAGATGAGGGGTTTGAAAGATAAAGCCGCAAAATTCATTTCTAAAGGCAGCAAGCCTGCTGCTGCTAAAATTTTTCAGGCTCTGACCAGACACACGGATTTCCCCGGAGGTCGGGGTGTCAAGACCGCTTAGCAGATTCAGCAAGGTAGATTTCCCTGCCCCGGACGGGCCGGTTATCACCATAAATTCTCCGTTATCCACAGACAGGCTGACCTTCTCCAGCGCACACGCTATAAAAGAGCCATCCCTGTCGAAATACAGTTTTTCAATATTTTTCGCTTCAAGCAGCATGGCACACCTCTCCCTGTAATGTCCTCCCGAGCAGCCTACAACACATCCAGAGAAACAATATCTCCAGGGACAAGTCCATCTACGACCTCCACAACCTGGCTCCCCTGCAAGCCTAACGTCACCTTCACCTTTTCACGGTTGGTACCGGAAACACGGTAAACAAAGGGAAAATCTTCGCTATAATGAAGGCTGCTGATCGGAACGGCAACAACATCTGTCACTGTCTTATAACGAATCCTTGCCGTAACAGACATTCCCACATGAACATTCTTAATATCCCCAACAAGGCGGATACGGGTCAAAAAGCGGCGAAGTCCCTGAATGTTTTGATCTTCCTCGGCAAGAGAAGCCACAGAAAGAACCTTTCCCTTAAACTCTCTGCCGGGAAAGGCATCTACCTGAAGAACAACATCCATTTCAGACGTGATTTTTGCCACATCTATTTCCCGCACCTGAATCTCGGCTATCAACTCACTGGTATCAGGCACCTCCATAAAGGTCTGACCAAACCAGACAGAATCACCTATATGCACCTTATACCGCTTATTATTTTTAGGTATCTCCGTAAACAGGAGAATACCGTCCGTAGGAGCAAAGACATCACAACTCTCAATATCGGCCTGAGCACGGGA
>PDWI01003502.1_pt1 | contig 22093 bp, 21 predicted proteins | sample 1430891 | NCBI WGS metagenome assembly PDWI01 (sample SAMN01162508, study PRJNA174530) | Oral metagenome, whole genome shotgun sequencing project. | biome: Marine environment; feature: Marine mammal; material: Swab sample of the gingival sulcus; isolation source: swab sample of gingival sulcus... | reverse complement strand
TTGTTTTACTTGTAATTTAATTGCTTTTCCAATCTGTTCACCCTCACCCCAGCCCTCTCCCAGAGGGAGAGGGAGTCATTCAACTGCCGTTTTTAGGTTCAAACCAATTGTTTGTGTTGTAAATTTTACAACATAAACAAATTATCATAAATACAACAACTATTTTTTCACAGTCTTGCTATTATACGTTCCCTAGAGCGACATCTAGGGCTACATAAGGACTTTGTGAATGATTGAACAACTCAAACAAACTGAAATTCTCATTAACAAGGGATTGCATGAGACGCGCGTGGCGCTGTTGGAAAATTGCGTCTTGCAAGAGATTTATATCGAGCGTCAATCCAATTTGGATATCGTTGGCAATCTCTACAAAGGCAAAGTTGAGCGCGTCTTGCCGGGGATGGATGCCGCTTTTATTGATATCGGCTTAGAAAAAAACGCTTTTTTACACGTCAAAAATATCGCCAAATCCAGTCAAACGGATGCTGATGGCGAAGCCGTTAAAATTGCCGACTACGTGCGTCAAGGGCAAAGTATTCTCGTGCAAGTGCTCAAGGAACCTATGGGTAATAAAGGCGCGCGCTTAACCACGGATATTTCTATTGCTTCGCGCTATGTGGTTTTTCTGCCCAATGCCAATAACGATATCGGCATTTCCACCCGCATTGAAGATGAAGAAATGCGCCTATTTCTGCGCGAGCGTATCAGTCAACTAACTGAAGATTTGCAAGGTGGCTATATTGTGCGTACGGCAATAGAGCAAACGGATACTTGGGCGCTGCACTCTGACATTCAGTATTTGCACAAAATTTGGGCGCAAATCCAGCAACGCTTTAGCGCCGCGGTAGCGGGTAGCTTGGTATATCAGGGCTTGCCGTTGCCTTTGCGCTGTTTGCGCGATTTGGTCGATGACAATGTGACTGCTATTCGCATTGACTCATTGGAATTAACTGAAGAAATGCGGGCTTTTGCCAATGACTTTTTCCCCGAAAGTAACGCTATCATTCATCACTATGATTCAGAGCGCCCCATTTTCGACCTCTACAGTGTCGATGATGAAATTGAGAAAGCCCTAAAACGCAAAGTAATGCTCAAATCGGGTGGCTATCTGATGATTGACCAAACGGAGGCGATGACCACCATTGATGTCAATACAGGGCGCTTTGTCGGTGCTAACAATCACGCCGACACCATCTTTAAAACCAACCTAGAAGCCAGTAAAGCCATTGCTCGCCAGCTGCGACTGCGCAATCTGGGCGGGATTATTATTGTTGATTTCATTGATATGAATAATAAATCTCACCAAGAAGCGCTGGTGAAATCGTTGGTTGATGCCATGAATCAGACCTACAGTCGCTACACGATTGAGTCGCTGTCCAGCATTGGTTTGTTGCAGATGACGCGCAAGCGCACGCGCGAAAGCCTTGGGCATATTTTATGCGAGATGTGCCCAACATGTGAAGGTCGTGGCTATGTCAAAACGATAGAAACGGTTGCCTACGAAGTTATGCGCGAAGTCTTGCGCGAGGCCGCGCAGTTTAAACCTGAGCGCATGATGATTATCTGTTCTCACGAAGTCAATGATTATTTGAGCGACGATGAGCCCGATTTGCTCGCCGACTTGGAAGAGACTTTGGGAGTACCGTTGACGTTGAAAACGGATTATTATTATGGGCGTGACCAATATGATATTGCTTTATATTAACGACACATAAATAACAAAATCAAAAATAACAAAATCAAATAAATATCACCATGACAAATAACCACCAAGATACTATTGCCGCCATCGCCACTCCCGCGGGCATGGGCGGTGTGGGCGTCATTCGCGTCAGCGGTAAAGACGCCCTGAGCATCGCCGAACGCATGACGGGCAAAACCCTCACCCCGCGCTACGCCCACTACGCAGCCTTTAAAGACACGGAGGGCGAGTTGATCGACCACGGTGTTATCATTTATTTCAACGCGCCACATTCTTATACGGGGGAAGAAGTCGTTGAATTCCAAGGGCATGGCGGTGTGTATGTCTTGCAAACAGTATTGCACAGCATTTTGGCACACGGTGCGCGCCAAGCCCGCCCCGGTGAGTTTACTGAACGCGCCTTTTTAAACGATAAAATGGACTTGGTACAAGCCGAAGCTGTGGCCGATTTAATTGAATCGCGCTCACAGACCGCGGCTAGCGCGGCTCTGCGCTCGTTATCGGGGGCGTTTTCTCGCATTGTTGACGATTTGCAGGCTGGGGTGATTGCCTTGCGCGTGTACGTCGAAGCGGCTTTGGATTTTTCTGATGAAGACATTGATTTTTTGTCCAATCAGCAACTGCGCGACGATATGCGGGCGCTGTTGGATAAAGTCATCCACACGCGCCAACAAGCCAGTTACGGACAATTGCTACAGCACGGCATCAGCGTGGTGTTGGTGGGTGAACCCAACGCGGGCAAATCGTCACTCATGAACCGTTTGCTGGGGCACGAACGCGCTATTGTCACTGAGGAAGCGGGAACCACCCGCGACACCCTAGAAGAAACCCTTATTATTCAAGGCATACCCGTCAATATCACCGATACCGCGGGATTGCGCCAAGCCGACAGCCGCGTGGAAAAAGTTGGCATCGCCCGCGCTAAATCCGCGGTCAAACGCGCGGATTTGGCGATTTGGTTGCGCGATGCCTGCGCTTTAGGGGATGAGAAACCCAGTGAATTGGCGGAGGTCGACTTTTTGGAAGTGCACAACAAGGCCGACCTATTGACCGCGGTAACCGATAGTACAGGTGATGATGCTAAGATAGCTGACAATGCCGAGACAGTTGGCAATAACGCGGATAGCGCGGTAACGCCACTGCTTATCAGTGCCAAAACAGGGCAGGGCGTTGAGGCACTGATTGCCGCCATTGCCGAGAAAATTAGCCAAAAACACAGTGAAGAAAGCGTGTTCTCCGCCCGCGAGCGCCACCTCGTCGCCCTAGCGGACACGCAAAAGCACATCGAAACCGCGCAAGCGCTGTTACATGCCCAACAAACGCCTGAGCTGGTGGCTGAGGAATTGCGCTTGGCACAACAAGCCTTGTCAGATATCACGGGTGAATACCACAGCGATGATTTATTGGGGGCTATTTTTAGCAGTTTCTGCATTGGCAAATAGGATATCTACACTTCGGCAAAATGCGCGTCAGGCGCGCTGTCTGCAGATAGATAATCGTCTTAGACGACTATCTGCCTTTCGGAGTTTTTTCTATTCCTTACCAATTTTTGCGCGAAGAATCTGCCCCGTCGGCAACATACTGTCCACTGGTGGTTGCCCGTATTGCAGATAATGTTGCTTTCTCTTGCAGTTATCCATCTGATTTCCTTTGCAGTACCTGTGAATAAGTACCTTGCAGAGTCCATTTTGGCTTTTTTGGTATCGTTGTAAAAAAATACATTTTTCGTAAGATTGACACTGTTCCACTGTAAACCCCATTGTTATATTTTTAAAATTTACAATAAACTATTTTTAAACGCTAGTGAATATAGACCCCCCTAGATTAAAAAATACAATTTGTCATTATCGTCTATCCTAGAGCGGTCACATGTACAATATTTTCATGTTGTTGACCCGCTAATTGTATTATTTTTATAGCCCTTAAACCAAGTATTTTTTTCTAAAAATAGTAGTGCAGGTGATTTTTTCGAATAATGTATATCAAGATGAATATTATGCAATATTTAGCCCATCATCGTGATGTCAGTAATCAACAGGCACAAAGGGTGTTGGATAAATCAGCTCCAACGGTGAGGTGTTATTTAAATAAATTTGTCAGCTGCGGGTCGTTGCAGGCGGCGGGTAATAATAAGTCGAGAAGGTATTTAAAAAATGAGTAATAATCGGTTGGATTTTATAAAGAATTTACCGCGGAAATGGATAAACTTAAATTGGCTCTTATTCATAAGGATGAGTTACTTTCCTAGCGAGAACGTGAAATAAAAGTCCTACAAAATTTAGTCGAAACTTTACAAAGTAATCAGTGATTAGTTGAGCTAATAGTCATCAGATGACAACAATATTTATCGAAATGTCCCCGTACTTTTCGTTTCGCGCTGTTAAACCTAAGCATTCTGCCTCCCTTTATTATAAGAAAAAGCCACGCTTTTTCCTTGCGCGGGGAACAAGGGTTTGCTATAGTCTGCGAGTTTTTTCACTCATATATAGGTAAATACAACAACAATGGCTAAAGAAGACAGTATCGAAATGATGGGCGTGGTGATTGAATCCCTACCCAATACAACATTTAAAGTTAAACTAGAAAATGACCTCGTCATTACTGCGCGGATTTCTGGCAGAATGCGTAAAAACTACATTCGCATTTTAACTGGCGACAAAGTGCGTTGCGAAATTACCCCCTACGATTTGACTAAAGGGCGCATCACTTACCGTGAAAAATAAGCGAATCTATTGGTTTAGGCCGCTGTTATTGGTTGCAACAAGCAGCCAGTATATTGAACTGAGTCGGCGGTTATGAGCGCTTTTACCATTATTCTACCCGCGCGGCTGGCTTCTTCGCGCTTACCTGAAAAATTACTACAGACTATTGGCGATAAAACCGTTATAGAACGCAGTTATTTAGCGGCCCGACAAAGCAAAGCTAGTCGCGTCATTATTGCCGCCGATGATCCGCGCATTATGACAGAGGCTGCCAGTTTTGATGCCGAGGCATTGTTGACGCGCAAAAATCACGAATCGGGCACGGATAGATTAGCAGAATGCGCGGCGTTATTGGCGCTGGCTGATGATGAAATTGTCGTTAATCTACAAGGCGATGAGCCTTTTATGCCACCCGAACTCGTCAATCTCTGTGCGCAAACATTGGCTGATAGTAGTGCGCCAGTGGCAACTTTGGCCACGCGTCTGCGCGACAAGAAAGATATCAATAATCCTAATATTGTCAAAGTGGTTGTCAATCGCCAAGGACACGCACTCTATTTCTCCCGCGCGCCTATTCCTTTTAATCGCGATGGCGAATCTATTGATACGTCGCAGCATTACTTTCACCACTTGGGCATTTATGCCTACCGCGCAGGCTTTTTAAAGCGCTATTCACAACTTGCCCCCAGTGCTTTAGAGCGCTTGGAAAAATTAGAACAATTGCGTATCCTCGATGAGGGCGAGGCGATTGCTGTTGCCATCGTCGATGACAAGCCCCCAAAAGGTATTGATACCGCGGAAGATTTAGCGGCTGCCCGCCAATATTGGCAGGCGCAATCTACATCGAACTGAATGTTCCACAATCTCTAGCGATAACTTGCCTTTTCGCTCTTTCAGCTTTGTCGTGCTAAATGCTGACGAACGGTGATAAAATTCGTTCAATTGTGTCTTGTTAGTTGAAAGCTGGTCGCTTTGGGGTAAAATAGCAATTAGTATCTATTTAAAGCCTTCCAAACGGAGTAATCAACATGATTGAAGCCATTAAAAAAGACGCCAAGGCGCGCATGGAGAAATCCATTGAATCCCTCAAATTAGATTTGAGTCGTATCCGTACGGGGCGTGCACATCCTAGCTTGCTTGACCACGTGACCGTGGATTTCTACGGTAGCGAAGTTCCTATCGGACAAGCCGCCAACGTCAGCAACAGCGATTCGCGCACCCTGAGCATCCAACCGTGGGATAAGTCTATGGTTGCGGTAATTGAAAAAGCCATTATCAATTCGGATTTGGGCATTACCCCAACTTCCGCGGGCGAGGTCATTCGCATTTCCTTGCCGCCGTTGACCGAAGAGCGTCGCAAAGACTTGGTGAAAATCGTCAAAGGCGAGGGTGAAAATAGTAAGATTGCCATTCGCAACATTCGTCGTGATGCCAATGCCAGTGTCAAGAAGCTGTTGACTGATAAAGAAATCGGTGAAGACGATGAGCGCCGTGCAGAGACTGATATTCAAAAAATCACCGACGATTTTGTGGGCAAGGTGGATGCCACCATTGCGATTAAAGAAAAAGAGTTAATGGAAGTTTAATATCTTGTCCGTAGAACAATTTCCCAAACACATCGCCATCATTATGGATGGCAATGGTCGTTGGGCACAACAGCTAGGTAAACCGCGCACGTATGGGCACTACGTTGGGTATAAGGCCTTGCTTAAGGTCGTTAGTTACGCGGAAAAAATCGGCGTGTCGTCGCTGACGCTGTATGCTTTTAGTAGTGAAAATTGGCAACGTCCTGATACTGAAGTCAAGGCATTGATGACGTTGTTTAGCCGAGCTATTAAACACAATCGTCGCCTGTTTCTAAAACGTGGCATGCGTTTTAACGTCGTTGGTGATAAATCAAGATTTTCCGATAAGCTACGGCACGAAATTCACCAGTTAGAAATGGAAACCGCCGAGCACGATGGCTTGGTAGTGAATTTTGCCGCCAACTACGGTGCCAAATGGGATATTGTCGAGGCTTGTAAAGCTTTGGCTCGGCAGGTGCAGGCGGGAGAGATTAGCGCCAGTGACATTGACGAAAAGCGCTTGAGTGAGCAGCTGTGCCTTGCCGAACAGGGCGATGTCGATTTGTTGATTCGCACGGGTGGCGAATTGCGCATCAGCAACTATTTGTTGTGGCAATGTGCCTATGCTGAATTTTATTTTACGCCGATTTTTTGGCCTGAATTTGATGAGCGTGCCTTGGATGCCGCCATTAGCGAGTTTCAGCGTCGCACGCGGCGCTTTGGCAATGTCGAAACACCCGCGACTTAACCCTTCCTACCCAAGTGATTTATTTATGAAAGAACGTATTGTCACCGCTTTAGTCTTGTTTGCCGTCATTTTCGGCATTGTCTTTTTTCTTCCCATTCTGTTCACACCGTTAGTTGCCGTTATTCTCGGCATTGCCATTTGGGAGTGGTGTCGCATTTGCCGGATTCGTCGTATTAATAGTTATGCGGTTGCCATTGCCACCATTGCTTTGTGGGTTATTGCTTGCGTTTATCCCGATGTGCTGACGCTATTGTTATCGCTGTCGGTATGCCACTATTTCTACGCTATTCGTTTGATTATTAAATATGAAAAAATTGATAACTACCGCATTCATCGCTACCACTTGCGTTGGTGTGGGCCAGTTATCTTGGCGGCATTGGCCAGTTGTTTATTGTACATTTTCCACCCTTCACAAGATATTTCTACCACCGAGGATGCTTTGACCTTGCTATTCATTGTCATGGTAATTGCGGCGGCGGATAGTGGGGCGTATTTTGCGGGGCGCGCTTTCGGCAAACATAAGCTCTGTCCGCGCGTTAGCCCGAAAAAAACCATTGAGGGCTTATTGGGGGGCTTATTGGCGGTTACGGCTATTGTCGCACTGGCGGGTTCTATGGTGTCCGGTTGGTCTTTAGGATTTACTACTTTACTGTTTATCAGCCTCGTTGCCGCGCTGTTTTCCGTGGTCGGCGACTTGTTTATTAGCGTCATTAAGCGTCAGAATGACATCAAAGACAGTAGTCAAATTCTACCAGGGCACGGCGGTATTCTCGATCGCATTGATGGTTTATTGGCAGGCGTTCCCGTATTTTACTTATTGCAACAAGTGATTTGACAGTACCTTAAACCGAGTTACTCAACCGCTGTCTTTAGGTTAACTTGCTGATTATGAATTTCTATAACTACATCTGCCAATGCCAGTGGTGCGTGGCGGTGCGTGAGTAACAACACGGTTTTACCGCGGCACAGGGCGCGCATGGGAACGAGTAACTGAGCCTCTAAATCCTCGTCAAGGCTGGCGGTGGGTTCGTCAAAAAAGAGGATATTAGCCTCCGATAAAGCTACTCGCGCTAGCGCTAAACGCCGTAGCTGTCCGCCCGACAATTGACGACCATCTTCCCCTAAACGCGTATCCAATCCCCGCGGTAATTGTGCCAACCACGTATCTAGGGCGACCATTTTTAGTGCGCGGTACATGGCGTCGTCGTCGGCGTTGGGATTGGCGAGTTGCAAATTCTCGCGCAGGCTGGCGGCCAGTACGTGCGGATGTTGGCTCATCCAACCGATACGCTCGCGCCACGCGTGTAGCTCCAAATCATTCAGGCGCTGTTCTCCGATAACAATCTCTCCACTTTGCGGCGCGAGTTGCCCCAATAATAGGCGCAACAGTGTAGTTTTGCCACTGCCACTAGCACCGAGCAGTACTGTGGTTTTCCCCGCCGCTAGGGTCAAGTCGGCATCCTTTAACAATGTATTGTTGTCGCCGTAGGAAAAGCTGAGTTTATGCAGGTGAATGGCTACCGCTTCTGTCGGCGGCAAGCCGTTGCCACCTGTTATCTGAGCAGAGCTGGCGTTTAGCCACGGTAGCAATTGCTCTGCCGCGGCTTGTGCCTCAGCCTTGGCGTGATAGTGCGTGCCCAAGTCGCGCAGGGGCTGGTAAAATTCGGGCGCAAGCAACAGAATAAAAAAGGCACTCGCCAACGTCAATGGCTGTCCGTACAACCCAAAATTAAAATAGCCCAAAAAGGAAAAACCCAAATAAACGGCAATCAGAGCAATGGAAACTGAGGTGAAAAATTCCAACACCGTGGAAGATAAAAAAGCTAAGCGCAAAACACTCATGGTACGCACGCGAAAGTCTTCGGCGACTTCAGCGATAACCGCCGTTTGGGCGCGGTGGCGATTAAAGAGTTGCAAGGTCGTCAACCCGCGCAGTTGATCGAGGAAATGGCCGCTCATGCGCGCCAACTGTTGTTGTTGCTGCATTTGTTTGTCTTTGGCTTTCCAACCTACCAGCATCATAAATACGGGAATCAGCGGGGCGGTGAAAAAGAAAATCAGCGTTGCCATCCACGATACGGGGGCGACCGCGCACAACACAAACAAGGGAACGGTCATCACTAAGCCCATTTGCGGCACGTATTTGGATAAATAACCGTCAACGCCTGCGACTTGCTCCTGTAGCTGAGAGACCAATTCGCCACCACGCTGCTTACTGCGCCAAGCTGGGCCTAGCGCGTACAGTTTATCAATGAGCTGTGTGCGCAAACGCTGTTGCACAAGGTGCGAAGCCTTGGTTGCGCAGGCTTCCCGCCCCCAAGAAAAGGCATAGCGCAATACGGTTGCGAGTCCTGCAAAAGTGAATAATAGCAACAAGGCGTCGGCGTGTTGATGGCTGATGATGACCTGATGCAAAAGTTGGGCGAACAGCCACGCTTGTAGCACAATCATCAGCGCTTGTCCCGCGCTAGCTATTTTGGCCAGTGTTTGCCATTTTCCTCCTTGCTTGGCGATTTGCTTTAACCAAATTTTGCCAGCATCGGCGTGGGGTTGGCTCATAATTAACGAGAACTGCTAGTCATGCAAAGATATCTACAAACGCTTTATCAAGGTGTCTAGGCGCTGCCCACGCAATCGCCGCTCGGCCTTCTTGGCGTCACGCAAGCCCTTAAAAGGTCCAGCCTGCGTCAAATATTTATCGCGTAACGGAACAATGCGTACAGAATAGCCTAGGCTTTCGACTTTCTTTTTGATCTTTTGTGCATCACTAGACTTTTTGAAAGCACCTACTTGCACAACATAGCCAGTGCCACCTTCGTTTGTGTTGTCCTCGTTGCTATCGCCTTCACTGGTGCTTGCGGTATGACGAAAAGCTCGTGAGACACCTTTGTCACCGATACCTAGCTCTGTCTTGCGCTTTTTTAGCTCATCATAGAAGCTGTACTTGGGCTTTTTACTTTCCTTGATAATTGGGGCTTCAACAAAACCCGCAGGCTGAACTGATTTTTTTACCACTTCAATGGATTGGCGCTCGTTACCTAGGAAATTTAATTGCCCAACTATGGCAAACAAAACGCCCACTATGGTGAAAAGCAAAGATAACGAACCCGAAAATTTCACGAAAGGATAATTATTATATGTTTTTTTTGTCATTAAAACAGATGGTTATAATTGTTAATTAACTGTAATCTTTAAAGGATTATATACTGCAAACGCCGACGTTATTACCCTAACTACGGGTGATTAACCGTACAACTGTTGAGCTTGTTGAATTCTTAGTTTTTTTGAAAAAATCAACACGCCTCGCGGTGTCTTAGGCACCATTGTCCGCCCAACGAAATTACCACGCTGTTTGGCGGGGAAGCTCATTATACCCAAAAAGAACACTTAACTACTACCGTTAATATAAGATTTTTTCCGTGTGCTCGTTAGGGTAACTGTGCCAAACTGATGTTTAAGTGGCTGGTCATTGATGACTTCAGTTTGCTAGGACATGCCCTAACAGCCTGCAATTTTATTAGACGATAGCTTGCGAATTTGATAAAGTGAGTTCCCATTTTGTTTTACAACCTTACTTAACGGAGTCTCACAATGATGAAATACGCATTAACTACACTACCTTTTGTCTCATGGGTAGCCATGGCGCATCCCGGTCACGACCATTCGGACTGGACAGCACCTTTTTTGCACGCACTGTGGTTAGCCCCCATTGTTGTTTCGGTGGTGGCGGTTTCTTACTTACTTTATAAAAAAATCAAAAAATAAGAGGATACAATATGTTATACCATTTACTGAATAAACTAGATAAGGCCGTTTCTTTTGACCGCGTTTCAGCGCACTGCGATATTCCCTGTGGCATTTATGATCCGATGGTGGCGCAAATTGCCGCGCTAACGGTGATTCGCAACACCGATCAGCTCAATGAGATTGCCGAAAAGGGCGAAATCAGCCTCAATGACCGCGCCAATTTTGCCCGTATCGTTGCGACCCGAGAAGCACATGCCATCAAAGTCAAAGAGGAAATAAACATTATTTGGGGCGACTTTATCAAACAGCCTCAGTTGGATGAATATCCTGAATTACACGATTTAGTGCACGGCATTATGTTGGCTGGTTCAAAAGCTAAGCAGCACGTTGACAAGGTTGCCTCGCTGGATTTACTGGATAAAGTTAACCGCTTTGCTGAAATCTTTTGGACAATTAAAGGGGTTGAAACTTACCGCGCGGTCTGTCCTTATGCACCTGCTGTTGAAGTTGTCTATCCCGACTTAAAAAAATAACGACACGCAACCTCAGATAACACGAGCAGCATGTTGGGATTTTCTATCGGGCGAGTGCAGGGTAACTCCATGTTGCCACGTATCTCGCCTGATGCGTTTATTATTGCCTGTAACATTCCGCGGCGCTATTGGCGAGTTGGGCAAGTTTTTTATGTCCAGCACCCGCGCTACGGACGTATTGTCAAAACATTGGTAGCTATTACAGAAAAATCGCTACGCTTTCGCGGTGAATCGCCTGATAGCGTTTCTTGCGAGGCAATGGGCGAACTTCCGCCCTCAGCCGTAATTGGGCGCGTCATTTGGGTGATTAACAAGCCATGACGATGGAGAAGCTAACCACATTGGCAACCAGCCCCACCATCCGCGCCAACGACTATAATTTTTTAGCCAAGCACTATGAGCTGTCCCCCTCTGCGGAATGGTGTTTGCATTTTAACGGCGAAGTATATACGCTGAGCTGTCCGTCACGCCATTTATCGCTTTGCCTAGACTTTCGCGCGGGCAACTATCGCCACCGCCAAGCAAATCCTAGCAAAGAACCTTTAGTCAATGCCATAAAAATTAAAAAAAAGCTACCTAAAACACTGTTTGACACCACCCCAGGGGTGCTAAAAGACAGCCTGATGCTAGCGGCGCGCGGCGTGTGTATTACCGCGGTAGAGCGCAATCCTTTGCTGTTTGTGATGGTGAATCAGGCGTTGTCACTCTTACCAGCATCAGTATGTTTGGACTACCATTTTGGCAATTCATGCGACTTTTTGGGGGATTGTATGACCGAGAGTATTTACGTGGATCCGATGTATCCTCAGCCTAAAAAACACCGCGCCAAAGTTAAAAAGGACATGCAAATACTGCACCACCTCGTGGGGGCAGATGATGATGCGGATAGGCTTTTTACGCGGGCAAGACAGCAACCCGCGCGGGTTGTGGTTAAACGTCCTAGTTATGCCAAGCCATTGGGGGGGGAAGCACCGAATTTTGTTTCACAAACAGGTGCGACTCGCTTTGATGTCTATTTGCCGCGCAAGTAAGCAAGTGGTCGATAGCGCCCCTCATTCTGGGCGTTCGTCAGGCGCGGGCGGTAACATGCGTTTGTGGTGTGAGCGCTGATGCCAAAAGTCAATGCGCGCTTGCGTGGCGACATCCAGTGTTTCTCCGCGCAAAAAGGCATCCAGTTGGGCGTAGCTAAAGCCCAATTCGCCTTCATCCGTTTGTCCTTGCCATAATCCCGCGCTGGGTTGTTTGTCAATGACGACTTGCGGAACACCTAGCACTTTAGCGAGCTCATAGACTTGCTCTTTACGCAGCTGCGCTAGTGGCAACACATCAGCCGCGCCATCGCCGAACTTAGTAAAATACCCCGTGTAGGATTCCGCGGCATTGTCTGTGCCCACCACCACCGCGCGGTGGCTTTGGGCAATGGTGTACAAAGTCACCATGCGTAAACGCGCCATCAGATTGCCTTTTAAAACATTGACGCGCTCGGGGTCGGGGTGCAGGGCGTTGCCAACGCCCGCCATCACGCTGTCGTACATGGGCTGAATAGAAATGATTTCGCCAGTTAATTGGGCACTGTCCAAGACGGCTTGGGCATGGCTGATATCGCTGTCGCTGTTGACAGAAGTCGGCAACATATAGGCGTGCACAGGTTGTCCCGTTTTCGCCAGCAGGTGAGCGCATACCGCGGAGTCAATGCCGCCGCTGACACCTAAGACGTAGCCATCCAGTTGGTAAAGTGTGGTGCGTTGTTGTTCTAACCAAGCGACGAGGTAGTCGCTATAGGCTGTCATATTCATTAGGTGTACCTTTTAATGATTAGCTATTTAGACGCGGTATTGGGTAATTAAGCGTTGTTTTAACTCCCACAGCCCCTGTGATAAATCGACAAAATAGCGGTGTGGATTTTCTAAGCGTTTGATTTCTGGCCATAGATTCTGTAGCTCATGTTGAACGCGCTGACGAATGCTTTCTAGCGATTCCGCGGGGCTGAGACGCTTGCCTGCTTGCCAAACGCATTGCAAGCGCGGCTCGGCAGAGAAGTGATCGACAACTTTTTGTTTCCACGGCAAGTCGGGGTCAAAGAGGCGATAGGGTTGACCTTTATCGATAGTCTCATCGCGCAAGCTAACTAAATCGGCAATGGCCATGCCTTCTTCATTGTAAAGACGATAGACTTGTTTAAAGGCAGGCGTGGTGGTTTTAAGGGCGTTTTCGCTGAGTTTAATTTTTGGAATGACTTGGCCGTTGCGCTCTAGGGAGACAATTTTGTACACGCCACCGAAAACGGGCTCGCTGCGCGCGGTAATAAGGCGTTCGCCCACGCCGTAGGCATCTACACAGGCATTTTGACTATTTAAGGCTTTAATTAAGTATTCGTCTAAGGCGTTGGAGACAATAATTTGTGTTTCTGCCAGCCCCGCGGCATCTAGCATTTCCCGCGCTTTGCGACTCAAATACGCGAGGTCGCCACTGTCGATACGAATGCCTTTGAGGGCATGTCCTTGGGGGGCGAGGATTTCTTGGTGTACGCGAATAGCGTTGGGAATGCCCGAGCGCAAGGTGTCGTAGGTGTCGACCAGCAACACGGTGGCATCGGGATAGCTGTTGGCATAGGCGGAAAAAGCTTGGTACTCGTTATCGTAGCTTTGTACAAAGGCGTGTGCCATTGTGCCTACCGCGGGAATGCCCAATACTTTGTCAGCTTGGGTATTGGCAGTGCCAGCAATGCCGCCAATGTAGGCAGCACGCGCGCCGTATAGCGCGGCATCGCCACCGTGAGCGCGTCTGGCACCAAATTCAAACACGGGCTTACCCTGTGTTTGGGCGCAAATGCGCGCCGACTTGGTGGCAATCAGCGACTGGTGATTCAGGGTTAGCAATAAATACGTTTCTAGTATTTGACAGTCAATCAGCGGTGCGCGGACGCTGACGATAGGGGCACTGGGGAAGACGACAGAGCCTTCGGCGAAAGCGTAAATCTCCCCGCGGAAGCGAAAGTCGCGCAAGTAGTCGAGAAACCCTTCGCTAAATAGGGCTTTTTCTCGCAAGAAATCAATATCGCCGTCGCTAAAATGTAGGTGCTCAACAAAGTCCAATAATGGATCTAGACCTGCAAAAATAGCATAACCACCATCGTCAGGTACGCGGCGAAAGAAATAGTCAAAAACAGCCCACTCCTCACTACGTCCTTGCTCGAAGTAACTATTCGCCATCGTCAATTCGTAATAGTCCATTAATAATGCGTTATTAAACATAAAAATTATCCTGTAAAGTTAAAGTATTATCGTCTTCTGATTGCAAAGGGCAAACGCCGCGCGGGGCTTTGAATGGTGTAGGGTTTGAATTCGGCTTTGTGGTCTAGGTGACGCGGCTTGACCAATAAACGCCACAAGGTATATAGGGTAAAAACGAACATTACCGCGCCACTCATTAAGAAAATATATTGCGCGCCCAAAGGCAAAATAAAGCCAGCCAGCACTGGCCCTACTACTGCCCCCACGCCGTAGAGCATCAATAAACCGCTGGCGGTTTGCGTGCGTTCATCGGGTGGGGAAAGGTCGTTGACGTGGGCAATACACAGCGAGTTAATGGTAAAGGCGACACAACCGTAGAAAATGCCCGCGGCAAAAATCAGCCCCATTGTTTGACCTTTGGCACTGAACAATAAGTAACACGCTACCACGGTCAGCGAGCTAGAAAAAGCAATTACCCAGCGGCGGTCAACGCGGTCTGACCAGCGCCCCAAGGGCACTTGCAACAGCATACCGCTAGCGATGCTTAAAGCGATAAAAATAGCGATTTTGTCGGTTGGCAAGCCAATGTCATAGGCATAAATGGGTGCCAGTGAATAAAAAATGCCGTTAACAACCCCAACGGCAAACGAACCCACCATGCCGACGGGGGAAATGGCCAACAAGTGTTTAATGTCGGGGCGAGCAGCGCTGGCTGGGGTAGGGGCTTGTGACTGTGTCATCAAAATCGGCATCAGCGCCAGTGAAAATAAAATCGACACGACGACAAACAGGAAAAAGCCATCGGGATGTGCCATGACGATAAATAATTGCGATAAGCCTAGGGAGGCATAAGTAATAATCATGTACAGGGACAAGATATTGCCGCGGCTTTGGTTGTCGGCGCGTTCGTTCAGCCAGCCCTCGGTCACGACAATCATCCCCCCCATGCTAAAGCCCATAATAGCGCGCAGAACGCCCCAATACAGCGGATTGACCCATAATAAATGCCCCAGTGCCACCGTCGAAGCTAAAGAAGCAAACAAAGCAAAAGCGCGGATATGACCAATGCGTGCCACCACTTTAGCAGCGTAAAAAGAACTGAGTAATAAACCCGCAAAGTAACAGGCGAGCACAATACCGATAACGGCATCGGGAAAACCCACCGTTTTGGTACGCAAAGAAACAATGGTACCAAACAAACCGTTTGCGAGTAACAAAATGCCGTGACTGGACAGCAAAGCCAATAATGAACGTAACATAGACAGTTTTAAACCTTACTATCAGAGAATTAAAGGGCAAAAAAATAGTGGCAATGACACCACAAGTGCTGTTTGAATAGCATTTTCCATTGCTTAAAACAGCAATTTTCATTTTGTGACAATTTTATTTTATTAATCCTAAAAACGGTAGCTGAATAATTTCCTCTCCCCACGGGGGAGAGGAAATGGCTCTTTGTAAATTCTACAAAGCATCAACCTTATTTATCACGTCTGACCAAACGTGCATAAGCGCGTAACGCTTTACTTGAGCTCCTGACAATACCGTGACGGAAATCTACGCCTAAGACCATGAAGTTTTCATTCGTTTCTGACGATGTCCAGTAAAAAGCATCTTTTGCCGTTGGGAAAAGGCGAGGATTTACCGTAGGCGCAAAACTACCGCGCTTACAGTGAACAGGCAACAGTTGGATAGAGCCGCGCTGATTGTGGATAACGGTACTGACAATCATGGGGTGAACGGACTGATTTCTTGTGACTTTCATCCAGCCCTTGGAACAACGTCTCAGCGTCGCCAACTCATCTATGGTGGGTAATCGCCAGCGACCGCGACCGCCTCCCGTTTTTTCATTCACTTGCTTGACATACGTTGCCACCGTATCCCATGTCAGTCGAGCAGCCTTACCTTGACATTGACGACCATCCCACTGCTCGCCCACATTGCAGCGTTGCCAAACAAGGTGTGTTTTTTTGTCTTTCCATACGCTGTCGGTAGCACGTTGATTTTGTGCATAACTGGATGACAAAAAGGGAAGCCCAAGGCATAGAAGTGCAGTTAATGCACTGTTTTTGGTCTTTTTTGCTTTGTTTTTCTGATACATGGCTGATACCTATTTTTAGTAAAGTTAACTGTGTTTGGTAAAACAATAATGTAATACCTGTCCAAGTGCGTTTGTCTAACTGTCGATTTTAAACGATTACTTATTGACTAACAAGGTCGTTAAACCCTAATTTTTTCTTTACAGATGTTGTAAAAAAATCCCTTAATGTTTTGAATGTGCTAAAATGGCAACTTGCCAAGTGACGCTTGCGTTACCTCTTTTTATTTCAATTGTTTGAAGCTTTGAATATGCTAGGAGCATACTATGAAAAAATCCATGAAAAATTTAAAATTGAAAAAAGTGTTAGTTGTTGCCTTTTCCGCGGTGCTGGCTGTCTCAGCATTTGCGGAGACCCCTTTGAAGGTGGCTTTTTTTCACAATACGCCCATAGGCAATTCAGGTTGGTCTTACCAACACAACATCGCCAATCAAGCGATTCACAAAGCCTTTGGCGATAGAGTTATCACTACCTATCTTTCTGACTTTGATACCAGCGCCGATGTGGAAATGGCGGTAGAAGATTTGGTCAAAAAGGGTTATAAAATGATTTTTATGACTTCGTTTGATTTTGCCAAGGTAACAGCGCCTTTGGCTAAACGATTCCCCAATATCAAATTTGAAAATGCTTCTGGTATCTACCAAGACAAAAACCTCGCTAGCTTTACGGCGCGCTTTTATGAAGGGCGCTACATTGCCGGCATGTTGGCGGGGGCAATGACCAAAACCAATAAGCTTGGCTTTGTGGTTGCCGTGCGCACACCCATGTTGATTCGCGGCGTTAACGCCACGATGTTGGGAGCAAAGTCTGTTAACCCCAATGTTAAAATGAAAGTCATTTGGATGAATTCTTGGAAAGATGAGGTTAGGGAAAACCAAGCAGTACAGTCGTTGATTGATGAAGGTTATGACGTGTTGATGCAACAAACCAGCTTGAATGTCGTACAAAAGCTAGGGGAGAAAAACGGCGTTTGGTTTATCGGCTCGGCTTCTGACACCCGAAATCTCTATCCTAGCAAAGTGCTGACCAACATTGTTTATAACTGGACGGATTACTACATTGACAGAATTAATAAAGTATTAAACAACGAATGGGAAAGCGAAGATACTTGGGGTGGTTTTGACAATCGCACCTTGGTGCTCACACCATTTAATAAAGCCATTCCAGAAAGTATTCGCAAACAGGCTAAAAAGGTGCAAGAATCTATAAAAAACAAGACGTTTCATCCTTTTACAGGCCCTATCAGAACGCGCGAGGGAAAACTTGTGCTTAAGGCGGGTGAAAAAATTAGTGATAAGGGTTTAAAAACCATGGATTACCTCGTTGAAGATGTTGAAGATGAAGTCATGAAATAGCCATATCCATTCGCTAAAATCCGTAATGCTAACCATAAGCGTATAGGGGAATCTTCCCCAAGTCTTAGACATCAGAGACAAGTTGGTAGCTTGTCTCTGATAGTATGGTCGTTGCCATATTCCCAATTTTGTCAAAACCTTTCACACATGTTATACTTCGCCCCTCGTTCGTCAGAGGTACAGAACGTTTTCAATCGTTGTTGATGCAATATCAACGTGTCCTTGCCTTCTGACATTTTTTCAATGCGCGATTGGCGCTTCAATGTAATAGAGGTTTATTCTATGCAAAAACAATATGACAATATACCCAAACCCCTGATAGAAAAGTTTCGTCGGCAACTGTACAAAACGCAACATCAGGTGGGTGAACACAATATCGAAAAATTTGGATTAGATATTCACAATCCCGTTTTTTTCATTACCGCGCTACTGATTCTTAGCTTCGTTGTACTCACGCTTATTTTTCCTGAAACCGCCAATGTGTGGCTCACGGGAACGCGCGGTTGGGTGGTTAACACCTTTGACTGGGTATTTATTGGTGCAGGTAATCTTTTTGTACTTTTCTGTTTATTACTCGTTATCTCTCCTTATGGTTCTATCCGCATCGGCGGTATGAACGCGCAACCTGAATTTAGCCGCCCCTCGTGGTTTGCCATGCTATTTGCCGCGGGCATGGGCATTGGACTTATGTTTTGGAGTGTGGCTGAGCCACTGGGCTATGCCAGCGGCTGGTATGGCACACCGCTAAATATCGAAGCGGGTACGCCAGAGGCTTTCAAAGCTGCTATGGGGGCGACCATGTACCACTGGGGGCTACATCCGTGGGCCATTTACGCCATTGTCGGATTATCACTGGCATTATTTACCTTTAACTTCCGTTTCCCCTTGACGATGCGCTCGGTTTTCTACCCCATTTTCAAAGAAAAAACGTGGGGATTACCCGGTCATATTGTCGATATTCTCGCGGTATTGGCAACGATTTTCGGTCTGGCGACTTCACTGGGCTTGGGGGCGCAACAAGCCGCGGGCGGACTCAAATTTCTCTTTGGCATTGATTGGGGCGTGAATGTCTTGGAAATGGTGATTATCGCCGTTGTCACTGTGTTGGCGACATTTTCAGTGATTCGCGGGCTTGATGGTGGTGTCAAAATCCTGAGTAATATCAATATGGCGATTGCGCTGATATTGTTGCTTTTCATTTTCTTTGTCAGCGACTCTTGGGCACTTTTGGCGGATTTATTGCAAACTGGCAGTGATTATGCGCGCTACATTTTGCCACTCTCCAATCCTGTTGGTCGCGCAGATGATACTTTCTATCACGGTTGGACAGTTTTCTATTGGGCGTGGTGGATTAGTTGGTCGCCTTTTGTCGGCATGTTTATTGCCCGCATTTCAAAAGGTCGTACTGTGCGCGAATTTGTCATTTCTGTGATGATTATTCCAACACTGGTGACGCTGGTTTGGATGACGGTTTTTGGGCAAACGGGGTTACAACAATACGCTGCGAAAACAGGCGAACTGGCTAAAGGGGTGACGGACGCTTCATTGACGCTGTTTCAGATGCTTGAACAATTGCCACTGAGTACAATCACCTCGCTGATTGCCATTGTTCTCGTTTTGGTTTTCTTTGTCACTTCATCGGACTCAGGTTCGCTGGTGATTGATACCATTACCGCGGGAGGGAAGCTAGAAGCCCCTGTTGCTCAACGTATTTTCTGGGCAGTTGCCGAAGGCTTTATCGCTTTGGCACTACTGTATGGTGGCGGTTCCGCGGCGCTTAAGTCGTTGCAAGCGGGGGCAGTCAGTACGGGTTTGCCGTTTATTTTTGTCTTGCTGATTATGTGTATTAGCTTATTGCTGGGGTTGCGTCGCATTTACAAGGCGCGCGAACAGCTATTGGACGATTTAGAAAAATATTAACTATATTGACTAGCAAATATCGCGGGGACAGAATCACATCGGTTCCCGCGGTATTTTTTCACTTGTAAGCCGATGTGTCATTGCTCCTTGGTTTAGGTTATAATACGCATCTTAGCTATTCATTTCTCGCCGAGTCTAACACAAACAATTTTACTAACTAATTTACTAACTAACTCAACAACTGGTTTAATAAACTATGGATACCAATATTTCTCGCCAATTAGTGCAATTTGCAAATAAATTTAAGCATATACATTTTAATGGTTGCATGTCGCCCGAGCGCGCTAGCGCCTATAGCATCCAAGCCGATTCGCTGTATCTCAACTATGCGCGTAATCCACTGAATAACAACGTGATTGAGGCGTTGCTAAAACTGGCTGATGACAGCGGTTTGCGCGACAAAATCGATGCCATGTTTGCAGGAAAAACCCTCAACAAAAGTGAAAATCGCGCCGTCAAGCACTGGCTACTGCGCGCCCCGCGCGATGACAGTGATGCCGATAGCGTTGCCGTGCACGAGGTGCTGGATAAAATGCAAGTGTTTGCCGACAAAGTCGCCAACCACACCCTGCTAGATAAGCCTGTCACCGATGTGGTTTGCGTCGGTATCGGTGGCTCGGAATTGGGATCGCGCTTGGTGTATGAAGCGCTAACCATGGGGCGCAAAAAGCCCGTTAATGTCCACTTCGTTGCCAATATTGACGGCATGGCCGTGGCGGATGCCATTGCCAATATTGTGCCTGAAACCACACTCTTTCTCATTGTTTCCAAGACGTTCACCACTTTTGAAACCAGTAAGAATTTTGATACGCTTAAACAATGGTTTTGCGCGCAAGAGGGGCTGGATGCCGCACGTTTTTGGCAGCAAAGTTGCGCCATTACTGCCAATGTCGAGGGCGCGCTGTCCGCGGGCGTGCCCGAATCGCAAATTTTTACATTCTGGGATTGGGTCGGCGGACGCTATTCCCTGTGGTCGGCGGTAGGGCTACCCATTGCCATCGCTTGTGGTATGCCTGCGTTTCGCCAATTACTGGCGGGCGCACACGCCATGGACGAGCACTTCCGTACCGAGGCATTTGCCGACAACTTACCCGTGATGTTGGGGCTGATTCACGTTTGGTACAGCAGTTTTCTCGGTTATCCGACCCGCTGTGTCGTACCCTACGCGCAAAATCTCAAATCTTTCCCTGACCACTTGCAACAGTTAGAGATGGAGAGTCTGGGTAAGTCGGTGGATGAAGACGGTAATAGCCTAGATATCAGCACCTGTCCCATTGTCTGGGGCGCGGTAGGCTCTAATGCCCAACACGCTTTTTTCCAATTACTACACCAAGGCACACAGATTGTCCCCATGGATTTCATTGGTGCGCTAAGTCCTTGCGAAGGCTTACCCGCGGGGTTAGAAACGGCCATGAAAGAACATCAAACGGCCGTGCTCGCCAACTGTTTGGCGCAGAGTCAATCGTTGATGAACGGCGGAAATACGCGCGACGACGGGCATGGACATTTTGCTGGTAATCGCCCCGGTAATATCCTGCTCGTTGACCAAATTACGCCGTATAGTCTGGGGCAGCTGATTGCTGCTTATGAGCACAAAGTGCTGGTACAAAGTGCTATCTGGCACATCAATGCCTACGACCAGTTTGGCGTAGAATTGGGCAAACAAATGTGCAACGATATTCTCTCACAAACTGAGGGTGAATTGACCTTTGAAGCTATCAAGAAAACTTTTGAGTCATAGGACACCTTGCAGTATTTGAGGTCTCTACAACAATGCGATGAAGTCGTATGCGATAACTTATTATTTTAATGAGTTATCGTTTTTTATAATATTTTTTAAACTATCCAACGGAGTAATTAATGCAACAATTATTAGGCATGTTAACTGGCGAACAAAACCAGAGTAACTTGAAGGACATCATGGAAAAATTTGGCTTGGATGAAAGTCAAGCACGCGATGCCCTGAGTTCGTTGCTACCCGGTGTCAGCAAAGGTATTCAACAACAAGTACAAGCTGAAAACAGCACCATTTTGGAGCAAATTTCCAGTGGCGCGCAACAACAGTATCTCGATGATGACAATGCACATTTATACGATGATGCCGCGCTAGAAGAAGGTAACGGTATTCTAGGGCAACTCTTTGACAGTGAGGACAGCGCACAGCAATTAGTGGGTAGCGCGGCTGAAAAGACGGGACTTGACGCAGGTATTTTGCAGCAGCTCATGCCGATGGTCGCTTCCATGGCAATGGGAGGCATTGGCAAGCAAATTAGCACAGGTGGACTCAGTAGCGCGGGTGGCATTGTCGATATGGTCACTTCACTGGTTGATACTGATGGCGATGGCTTAGATTTTGATGATGTCAAAAACATTGCAGGCAAATTTTTCCGTTAAACCTAAAAACGGCAGTTGAACGACTCCCTCTCCCTCAGGGAGAGGGCTGGGGTGAGGGTGAACAGGTTGGAAAAGCAATGAAATTACAAGTAAAACAA
>PDWI01003501.1_pt1 | contig 22096 bp, 24 predicted proteins | sample 1430891 | NCBI WGS metagenome assembly PDWI01 (sample SAMN01162508, study PRJNA174530) | Oral metagenome, whole genome shotgun sequencing project. | biome: Marine environment; feature: Marine mammal; material: Swab sample of the gingival sulcus; isolation source: swab sample of gingival sulcus... | reverse complement strand
TAAATGCCAACGCATTTACTCATCGTTTTGATACTCATATAAATGACAGCAATATTATAAAATCTTATGAAAATGAATTTTCATGATTTTATACATCTGCCATTTTCATTTTGCGATATAAGTGCTACGAATTCGTAAATGCCAACGCATTTACTCATCGCTTCCGTACTATTTCTCATTTATTTGGAGATATGAGTGCTACGAATTCGTAAATGCTAACGCATTTACTCATCGTTTTGATACTCATATAAACGACAGCAATATTATAAAATCTTATGAAAATGAATTTTCATGATTTTATAATATTGTATCATTTGCACTCATATCTTATTACGAAAAACAGCCATCATCATGATGGCTGTAAATATAACTAAACTTGTTCGTAAATACTTACTTGTTTTTTATCTTTACCTTTTCTTTCAAACTTAACTACTCCATCCATCTTTGCAAATAAAGTATCATCTCCACCTTTACCTACATTAGCACCTGGATGAATTTTAGTTCCTCTTTGTCTAACTAAGATTGAACCAGCAGTAACAAATTGTCCATCAGCTCTTTTTACTCCAAGTCTTTTAGCTTCTGAATCACGGCCGTTCTTAGTAGAACCAACCCCTTTTTTCGATGCGAATAACTGTAAATTAAACTTAATCATCATAGGTAAACACCTCCTCTACCTTTAGATATAAATACTCTGGATATACTTCCAAAATACCTTTTATTCCAATTAAAAAACTTTTAATCAATAAATTGCTATCATGAATTTGACTATCACTCATACTTTTAGGTAACTTAAACTTTAAATCCCCAGAATCAACTGAATACTCAATACCATCTTCTAAGTCACAAAGCTCTGCTAAAGATACCAATAATGTTTGAGATAAACTCGATACACTAGCACATACTATATCCTTACCATATTCATCTTGATTAGCATGACCAGTAATATCTAATCCAATATATCTAGCTTTCGTCTTTTTCACACATACATTAATCATGCGAAACTCCCTTTATTATAAAGAGATTTTATCAATTTTAACTTTAGTATATGGTTGTCTATGACCATTTTTGTTTCTGTAATCTTTTTTAGCTTTATACTTATAAACGATTACTTTTTTAGCTTTGCCGTTTTTCTCAACAGTACCTTCAACACTCGCACCCTCAACTACAGGAGTACCAACTGTTAATCCAGCGTCGTTAGAAACAACAAGAACTTTATCAAACTTTACAGACTCACCTTCAGCATGATTTAACTTTTCAACAAATAAAGTGTCGCCTTCCTGTACTCTGTATTGTTTTCCACCAGTTTCGATAATAGCGTACATCATGACACCTCCTCTTCTATAAACTCGCCACATAACTAGGTAACCAAAGTTTTTAGACCCGATGTGTGCGGCAACTAACTATAAAATGATACTATTATTTTATAGAAATGTCAAGTCTTTTAGGTATTTTAATTTTTTTAATCTAACCAAATCATTTAAGTTTATTTTATAATCTCTTTTTTCAATTTTTTTAAATCATTTTTTGAAATATCTACCATTTCCATAATTTCCTCATCACTCATATTTTGCATAAGTAAAGCTTTAACCATTCCACGTTTTTCGCTTTCTATAAGTTTTCTTTCCTTTTCTTGTAACAACTTTTCACTTTCTTTTAACTGCTTTTCACTTTTTTCTAACGCTTTTTTGGCTTCTTTTATTTTAGTTTGCCAATAGTACTCCTTAGTTATTTGATCTCGTAAAAATTTCTGTCTACTTAAATAAGCAAACCATTGTTCATCATCATCAGTCATTGTATCCATAAGATTTATTATTTCTTTTAATTCTGCTTTTTGCCTTGCTAACATTTTTCTTTCCTCCTCACTTTCTGATGATATAAACTTCATTAATCTTATAAAATCTTGATTTTCCTCTTTTAATGTATTTGTTTTATTTAATTTTGGTAGCTCAATTGTATGAATTTCCAACATATCAGTAAATATTCTACCGCTTTCATCTTCTGTTATATGATAAACAGAATGCATTTTTTCACTATTTTTTAGTTCATAATCTAATAAATTAATAGAAATAGTTTTAGCAAGTTTATCATAACGTTCACCCGCTTTTAACTGTCTATTATAAACTATGGACCAATAATATAAAAATCTCTTTTCATTACTTGTGATATTATCCATTTGCATTTCTATATTTATATATTCGCCATTTTTTAGTTTTACTAATATATCCAGTCTAGTTTCTTTTCCATCATCATAATCTTTTATTTGTTCTGTATTTAAAATATTAATTTCTTCAAATCTATCGTCTGAATAACCCAAAATAGTATATAACAAATACTTCAAAGAATTTATGTGACTTTTATTTCCAAAAACATTCTTAAATGCAAAATCGACCTTTAAATTTAAATTTCTATTTTTTTTATTTTTCTTTACATTATCTTTCATACAACACTCCTTAAAGTTATTTATAGGAGATTATTGTACTAATATAAAATTTTTTTATTTATTTTTTAAGATTCAAACTCTAAATTAATTTTACACCCTGTGTTAAATAATTTCAATATAAATACAATAAATCCCTATAAATACATTTTAACCCATATAAAAATAAATGTAAATATTTTACTTGTAAAAATAAAAACGATGTCTTGGCGGGAATTAATCTAAATGATACTACTCTCGATTTAATTGATGATAACACTATAATCAACTTTATTCTTTAAAAATTATAACTCTATCCTTTCTGGAAAAGCTTTATCTTTCATAATGCCCCACATTTTATCTATATAAGCCAAAGTATAAAAATTCTCATAGTGATGATAATAAAATGCACCTTTATTTGTCATTCTATAAATTCCATCTTTTTTTGTAATAAAACCTAATAATTGAGCAAGTTTTAATTCTAATCCATACATTTTATTTAATGAAATTCCAAAAAAATCTTTAAAATCACTTTCAGAAACTTTTGTGGTATATGCAGTCCAAAATAAATAGTAAATCATTCTTTGTCTTAATGTAAAATAAACAGTCAAAGATGTCGGCAAATTTCGTGATTTAACTCTATTCTGATATTCCTCAATCGAAAATGTATTGACCTTAAATGTATCTTTTAAAAGAGTTGTTGCAGAACAACCAAACCCTAAAAAATTATCCCTTGTCATAGATGAGTATTTTACCCCTTTATCTTTTGAAAATGTCCAAATTGAATTCCTATAAAAATTATTTCTATCAAAATACTCAGTAATAGAATCTAAAAGTTTTCGCTTTTGATTTTTACTCATAGTATTAACCTTATTTTCAGTAAAAGAAAAATCAATAAAAGGATATATAGCAATATGATTTGCGCCTATACTAATAGCTGTATCTATATCCCTTTTTAAATCTTCAAAAGTTTGATTAGGAAGTGCGAATATAAAATCCATAGAAACAGTCTCAAATCTAACTTGAGATAAAGCATTAGATAATTTATCCGTATCGACCTTTTTTCTTCCCAAAATGGATTGATATTTATTATTAAAAGATTGAATACCAATGCTAATTTTAGTAATCCCAGCTTCTTTTAAAGTATTAAGCGTTTCAACTGTGACATTCTCAGGGTGAAGTTCTATACCAATTCCATCAGTTATAATAAAATACTTATTTACAGTATCCAAAATTTCTTTAATTTTATCGCTCACAAGCGCTGGTGTACCACCACCAAAATATAAACTCGTAACCTGCTTTTTATGAATTAAATTACTCTTATTATCCACTAGGCAATTTGAACTTCCTACTAAATGGATTTCATCTATTAATGTATCTATATAATCATCGCAAAGTTCTTTATTGTACTTCACTTTACAATAAGGGCAAAAACTACAAATACTCTCACAAAATGGTATATGTATATAAAGCCCAAGATTTTTACAATTTATAAAATATAGTCTTTCTTCAAATCTATTTTCAAAAATAAAAGGCTTTGTACTTCTAGTAAGCCACATTTTACTCAATTCAGTAAATACGCTCATATTTTCTCCATTTAATAATATTTTTAAAATTATAAATCAGACATATTTTAAATAAGTTTTTAACATCTCTAGGATAATTTTAATATTCCCATTAAAAGCTAAAGTATATTCAGCTACAAAAAAATACCCACACTCATTACATAAATCGGGAACTTCTATACATCGACCACAGGTATATATCTCACCTTTTTCCATAACCACACATTGATAGCATGGAACTGGAAAATTGCCCTCAACTATATATGAAAGTGCATTTTTTAAATTAAATATAGGAAATCCCTCATCAATTAAAGTTTTAATAGTATTTGCACAAATTCTCTTTTCATCTTTAGAAAGAAAAAGCGCTTTTGTATCGGGATATGGCGTATGAAAATTAAAAGAAACCGCTCTAACATTTTCCATACTTTTAGCCACTTCACAAACATTTCTAATAGTATGCTTGTTAAGCTTATTTATAGCCATATAAAAACAAATATTGTTTGACGTAGCGTTCTCTATATTTTGCATAATCAAAGAATACGTATCTCCACGTATTAAATTATGATGAATTTCATCGCCATCAATACTTAATAAAATTAAATCTGCCTCAGGTAAATCTATAGGAAACGTTCCGTTTGTAACAACATTAACAACTAAAAACCCCATTTCCTTAGCTTCGATAACCAAATCTCTTAAATTTTTACCACTATCTTCCCATAAAAAAGTTTCTCCGCCACAGAAAAATAAAATTCTAATTCCCATATCATAAAGAATTTTCATTTCTTGCTTAATTTGTTTATAAGAATAAATTTCTGAGTTAATATTATTAACAGAACAATGCTTACATTTTAGATTGCAACGGTCTGTTAAAATTATCGTACCTAAAATAGGCTCTTTTTTCCTAAAAAGTGCAGTTCTTAATCCAAATTTGGCAAAATAAAATATTGAAGATAATTTCATAGTTTCCTCTTTTTATAATCATATATTTACAAAATTATGCTCTTATTATCCTTAACTATAAGCTCTAAACCCTTATAACTTATATAATCACTAAATGAGCCACTATAAAGTTTAGCATTACCACCCAAAGAATCAAAAATAACAGTATTAATAGCACCAGTCACCCCAGAACCGCAATAGAATATCGCTTCATCATATTCATTAATTTTAGCAAATATTCGTTTTAACTCATCAATAGACTTTAATTTTGTACCATCAAAACAATCTTTCCAAAATATATTAACCGCAGATGGTATCCTTCCAGCAATTCTATCTATCGGTTCAGTTATACCCAAATATCTTTCATTCGCTCTTGAATCCACTAAAATAACATTTTCTTTATCTTTATTTTTAAGAACATAATCTATATCAACTAATACATCTGAATTTATTTTAGTATTAAGTTTAACTGGGTTTAGTTTAGGAATATTTGAATCGCATTCAAAACCAGCACTTACAAGTTCATCAAATCCTCCATTTAGGATATATGCTTTTTTTCCTAAATATTTAAGCATAATAAGGAGTCTTGATGAAGTAGGAAATAAGCCATCATCATAAATTATAACAACTGAAGTATCCGTTATTCCGCAACTTTCAATTTTTTCTCTAAATTTATCCATGTCAGGAAGAGGATGTCTTCCACCATGTTCAGACAATACGCCCATCATATCTCTATCCAAATCAATATAATATGCACCTTTAATATGAGAACGCTCATAAGCTTTTCTACCTTCTTCAGGTTCTGACATTTTAAATCTACAATCTAAAAATATAGCCTCTGGATTTTGCTTTACAAAATCAATCCCTACATAATTCATAAAAACCTCCTTTTAGAATCTTTAGCAATTACTAATCAAATATAAATTTATACTTTATTAGCATTTAATTAAATAAGATTTTACTTAAATCATTATATTAATTAATATAATTCATTTTAATAACTTATCTTATAAGATTTATCTAAATCCTTATCAATTACTAAATTTACCGTTATATCTTTATCTTCATAAAACTGATTATTCTCTAAAATAATACTTTCATCAAAAATCATATTATAAAACTTATCTGTAACCAAAAACTTAAATTCATTTGAATTATAATGAGATTTCATTCTTCTTATTTCATTTATAAATCCTAAAACATCATAAAGTATATTTGGAGTATAACAGTCATCATTATATAATAACTTATATTCAAAAATTTGATGAAGTGGCTTTTGCTTTCTCTTTCTAGTTAATTCTAAAAATCCCAAATTACTTATCCCAGCTATATAAATATCCGAATTTTTAAATACAGTTTTAGTTTCTTTTAAAAATTTAAGCATCTTATCCCTACGCATATTTATAATATCCACTACAATAGCCCCAGATAAATTAGCCTTTTCAATAAACCATTTAATCTCTTTAATCGCTTCTATATTTATATCATAAATTGATTCGACACTCTGAGAAGCTTTTTTCTTACCAGAGTTTACATCAATAATAGTACATGCCTCAGTATAATCAATAACCAATTCTCCACCATTTGCAACTGGAAATTTACGCTTTTTAAGTTTATCTACAATATGCTTGCACTTAGCAAAATCAAACAAATCATGCGAAGAATAATACTTTACTAATTTTTTATTATAAATATGTACTAAATATTCATACACATTTTTATCATTTGTTATCCATATATCCTTTTCAACATCAAATAATTTTATATATTCCGATAAAATCCCCATATTCTCTCTTATTATTTTTGGTGAATTCCCAAGTGTATTATACTTTAAAACTTCACACATTTGAGAATAAAGTTCTAAAAATTCATCATTCAGTTCTTCCTTTAACGCATCTTTTGAGCTAGTTCTTACTATAACACCAATATTTTTATTCCCTAAAAGTTTATCAAAATAAATTTCTAAATCCATTCTAATATCCATATCAGTGATTTTCTTAGATATTTTAATTTCTTTTCTATTACCCAAAGTATATAAAACCATAAATTTACCTGCAAAGCTCAATTCAGCACTTAATTTAGCTCCCTTTTCCATATATGGGTCACTTATAACTTCAACCAATACATCAGAACCAGCATGTAATTTAATAGTATCTTTAACATCTGAAAAATTAATTATTCCTTGCTTTTTTAAACCAATATCAACAAAACCAAACCCTTTTACAATATCTACATATGTAACTCGACCTTTATAAATATTACCTACCACAGACATATCATTATTAATCTCAATATCATAACTGAGTAAATCATTATGATTTAAAATACAACATCTTTTTAAAAGCTTATTCGCATCTATAACAAAATTTTTCATCTTTACACCATCACATTATTATCAAAAATATTATCTCTTTTATCCAAAATAAACACAAAAAGAGGGATAATTCCCTCCTTTTTATAAATTAAATAATTCCATGACTACCTCTTTTTCTACGAGAATAAACATTCATCAAAATTCCAATTGCAATCATACCAGTTATAATAGAACTTCCACCATAACTTAAAAAAGGAAGTGTAATACCAGTAACAGGCATAACGCCCATTGTCATACCGATATTTTCTACTATTTGAAAGCCAAACATAAAAGTTATGCCAACGGCTAAAAGCATACCGTATCTATCTTTTGAAAGTCTAGCAATTCTAAGCATCTTTAATAATAGGAGTAAATAAACACAAATAACCAAAGCTCCTCCAACAAAACCAGTTTCTTCAGTAATAACTGCAAATATAAAATCTGATTCCTGAACGGGTAAGTAATGATATCTATGATAAATTCCTTTAAATATACCTCTACCAATACCAAGTCCTGAACCTATAGTGATTTTAGACTGCATAACATGATAATTCCCTGGCAAAGATAAATCACTAGGATTTAAAAAAGCATCTATTCTTATCCTCTGATGTGGTTTCATAAAATAATACATAATAGGCGTCAAAACAGCAATCATAAAAGTCCCCGCACCAATAATTTTATAGCTAAGACCCATCATAAACATCATACCAAAAGCAATAAAAATAAATACAAGTGCAGAACCCAAATCTGGTTGAATTAAAATTAATATTAAATATGGAGCTATAAAAATTCCACACATTAAAATTTCCTTAAATGATGTCAAATCAAAGTCCATATTATCAAGAAATTTTCCAAATGATAATATAAATGCAATTTTTGCTATTTCTGAGGTTTGTAAATCTATTACACCTAAATTTATCCAACTTCTTGCACCAGCATGTTGAACACCAAGTCCAGGAACATATACAAGTAACAAAAACAATATTCCAAAAACATAAACAAATTTATAAATTTCACCCAGAGTATTATAATCAAGCATTATAGTGAGTACCATCACAAAAATACCCAATATAAAAGCGACAGTTTGCACCTGAACTTGACGAGATAAACCCGCCTCTATAAAATCAGTAGCACTCGCAATCATAATTAAGCCAAATAAAAACAGAACCAATATTATAATTAATAAAGAAAAATCTAAATTTTTAAATATCGTCTTCATTTTATATGCTTCCTCTTAATTGCTTATTTATTATTACGTCTAAGGTTTTTAATAGGTATATTCGCAACAAGTGCTGGTTTTCCTTCTGAGTCTTCCGTCTGGGTTATATGAACATCTAAACCTTCCTCATCTATATCAATATACTCAGATATAGTACGCATAATATCGCCTTTCATCATTTCAAGAACCTCAGGAGAACAATTAGCTCTATCATGTACTAAAACCAATTTAAGTCTTTCTTTAGCAACACTCTTACTCGAATCCTTTTTATTAAAAAACTTAAAAATATCTAACATAAACTATCCTCCTAAGCATCCATTCCCATCAACTTCTTTAACTTCTCAAAAAATGTTTGTTTATATTCTAAATCTAAGAAAGGTATTTTTTCCCCCATTACCCTCTTAGTTATATTTCTATACGCTTTTCCAGATAAACTTGCCTCCTCTTTAACAGCAGGTTCTCCTCTATTCGTACTAATAACAATTTGCTCATCGTCAGGAACAATACCCAAAATATCAATATTAAGAATATCCATCATATCGTCCATATTCATCATATCACCACGTTTAACCATATCAACCCTTATACGATTAACAATTAAAACTGGATCATTTAAATCATTTGCTTCTAAAAGACCAATTATTCTATCTGCATCTCTAACTGCTGAAATTTCTGGAGTTGTAACTACAATAGCTCTATCCGCTCCAGCAATCGCATTTTTAAAACCTTGCTCTATACCAGCAGGACAATCTACTAATACATAATCATATTCTTCTTTTAAGGTATTACAAAGCTCTACCATTTGCTCTTCTGTTACAGCATCTTTATCTCTTGTTTGAGCAGCAGGTAATAAGAACAAACCTTCAAATCTTCTATCCTTAATAAGTGCTTTTTTAGGTTTACAAACACCATTTACAACATCTACTATGTCATAAACAATTCGATTTTCTAACCCCAATACTACGTCTAAATTTCTAAGTCCAATATCAGCATCTATAACCACAACTGATTTGTTTTCAAGCGCTAATCCAGCACCAATATTGGCAGTGGTAGTCGTTTTTCCAACGCCACCTTTACCAGATGTAATAACTATTACTTCTCCCATTTTATACCTCCTATTATAAATATGATTCTATAACCATTAGACCATTCTTTAAATATGCAATTTCTGGTCTTTTTTCAAATTCATCTTCTTCTGGGGAACGTGCAATAACTTCACCTATCCTAAGTTGTACAGGTCTAAAGTCCAACGAAACTATAAAAGCATCAGTATTATTAGGGAATCCTGCATGTGCAACTCCTTTTAAAGAACCCATCACAACTATATTACCAGCAGCTATAATTTCAGCACCTGGATTTACATCACCAAGTATAACAATATCACCATCATGTTTCTCTAGTCTACCAGAGCGAATAGTACCTTTTATAAATTTAGTACAATCCCCATATTTTTCAAGTATTTCTTTAGTTTTAGGTTGTTTTTTTAAATCCATTTCATTTTTTTCTTTAATCGTTTTATCTTCACTTATAGTATTAGTATCTTTTTTTCGTTCTATAACAGACTCAAGCGACACAGCTGACAACCCATAATCTTTCTCGATTACCTTTTTTAAAATTTTCTTTTCGTCAATATTAAAATGAAAACCCTCGACGCCTACAATTTCAGCATCTTTAAAAAAAGTAGCCGATGTATCAAATTTAAGTTTTAAATTTTTTAATACATCTTCAAAATCAGTTAAATCAATTATTTTTATTATAATTCCATCTTTTGTACCTTTGAGATCAATTTTTTTATTCTCGCTCATTTTTTCCTCCAGATTTATTTAAATCGTCCTCTTTATCTATAGTATCATATAAACCAAAATAGTGAGCATAAATTTCTCTAGCAATTGGTGCTACATATGAACCATGTCCTCCTTGAGGAACTAATACCACAATTGCTATCTCTGGTTCATCGTATGGTGCAAATGAAACAAACCAACCATGACTATTATAATCTTTTCTATATTCATTAATATCCCAATCATTTAAATCTTTTTCACTTAATTCCTTAATAGCACATCTAAAAGTAGACTCAGGACTTAAATAGCCATACGAAATCAAATTATTTATTTTTTGATCTAAATATTTTTTTTGTTCAACATCATCAGTAGAACTTTTTTCTTCTCTAAATTTTTGAATTTCTGCATTTCTACGCCTTAAAACCAAATTCGCTTGCTTTTGAACATCAGATAATTCTAATTTTTTATCAATTTTCTTTAAATTGTCTTGGAGATATTTTAATTCATCACTAGGTGGAATTTTACCTATTCTTTGAGCCGTTCCCGTTTTTCCAGCAACTTTTATAGGAAAATTCTTAAACACACTATATGCAGTTCCTCGTTTTTCATTAGCGACTTTATACATTCCCTCTTTTATAATATCTAAAATACCATCATCATTCATACCATTATTAGTTACATCATAATTCTTTTTTATAACAGTATTACCAATAGATTTGATAAGAGTTAATTTATTATTATATCCACCATTTGCAATAGTTGATATATATCTTGCCATTTGAACCACAGTATATTCATGTCCACCTTGACCTATTGCCATATTAAAAGTATCACCCTCATACCAATCCATTAAATCAAAATATGAGTATTTTATCAAATCGGCTAATGGCTCAACTTCTATATAAGATTTAGACGTCAATTTCATTAACTTTATTATTATATCATTTCTTGACAATTTAAGCTCCGACCAAGAAATAATCTCATCAATTATCTTGTTTTTCTTATCTTGATTTTTATATATCTCCTCAGAAAAATAATCTGCCATAGAATGATTAAGTGTATATCTTAAATTATTAAGCATCTGTTTTTTCTTTTTCTCAGGGTCTGGAACACCCTTTACAGTTTCATAAATTTCTATACCACTTCTTTCATCTAACCCAAAAAGCTTAGACGCTTCAATTAAATCTTTGGCATCCATTTTAAAATCGAGTGCCTTATCCTTATAATAATCATAACCCATAGAAATATCAAAGAAAAAATAATTACATGACATTTTTAACGCTTCAACCAAATTAACATAACCATGTATGCCACCATAATCATTGTAATACCAACATTTAAAATTATGATGTCCACTCTTAATATGACCATTTGAAAAAACTTTTTTATAAGGGTCCATACCATTTTTAGCAGCAGCAAACCCCGTAATCATTTTATATATAGAACCCGGTTCAGCAGCCATCATAGTAGATATATTATAAAGAGGTCGTGGCGATAATGGATTTTTAACATTTATAGGCTGTAAAGATTGCCAATCTTGAGCTTTAATTCCCGATGAAAATAAATTAATATCATAAGATGGATAGTTTGCTAAAGCAAGAACTTCCCCAGTATTTACATCAACAACTACAACTGCTCCAGTTTCAGCATTTGGAAAAGATTCTCTATATTTGTAATCACCCCATACGCTCTCAAAAACAGTACCATTATGTATACCATTTATACCCTTTATCAACGCGTCTGTAGCAACTTTTTGAAGTTCCATATCTATGCTTAAAACTATATCTTTTCCAGCCACTGATTTTTTAGATTTTACACCATTATAATTAGTTTCAACTTCTCTTACAAGACGACCAAATGCATCTACTTCAACGTATTTATAACCATTCTCACCTTTTAAAGCAAGTTCAAATTTTCTATTTCCTTCTATACCGACTTTACCTATTAACTGATTTCTATCATATCCATGTTCATCTACATAATATTGTATCTCACTTGGAGTCGAAATACTGCCCATATAACCAAGTATATGTGCTGCAATTTCGTTATACGGATATACTCTATGCGGTCTTACAGTGACACTTACTCCTGGAAGTTCCATACTCAATTCATTTATAAGAATTGCAGTAGAACGTTTTAATGAACTTGCATATTCAATAGGTTCATATTTTAAATATCCCTTTGAGCGTAGTATATGTTTAAGAACTAATATTTTATATGCATCATTATCAGATACATCATCTTCTATACCAAATTCTTTAAGTGAACGAATTTTTTTAAAAGCTTCTTTTGCTGAAATATCATAATCCAAACCATATGAATTTAAAAAATCATTTTTATTTAATATGCTAATAAAATCCATAGTAATTACAGAAATCGGCGGTGTAATGCCTCTTAACATGAGCAGATGTTGCGCTTCATATGGGTCGGGTTCAAAATATATACACTCACGCTTTAATAATTCATTATAAACATCTGTAGCACTCATATTAATGCTAAAACCATTTCTTTTTAACCAATTTTGTAATTCTAAATCATATTTATAATAAAATTCACCATCTATAATCTCAATCGGAAATTCTACATGCTCTTCGCCCTCATTTTCCAAAATATCAAAAAGTTTAATAGCAACATCATTTAGCATGCTTTTTGACATAAGAGAACCGCTTACATTAACCACAAATCCAGGCTCATTTCCAGCAATAAGAACTCCATTTCTATCATAAATATCACCACGTTTTGCAATTTCTTTAACTTTACGAAGCCTATTGTTAAGAGCTTGTTCTCTATAGTAATCACCCTTAACCAAAGTTAAAGTAGCTAATCTATGAATCATAAAAACAAATATCAAAACCAATGCTATGATTATATGTATTCTTCTATCCTTTAATTTATCAAACATTTGCACCTCTATTTAAACTATCTAAGTTTAGAACCATAATTTGATTTTAAAATTCTTGAATAAATAAATAAACCGACTAATACATTATATAACATTTCTTTAAATCCAATTATCGCATAAGAAATTAAATTTATATTAGCACCCAAAAAATACATAAAAATAAAATATATCGTATAATAAATCAGTGTAGCACTTGAAATAAAGAAAATCGGTGTCCATTTATTATCATTAAAAAGCCCAGATTTTATAAATGAAATTAAAAAAACTAATGCCAAATATATAAATAAATTTATTCCAAGTGCAATTGAACCATATAAATCTTGAAAAATCCCTAAGAAAATAGCCATAAAAAGTGCTTCACGAAATTCAAATAATATAGAAAAAACAATCACAAAAACTAAGGATATATTTGGTTCTATACCATATATCCTTAAAAACTGAAATAATGTTGAATGTAATATGAAAACAATAAATGAAACTGAAAATAGAGTTTTAATATTCATTGTTAATTTAACTCCTCATATGGAATAACTAAAACTTTATCAACATGCTTAAAGTCTACAAAAGGTTCTATAACTATATTTGTAAGAAGTTCATTTCTATCCACATTAACGTCTGAAACCTTACCTATCAAGATTCCTTTGGGATACACCCCCAATCCAGACGTAATAAGAGTAGTACCAACTTTAATATTAGCTCTTGGGTCAAATAAATAACCTCTTAACTTAAAATCAGAACTGCCATTTGATTGGCCCATGTAATTAGATGAATCATTTAAAGTTCTAAATCCTACTGACGCTTTATTGTCAATAATAGATATAACTTTAGACCAATTATCACCAACTTCATAAACAAGCCCTATAAGACCAGAACCGTTAATAACTGCACTATTCTTTGTTAAGCCTTGATTAGAACCAACATCTATTGTAAATAAATTAAACCAATTCCCTTGTTCTTTAGAAACTACATCAGCTGATATATAATTATCAATCCCTGTTTTATCAGTATAATTTAAAGCTTTTTTAAGATTTTGAAGTTCTTTTAACTGTAAATCTGTTAAAGTTTTTTTAATCAATTCATTTTTTAATTTATTATTTTCTTCAACCAATCTTTCATTTTCTTCCTTTATACTCCAAACACTCAAAATAGGCTTCATTTTATATTCTATTGAATTCCCAATAGTATAAAAAACTTTTTGTATAGGTATAACCACTATTGCGACAGTATTTTCAACTAAAGTAACTTTATATCTTCCGCCCATAGTAATACCCATGATAGAGATTAATAAAACAAATACAACAATCATAATACTTCGTTTTATTTTGGATTTATCCATCCTATACACCTCTAATCGTTACTTATAATTAATTTATTTGTTACCGATAAAAACATTTTTTAGTAAAGCGTAATTTTCAATAGCAATACCAGTACCCTTTGCCACACAATCGAGTGGGTCTTCAGCAATCATAACTGGTATTCCAGTTTCATTAGCTATAAGTTTATCAATTCCATGAATTAACGCACCACCACCAGTAAGCATAACTCCTTGCTTCATAATATCACTAGCAAGTTCAGGCGGTGTCTTTTCTAATGTGGATTTAATCCCCTCTAAAATAGAATTAATCGGCTCATGTAAAGCCTCATATATCTCCTCTGGAGTAATGCTCATCTCATTAGGTAAACCAGTAACTAAGTTCCTACCAGTAATTTTCATAGGCTTTAATTCATTGATTAAATATGCCGAACCAATTTGTATTTTTATAGCTTCTGCAGTTCTATCTCCTATTAATAAACTATATTTTTTTCTGATATGCTGAATAATAGAACTATCAAGTTCATCTCCACCAACTCTTATAGATTGGCTTATAACTATCCCACCAAGCGATATGACCGCAATTTCAGCAGTTCCTCCACCAATATCAACAACCATACTACCAGTAGGTTCTGAAACTGGAAGCCCTGCACCTATAGCAGCCGCCATAGGTTCTTCTATAAGAATTGCATCTTTTGCACCAGCAGCAAAAGCCGCTTCTATAACTGCTCTTTTTTCTACTTCAGTAACTACCGCTGGTACACCAACCATAACTCTTGGTGCATGAAACATTGATTTATTTTTATCTGCTTTTGTTATAAAATATTCAAGCATTTTTCTAGTAATTTCAAAATCCGCTATAACTCCATCTTTTAATGGTCTTTTAGCTATAATATTACCAGGTGTTCTTCCAATCATTTCTTTAGCTTCGTTCCCTACAGCAAGTACAGAACCATCTTCTGCTTGTATAGCAACAACAGATGGTTCTCTTATAACAATCCCCTCGCCCTTAACGTGAACAAGAGTATTTGCAGTCCCTAAATCTATCCCCATATCTCTATTAAAAAATTTTTTAGTAAAAAACACCTATATCTTCCTTTCAAAATAGATTTCATTCTAATTATGATTATATCGTAAAAACTAATTAAAATCACTATATTTTAAAATGTTCTTTAAAACTATAATATGCGTTTTCACAAACTATTATATGATCCGTTAAATTAATTCCAATTATCTCTCCAGAGCGAACTAATCTCTCTGTTATCATTATATCTTGTTCACTAGGTCTACAATCACCACTCGGATGATTATGCACTACTACCACTGAATTGGCATTTCTTTTAATAGCATAACAAAATACTTCTCTTGGATGCGCAATAGAAGTATTTAAAGTTCCAATAGAAATTTGTTCAACTGACAAAATATTGTTTTTAGTATCAAGTAAAACAGCAAAAAATCTTTCGGTTTTTAAATTTGCAACTTTAACTCTAAAATGTTCATATATATCTCTTGGAGAGTTAATTTTCGTTTTAGCGTGTTTATTAAAAACTACACGTTTACCCAATTCTATAGCAGCTAAAACTTCACACGCCTTTGAAAGTCCTATACCATTTATACTCATTAATTCCTCAATCGTAATATTGTTAAGTCCAACAACACCATCATTTAAACAAATTATATCTCTAGCAATATCAATAGCACTACTTCCTAATCGTCCAGTGCGTATAAGAATAGCTATTAATTCTTGGTCTGATAAACTAGAAACCCCATTAGCCAAAAGCTTTTCTCTCGGTTTTTCATTTTTTGGCATCATACTAATAGTATAATCCACTCACTCACCTCATTTTAGACGAATGAATAATTAAAATCCCGCTCAAGAGTATCTACTATCTTACTAATTGGAAATCCAACTATATTAAAATAATCTCCGCTAATGGAATTAACCAAAACCGCACCCTTACCTTGAATTGCATAAGAACCAGCTTTATCTTCTGATTCGTTAGTAGATAAATACCATTCTATAATTTCATCTGTATAATTCTTAAATAAAACATCAGTTGAAACATAGTCTATCACTTTGTTATTAGTACCAACCTCTATTATCGCATATGCAGTTATAACTTTATGTTTTCTACCACGTAAATCCATAAGCATTTGCTTAGCATGTTGTTTATTTTTTGGTTTTCCAAGTATTTTATTATCTAAAACCACAACCGTATCAGCTGCAATTATCAATTCGCCTTCTTGTAAATTTTGTTTTGTAGAAAGAGCTTTTTGTAGAGCTATACCCATCACTGCAATTTCGGGTTTTTCCCATCCATTCACTATCTCATCACAGCTTGATTCAACTGGATTAAATGGTATTCCAATCTCTTTTAAAATTTGATGTCTACGTGGAGATTTAGACGCTAAATTTATTTTCATAAAATCCTCCACTACAATCTTCTAAACACTAAAATAGCAACACATAATCCAAGTATACTCGCAAGATTAATTGACATTTTCAGTCCTATCGTCAACTTAATAACGCTTAAATCTATCAATACTGGATCAAAACCTATCGACTTTCCATAATTAAGCACATCAAAAACATCACCCAGAACACCACCTATAACTAACCCTATTAACAGTATTATAAGTAAAACTACAGTATTTTTTTCTTTCGCTCTCATATACACCTCTATAATAACATATTTTTAATTATTTTACAATATTTGTATTTAGACAACTGCCCGAAATTTTATTTTCATTTGCGTTTTTTTGAATTTTTCCCCTTCTTAACACTCAATTTATAATTTTTATTATTTATTTTTTTATTATTAAAAGCTTTTAAAAGTAAATTTTCTTTACCCCCATAAACTTCTATTAAACTAGTTTTATCACCAATTGTTATTTTCCCTATATCCGCTCTGCTAACACCATTTACATTTGCAAATGAATTTAAAATATCCTTAGACCTTATTCTACTATTTAACCTACCAACGTTAAAAGTAAGTGTAACTTTATCTTTTCTTGTATTATCAACTTTAAATCTGTTTTTTCTAGTAGCAACTATTTGTTTATTAGGCTTTTGAAGATGCCCACCTTTACATGGTATTGTATATCCCAAATAATTCTGTAAATCAGAAAATCTTTCAAAATCTCTTGAAGTCACTAATGTAATGGCTATACCATTTTTATCAACTCTACCAGTCCTACCAATCCTATGAATATACTGTTCATGTTCAAATGGAACACCATAATTGATAACATGAGTAATGTCATGAACATGAAGTCCCCTTGAAGCTAAATCAGTAGATAGTAGTATTCTATATTTACCTTTTTTAAATTCATTAAATCTCTTTTTTCTCTCAGATTGTTCAATACCACCGTGTATCACTGTAACATAGTAATCCCAACGTTTCATTTCATTATACAATGTATCAACTTGCTCTCTTGTATTTAAAAATATAATAGCTTTTTTAGGATCTTCTCTAGTAAGCATTTGCTTTAAAAATTTAGATTTTTTTAAACCATCAACCGCATAATAAATCTGCTCTATTTTATTTTGAATATCTACATCAGCCTCAATAATTATCTTTTCTAGAGAATTCATAAACTGTTCGCTAATATAAATAGTCTGCTGATTTATAGTAGCAGAAAGCATAAGCGTCTGTCGTTTTTTCGGTATCTTTGCTATTATATTTTCTAATTCTTCTTTAAAGCCCATAATAAGCATTTCATCAGCTTCGTCTATTACTAAATATTTTATCCCTTTAAGATTTATATTTTTATTTTTAATATGATCAAAAATACGCCCAACTGTTCCAACCACTATATGAGGATTAGATTTTAACTCTATACGCTGTTCTTTCATTGATTCTTTTCCGACAATATCAAGTACCACTAATCCTTTATACTTAGATATTTCTTCCATTTCTTGTTTAACTTGAAGGGCTAATTCACGAGTCGGTGTAAGCACAAGTGCTTGTGTAGATTCATCACTTACGTCAATCTTTTCGCAAATAGGTATACCAAAAGCAGATGTTTTACCACTTCCTGTTTGAGATTGTATTATTAAATCCTTACCATCCAAAATCTTAGGTATTGCCTCAATTTGAACTTTTAGAGGCTTTGAATACCCCATATCACTAAGCGCATGTTTAATTTTGCTATCTAAATTAAATTCTTTAAACTTCATTTTACTACTCCTATTCAAATTGTATCTAAATTTCCCCTTCTTCCAAAGCGGTTAGCATCAAATTTTTAATACTATCAAGAGAATATTCTTTTGAAACATTCATCATACTACTTCTCATCTGATTTAAGCGATATTTGTTATTTATTAAAAATAATATAGTCATATCAATTTTTTTAATATCTCTAACAGCTATAGCCATATTCGCAAGAGTTAAATATTCTAAATTTTCCTCTTCTTGTCCTGGAATATAATATGGTACAACCATAGGCAAATTCTTGACTATTGATTCTGTAGCAGTCAATCCGCCAGGCTTTGTTACCGCTAAATCTGCCATTTCCATTAAAACGTAAATATTATCAACAAAACCGTAAACTTCAACCTCTGCATTAAATAAATTTTGTTCTAATTGAGTTTTAAGCCTATTTTCTAAGCTTTTATTATTTCCACAAACTATCATAAACTTTATATTGGCATTAATTTTAAGAAGTTCATCAATAGTATCTTCCATATAATCAACGCCCATGCTTCCACCCATAACCAAAACAGTAAACTTCTCGCTTCTTTCAACATTGTGTTTATCATAAAAAATAGGCGATATTGGAATACCATAACATCTAATTTTGTTAGGGTCAATCCCTTTTTCTATAAGAGTATAACGAGTATATTTGCTACCCGTAATATAATAATCAACCCCTTGACCTACATAAGCATAGTGAGCATTAAAATCCGTAATTACTGTTATAAACTTTTTATTGTAATATCCTCTCTGCTTTAAAGATGTCATAATCGGCACAGAAAAAGCATGACATCCAACAACTAAATCTGGATTATATTCCTTTATAATTTGCCTAACCCTTTTGTAAATCATAGTAACAATCATATTGCTAAATTTATTATCATTCATCTCAAAATTAGACATCTTATACATTCTTGCATATATCACTGGAAATTTTTTTGCTAAAACGTCGTATCCCTCAGCAACCATCATATCTAATATTCTACTTTGCTCCTTTAAAAAATCTATAATTCTCACTTCTAAACTATCATCAAATAAATTTTTAAGAGTTTTAGCCACGCTATTGTGACCACCGCCAGTAGATGCAGTGAGTATAAGTATTTTTTTCACTTTATTACCTCTCGTACAAATATTTTTCATAATAGAATTATAACATATTTAAAAAAATTTCTCTTTAAAACCTCTTTAAGTATTGATAAAATTATATTATAAGATTTTGGAGGTTATTATGGACATAAATATGATTATTAAAAGCATTACTTTAGATTCAAATAATAGAATTATTGTTAATTTTCAAGAACATTTAATTGAATATTTAAAGGGTGATGAAGTTAAATCAACTCTTAAAAATTCCACTCAAAATTTACTTGGAGATGATTTTGTACTATTTGAAATGTCTAGCAAAAGCAGTCGTATAACAGTTAAAGAAGGCAGCGAACAAGCTTCGATAGAGAAAATAAAAGCTGAAATACTAAGAAACTTAGAACTTGCAATGCAGTTTATGAATTCTCAAAATATGTAAATTATTCGTATCACCAAAATAAATAATTATATATTTCACAATATTATTATTGTTCATATAAACATTGTGAAATTGATGTTAATTAGATAAGATATATAAATTAATTAAAAGGAGAAAAATTATGAGTAATCAAAAATCTGTAAGTAATATCCCAACACCTCATATTGAGGTTACGGATAAAAATAAAATAGCAAAAACAGTTCTTATGCCAGGAGACCCACTAAGAGCAAAATTTATAGCAGAAAATTTTTTAGAAAATCCAATTAAATTTAATAATGTTAGAAATATGTTTGGATATACTGGGACATATAAAGGAAAAAAAGTTTCCGTTATGGGATCTGGTATGGGAATGCCAAGTATTGGTATATATTCATATGAATTATTTAATGAATATGATGTAGATACAATAATAAGAATTGGCTCATGTGGAGCATATTCAAAAGAACTAGCACTTTATGATGTGCTTTTAGTTGATAACGCTTGGTCAGAATCAACTTACGCTCTTGCTCAATCGGGATACGACAAAGATATAATATCTGCCAATGAAGAATTAAATAAACATATTATGAAAGTTGCAGATAACTTAAATGTCGAAGTCAAAAGAGGTACTATCCACTCATCTGATGTATTTTATAGAAAAGATTTTAAAGTATTTGAACAGATTAGAGATAAGCACGATTGTATTGCAGTAGAAATGGAGTCATTTGCACTATTTGCTAACGCAAATGTGCTAAATAAAAAAGCCACTTGTCTGCTAACTGTTTCTGATTCATTAGTAACAGGCGAAGCTACTACTAGCGAAGAAAGACAATTAGCATTTACCAAAATGATGGAAGTGGCTCTTGAATCAGTAATTTAATCTAAATTATACTCGTCCAGATAGCTATGTCGCTTACCATCTTTGACCCAGCCTATGGACGAGTCTAAATTTATATTGTGTAACGCTTTAAAAATTGACTTTTCAACAATTTTTTTATCCCATGACATATTGTTTAGTAAAGCTTTCATCTCATATCTCATATTAGATGTTTTTTTAGCAGCTACTACACATGCACAATCTAATGCTTGTATTCCACAAGCTTTTGTAAATGATTGAATTGAAGACTCTCTTATTAAATACATGGGACGTATTAGTTCCATGTTTTTAAAATTTTTAGACTTTAATTTTGGTAGCATTGTTTTTACAGTGCCAGCATAAAATAAATTCATAAGTGTAGTTTCTATAACATCATCAAAATGGTGACCAAGTGCTAATTTATTACAGCCTAAAGACTCAGCTTTATCATATAAAGAACCTCGCCTCATTTTAGCACACATATAGCAAGGATAATCATTTGCTATATCATCAACTATTCTAAATATTTCAGATTTATAAATATGAACTGGAATTCCTAAACCTTCACAATTCGCTATCAGAACTTCTCTTACGCTTTGATGATAACCAGGATCCATTGCTATAAATTCCAGTTCAAAATCTATTTGCCTGTGGCGTTTTAACTCTTGAAATAATTTTGCAAGAAGCAAACTATCCTTACCACCTGATATTGCAACTGCTACTCTATCTCCATCTTTTAAAAGCTCATATTCTTTTATTGCTTTTACAAATGGCGACCATAGCCTTTTCCTATGCTTTTTTATAATAGCTTTTTCTATTTCTCTCGTAGGAAGCATATCATCTAAGTTAATATCATCTTCCATACCAGTACCTGCTACACTTGTCTTATTGTCATTTGTTTTAACACTTTTGTTCATATTATTCCCCTTTATATTCATATGAACATGTTACAACAATTTATATTTTATATCAAATATTTTTATCTCAGCGATACAGGTTGTACATAAACTAAATCAAGAGTGTTACCAGTTATATCTATGTCTTCTATTTTGTACT
>PDWI01024280.1_pt1 | contig 22100 bp, 17 predicted proteins | sample 1430891 | NCBI WGS metagenome assembly PDWI01 (sample SAMN01162508, study PRJNA174530) | Oral metagenome, whole genome shotgun sequencing project. | biome: Marine environment; feature: Marine mammal; material: Swab sample of the gingival sulcus; isolation source: swab sample of gingival sulcus... | reverse complement strand
CTCGTCGATGCGAGCTACTTCGGCGCCGGCATGAACGGCGACCAACGCCCAACCACCGGGTGCGAGTACCCGGTGCATCGAGGCGAAAGCGGCGCCGAGTTCGCTGGGTGCCAGATGGATCAGCGAGTACCAGGCACAGATCCCGGCCCAACCCGCTGCAGTCGTCGGTTTGAGCAGGTCCAGTACGGTCCCGACCTCGAAATGCACATCGGGGAACTCGGCGGTGGCCAACTCGACCATTGCCGGTGTCAGGTCTACGCCGGTCACCGCGGCCCCGTCCTGGGCCAAGAAGTCGCTGAGGTGTCCTGGCCCGCAGCCGATGTCCAGCATCGGGCCCGGACCGGCCTGCGCCCGCAGCCGAGTCAGTAGCCATTGCTCGAACGGTTTACTTTCCGGTTCTGCCCTGCGGTTGGCCAAGTAGTCGTGAGCGACTGCGGAGTAGACCCCACGGACCGCCGTATCCCGGGCGGCCGGCCCGTCCGCGAGGACTGTCTCCAGATCCGGCGCGGACTCGTTCGCACCCGCCCGGTCGTGGGCTGCGGCTACCGGCCCCAGGGCATGGACCCATCGGGCGTCCTGCTGGCCGGGTTGCCGGTCAAGCTCCATGACCAACGACGCGTCGGCCAGCCGACGCAACCGCTGTTCCACCTGTTCCCGGCTCTCGAACGGATGCAGCCGCTCGGTGCGCGTCTTGAGCTGTCCGGGAGCCTGTGGGCCCCGCAGCAGGAGCACGGTCAGCAGCGCCCAGCCGGCATCGTCCAGCTCCAGGTGTTCGGCGAGCGTCTGGTGGTACTTGACTGCCCGGCTGCCCCGGCCTGCCCACACGTACGTCTGGTGGTACTTGACTGCCCGGCTGCCCCGGCCTGCCCAGACGTAACGCACCAGGTCCCGGTCGCGTAGCGACCGTAGACACTGCTGCAGGTCCTCGTCGCGGTAGTCGGTCACCGGATCCCGGCTGCTGGATTGGTTGCAGGCGGTTCGTAACGCGTTGAGTGTCAACGGGTAGGACGCGGGCACGGTGCGTTGTTTCTCCAGCAGTGCGCCCAGCACGCGCTGGTCCATCGCGAGCTCCAGCTGCCCGATCACCGGGTCCGTGCTCACCCGACCGACTCTAGTGGGTGGGTGCTGTCCGCGAGATCCGATCGCGCAATCGCGGGCTCGGCGGTCAGGGTCCCCAGGTCGTCACGGCTCTGCCGGTACGGGCCGCACGGCGTCCAGGGCCGGTCTCAGCACGGCCGAGTACGCGTAACCCCCTCGTGCGGAAGAGTCTTGACGATCAGGTAGAGACCGTCGGGCGGTCGGCCGGGCCGAACCCGGGATCCTGGGTGGTGACGAACTCGGCCCAGATCACCCGGTCCTTCCCCTGCTGCCACATGTCCCTGGCGGTGAACTCCGTGATCTGGCTGGTCTGCGAGCCGTCCTCCAGGATCTGGGGATCCTTCGGGCCGGCGAACTGCGAAGCGGCTGTCGTGTAGTCACCACGGTTGACAGCCGCAACGTAGATCATGAGCGTCTGCCACGAACTGGGAAGCTCGACTCGAAAGCTGGGCGTGGGCAGCGGCTGCCCGTCGAGATCCGTCATCACATCCGGACAGTTGGGGCTCGGTGCCGGTGCCGGTGCCGCCTTCCAGTCCTGAACCAAGGGCTCAGCCACCAGCGCATCGACGGCCAGCCGTTGGCCCGCGGTGCTGGGGATTCCGGCGTCCTGGATGCCGACGACACGGCCGGTCACGTCGATCAGTGGCGCACCGCTGTCGCCCGGCTGCGCCGCCGTGTCATGTTGGATCAGACCGCTGTGGGTGCGCCCGTTGATGTTGACCTTCCGGTCCAGACCGTTGACGGTCCCAGAATGAAAAGCGAGTGAATCACCGAGCGAAAAGCCGACCGTCGCCACTTCATCGCCTACCGACACCCGTTTCTCCGTGAAGGTCATCGTGTCCTCGGATATCGGCACGTCCGTGCGCAGCAACGCCACATCTCGAGCCAGGTCGTAGCCGATCACCGTGGCGTTGGACGCCGTGGTTCCGACGATGAGCCGGGCCCGCTTGGCCTCCTGCACGACGTGCGCCGCGGTGACCGCCAGATCCGGCTCGATCATGAAGGCCGAGCCACCCGCGTAGCCCGCACAATTCGCGACTTCAACCCGGGCGACCGCACCGCTGGTTGCCTTGAACGCCTCACTCAGGCTGGTGAACGTCGGTTCCGGCGCCGCCGCCTTCTTGACCACCGCAGCGGAGGCGGTCGTCCCTGCCGTGACGGTCACGGTCGGGCTCGGTTCTGCCGGTTTCGTACACGCCCCCAGCAACACCACAACACCAACGGCCCCGAACCAGGCTGAGCGTGCCCACATATTGCGGTCCTCCCCTGACGCTTTTTGCCCAGAGTAGCCCCTTTCAGGCGGGGTTGGCGTGGTCCACGGTGGGGGTGCCCGTCGGTGACCGGTGCGGTCAGCGCGTCGGTCTCGGCCGGGGAGCGGGTGGGTAACCGCCGGGAACGAAGGCGGGTCGCGCTCCCCGTAGACTCGGACCATGATGCGCACCGTCGACCTGCGTGGCCAGCACCTCGACTCCATCACCCTGCGTGGTGCGTTGCCCCGGGCCGAACTCGACGTCGAGGACGCCATGCCCCAGGTGCGTCCCATCCTCGAGCAGGTACGTGCCGGCGGTGCCGACGCGCTACGGGCGCTCGCCCGCCGTTTCGACGGGGTCGAGATCACACACCTGCGGGTGCCGCAGCAGCGGATCGACGATGCACTGGCCGCGGTGCCGGCCGACGTGCGCGCCGCCCTGACCGAGTCGATCACTCGCGCTCGTACCGTGCACGCGGCGCAGCGGCCGACCGAACACACCACCCAGGTGGTGCCCGGCGGCACTGTGACCCAACGGTGGGTCCCGGTCACCCGGGTCGGGCTGTACGTGCCCGGCGGCCTGGCGGTCTACCCGAGCAGCGTGGTCATGAACGTGGTACCGGCGCAGGAGGCCGGCGTCGGATCGCTGGCCGTCGCCTCCCCACCGCAACGCGACAACGACGGCCTCCCGCACCCGGCCGTGCTCGCCGCCTGCGCCTTGTTGGGCGTGCACGAGGTGTACGCCGCCGGCGGAGCGCAGGCCGTCGCCATGTTCGCCTACGGCGTCCGGGAAACCGACGGCTCGTTGCTGTGCCCGCCCGTCGACCTGGTCACCGGCCCTGGCAATATCTGGGTCACTGCCGCCAAGCGGGCCGTGCGTGGGCTGGTCGGCATCGATTCCGAGGCCGGGCCGACCGAGATCGCGATTCTTGCCGACGACACCGGTGACCCGCACCTGCTGGCCGCGGACCTGATCAGCCAGGCCGAGCACGACCCGCAGGCCGCCTCCGTGTTGGTCACCCCGGACGCGGCGCTGGCCGGCGCCGTCATCGACGCGGTGACCGCTCAGGCCGCCCGTACCAAGCACGCTGAGCGGGTCCGGACCGCTCTGAGCGGCGCGCAATCCGCGATCGTGCTGGTGGACGACCTCACTGCCGGCATGACCGTGATCGACGCCTACGCGGCCGAACACCTGGAGATCCACACCGCCGATGCGGCGCAGCGCGCCCAGCAGGTCCGCAACGCGGGAGCGATCTTCGTCGGCCCGTACGCGCCCGTTTCCCTGGGGGACTATTGCGCCGGGTCCAACCATGTGTTGCCCACCGGCGGAGCAGCCGCCTACTCCAGCGGGCTCGGGGTGCACTCCTTCCTGCGCTCCGTTCAGGTCATCGACTACGACTGCGATGCGCTTGCCGGCGTTGCCGGGCACATTCTGGCATTGTCCGGTGCAGAAGACCTTCCCGCTCACGGCGATGCCGTGCTGGCCCGCGGTAGCGTGGTCACATGACGGGTAGTACAGCGAACGCGTCGGCGAATCCGGACGGCGAGCGGCAGAAGGCGGCATTCGGCACCCAGGTTTCCGCCGAGCTTTATCATGATTTGCGTCCCGGTTACCCGGAATCGACTGTCGACTGGATGCTGGGATTCCCTCTTGACCGGCTGCGAGTGCTCGACCTGGGCGCCGGCACCGGCAAGATGACCCATGCCCTGCTCACCCGTGGGCACGACGTGGTCGCCGTCGAGCCCAGCGAGGGCATGCGCGAGGAGTTCGCCCGCCGGCACCCGGATGTGCCGATGCACCACGGAATCGCCTCTTCCATCCCGCTGCAGGACGCCAGCGCCGATGCCGTGCTCGTGGCCCAGGCCTGGCACTGGGTGGACGAACCGAAGGCCGCGGACGAGATCGCCCGGGTGCTTCGCCCCGGCGGCCCCCTGGGCGTGGTGTGGAACGTGCGGGACACGTCCGTGGACTGGATCGGGCAGATCAACCATGCGGTCGGCCGGTCGGCGACCGGGCATTCCAGCGAGGCCGACCCGCCGTTCGCGCCTCGGCTGAACGAGCAGTTCGGGCCGGTCGAGGAATACTCGGTGCCCAACCAGCATGCCCTGCCCAATGCGCATGCGGTGGCCGACCTGGCCAGCACCTGGACTTACGTGCAGACCGCGGATGATCCACCGGCGCTGATTCAGTCCGTCCGTGACATCGCGGCCGGTCATGCCGCCGAGGACGGAACGGTGACCACTCTTGACCAACTACCGCTGCGCCCTGACCTGCGCGGACGGACACCCTATGGAGCCCCGCAGCTGGATGTGCCGGTCCGGCTCAACACCAATGAGAACCCCTACCAGGTGCCGGCTGAGGTCACCCGGGCGATGGCAGATGCGGTCGCGGACGTCCTGCCGCAGCTGAACCGGTACCCCGACCGGGATCACACCCGGCTGCGCGATGCGCTGGCCGGATACCTCGGCCATCAGCTGGACCGGTCTCAGGTGTGGGCGGCCAACGGCTCCAACGAGATCCTGCAGCAGCTACTGCAAGCCTTCGGTGGTCCCGACCGGGTGGCCCTCGGTTTCACTCCTGCCTATTCGATGCATCCCATCATTGCCGCAGGCACCGGAACCTCATGGGTGGACGGCACCCGGGAGGGCAATTTCGACCTGTCCGCCGAGCTGGTGGCCGAACAGATCAGAGTCATCGACCCGGATGTGGTGTTCATCTGCTCGCCGAACAATCCGACGGGCACCTCGGTCGGACTCGACGTGGTCGACGCCGCCTACTCCGCCTGCCGGGGGATCGTCATCGTCGATGAGGCATACGCCGAATTCGCTCGTGCTGGAACGCCTTCCGCGCTCACTCTGCTGCCGGGACGACCCCGGCTGGTGGTCTCACGAACCATGAGCAAAGCGTTCGCGCTGGCGGGGGCGCGGGTTGGGTACCTGGCTGGCGACCCCGGCATCGTCGATGCGGTGCAGTTGGTCCGGCTGCCCTACCACCTGTCCGCACCGACTCAGGCGATCGCGTTGGCCGCGCTGGCGCACACGCACACCATGCTGGGCACCGTGGAAGCGCTGAAGCGCCAACGCGACCGGATCGTTCAACTGCTGCCCACGTTCGGACTGACCCCACTGCCCAGTGACGCGAACTTCGTGTTGTTCGGCGGGCTCGACGACGAATCGGCCACCTGGCAGGCCCTGGTCGACCGGGGCGTGCTGGTCCGCGACGTCGGGATCGCCGGGCACCTGCGGGTAAGCGCGGGCACCGAAGCGGAGGTCAGCACGTTCCTGGCGCAGCTGCCCGAGGCACTGGCCGCACCCGTCGAGAGCAGGAGTACATGAGCCAGGAATACGTGAACCAGGAATACGTCAACACAGACCGGCCCCCTGCGGCCAGAGCCGCGCGAATCCAGCGCACCACCAGCGAATCCGACGTGACGGTGCAGGTCGACCTGGATGGGACCGGCACCGGCAAGATCAGCACTGGGGTGCCGTTCTACGACCACATGCTCACCGCACTGTCGCGGCACTCGCTGATCGACATCACCGTGCACTGCGAGGGTGACACCCACGTCGACGCCCACCACAGTGTCGAGGACGTCGCCATCGTCCTTGGCCAGGCCATCCGCAAAGCGTTGGGAAACAAAGAAGGCATTACCCGGTTCGGCGATGCCATGGTGCCGTTGGACGAGGCCCTGGCGCAGGCCGTCGTCGACGTGTCCGGGCGTCCTTACTGCGTGCACCGCGGTGAACCGGAAGGGCAGCAGTACGTCAGCATCGGCGGTGGCCGTGGCGTCGACGGCGGGGTGCCCTATGTGGGTTCGCTCACCCGGCACGTGCTGGAGACACTGGCCTTTCACGCGCACATCGCCCTGCACATGCGGGTGCTGGCCGGGCGCGACCCGCACCACATCGTGGAGGCCCAGTTCAAGGCTCTGGCCAGAGCGCTCCGGATGGCGGTCGCCCCGGACCCCAGAGTCAGCGGAGTGCCGTCGACCAAGGGGGCGCTGTGAACGAAGAGACCCCGGAAACCGGGACCACCCCCCAGGTGTCCTACCTGCAGTTGCCGTTCGTCGGCGCGGCACGGGTGGCGTTGCTGTGCCGCAAGGTATCTCCCAACGGGTACGTCGCCGACGTCGAAGGTGCCGGGTGCATCGTGCAGCCACGCGACCCGGCCCTGGCGCCCGAGCTGGCCAGGCAGCTGTCCGGCCAGCTCAAGAAAGCGGACATCCTACAGATCGACAGGGCAGGCACTGGTTCGGACGCCACCTTGGCGGTCTCGCAATGGGGCGGCGGTGAGGTGGTCGCCCGGCACGCCGCCGGGCTCATCGTGGCAGCTTCGGCTGGCGAACACGTTCGAACTGGTGATGATCACGCTGGTGTTCCTGCTCGGCATCATGCTCATCCTGGTCGGAGTCGGCGCAGGTGGTCGCGACGATGCCGGAATGTCCTGGGTGAGAGTGGGTTTCGGTACCCTGGCTACCCTTTACGCGCTGTGGCGAATGCGAAACGTGCTGCTGCGCAGACGGGGCGGGTAGGCGGGATCGCGGCGTGACCCGCGCACTGCGTTACCCGCACACGCAGGGCCGTAGCCGGTGTGCGCCCGCTGCAACAACCCCTGCAGCGGCGTTACCCGCACACGCAGGGCCGTAGCCGCAGCAGGGGCCCCGGCCGCTTCGGCCGCATCCGCCAGTGCCCCCACCAGGTGAGCCGGCGGCAGCCCCCCTTCGTAGTCCTCCAGGGCGTACACCCAGGCCGGGGTCCGGCCCTGCATCGTTTCGACCAGTACGCTGAGCCGCCGGTACCGGCCGATGTCGACCCCTTCCTGCGCGTCCAGCCGTGCCGTGTCGGTGTCGGTGAGGCTGTACAAGGCCACGTACACCGAACCTTTCGGGTCCTCCACGACGGTCGGTTGTGCCCCGTCCGCGCTGGAGTCCGCCCCGCCGAAGGTGAGCCGCCAACCCCGTAACCAGCCGGTTGACTCCAGCGGCGAGTGCGGGGCCCGCGTCAGCATCTGCGCCGGGTCGAGATCCGTCCGGTACGCGGCATAGAGGACCATGAGAACCCAGGCTACCGGGGCGACGTGGGTGAGTGTTCTGAAACGGGCGAGAAGCGACACCCAAGCGCGGACAGGACAGAATGGTGCCGGTGAATACACCCCCAGCCGCAGATCCCCGCACCCTCGGGCCGTCCGTCGTCATCGTCGGGGGAGGCCCCGGCGGGTACGAAGCCGCACTGGTGGCAGCCCAATTGGGCGCTGACGTCGCCCTGGTCGAGGACTGCGGCCCGGGAGGCAACGCCGTGCTGACCGACGTGGTGCCGTCCAAGGCGTTGATTTCCACCGCCAGTTCGCGGCTACGGGCGCTGGGGGTCGGGGAGTTGGGCTTGCGCTACACCTCCGAAGAGGGGCCGCTGACCCCGGACGCGGTCGAACAGACCGTGCGCACCCACATGGGCAAGGTCAACGCCAGGGTGGTGGGTCTGGCCGACGCCCAGTCCCGCGACGTGCGGGACTCTCTGGAATCGGCCGGTGTGCGGGTGCTCACCGGGCGAGGGCGGCTGCTCAGCAACGACCGGGTACACGTCGATCTTGCCTCTGGCGGGACGATGGCGTTGGATGCGGACGCCATCCTGGTCAGCACCGGCGCGCATCCACGGGAGCTGGACTCCGCCAGGCCGGACGGCGAGCGGATCCTCACCTGGAAACAGTTGTATGCGCTGGAAGAGGTACCCCCGGAGCTTGTCGTGGTCGGGTCCGGCGTGACCGGGGCGGAATTCGCCTCCGCCTACGACGCACTGGGCTCGACGGTCACCCTGGTGTCCAGCCGCGAGCACGTGCTGCCGGGTCATGACGCCGACGCCGCCCAAGTGATCGAGGACGTGTTCGCCCGCCGCGGGCTCACCGTGGTCAGCCGGTGCCGGGCGGAGGCGGTCCGGCGGGCCGGCGACGGGGTGGAGGTGGACCTGTCCGACGGGCGGACCATCACCGGGTCGCACTGCCTGATGGCGGTCGGGGCGATCCCCAACACCAGCGGGATCGGGCTGGAACAGGCGGGGGTACGCACGTCGCGGTCCGGGCATGTCGAGGTTGACGGGGTGTCCCGCACGACGGCGCGTGGGGTGTACGCGGCCGGCGACTGCACCGGTGTGATGCCGTTGGCTTCGGTGGCCGCGATGCAGGGCCGGATCGCGATGTGGCATGCGCTGGGCGACGCGGTGTCGCCACTGCGGCTGCACACGGTGTCTTCGACGATTTTCACCCACCCGCAGATCGCGACGGTCGGGCAGTCCCAGGACGACATCGAGGCGGCCGAGGTGCCGACGGCCACGGCGATGCTGCCGCTGGCCAGTAACCCGCGGGCCAAGATGGAGGGCATCCACGACGGCTTCGTGAAGCTGTTCTGCCGGGTCGGCAGCGGCACCGTCATCGGTGGCGTAGTGGTGGCGCCGATCGCATCGGAACTGATCTTCCCGGTGGCGGTCGCTGTGGACCAGAGACTGACCGTGGATCAGCTCGCGCACACGTTCACCGTGTATCCGTCGCTGTCCGGTTCCATCGCCGAGGCGGCGCGCCGGCTGCGCAGGCACTGAGCACCCGGCGCGACACCGGGACGGTGTGCCCGGTCAGCCAGGAATCCGGCACACGTCGACCCAGCCCACGCTCCCGGATGCGGCCTGCAGGGCGGGCACCGGCAGCTCGACGGCGCTACGGTCGTTCCCACATGCCGGGAAGACGGTCTCGAACCGGCGCAGCGACTCGTCCAGGTACACCTGGACGCCCGGCTCGACGCCGAACGGGCACACCCCGCCGACGGCGTGCCCGACCAACGACTGCACGTCCTCGGCCGGGATCATCCGGGGCTTGACCGCGAACCGCTGCCGGAACTTGTGGTTGTCCACCCGCGCGTCACCGGCGGTGACCACGAGCACGGGCGAGCCGTCCACCAGGAAGGACAGTGACTTCGCGATGCGCTCCGGCTGGGTGCCCACCGCAGCAGCCGCGAGTTCCACCGTCGCGCTGGAGTGTTCGGTCTCGATGATCGAGTCGGCCAAGCCGAAGCGGGCCAAGTGGGCGCGCGCCCGTTCGATGCTCATCGGCTTGGCCGGATCTCAACCCGAGCGTGGGTCACTCGGCGTCTTTGAGCTCGCACAGGACGGCGCCACTGGTGACCGTCTGGCCCACCTCGGCTTGCAGCCCCATGACAACGCCGTCCTTGTGCGCCTCGATGGCTTGCTCCATCTTCATCGCTTCGAGCACCAGAATGGTGTCTCCGGCCGAAACCGTGTCCCCTTCCCCGGCGACGATCTTCACCACGGTGCCCTGCATCGGTGACGTCACCGTGTCCCCGGAGACCGTGGTGCCGCCGGAGCGGGACCGGGAGCGGCGGGGAGCCGACTTGGAACCCGACGCGGGCGCCGCGCCGGTACCGAAAGCCGCCGGCAACGCTACCTCCATCCGACGCCCGTTCACCTCCAGCACCACCCGCTGCATGGGCAGCGGTGGCTCGGTCTCCCCGGCTGCCGTGTCGAACGGCTCGATGGTGTTGTCGAACTCCGTCTCGATCCACCGGGTGTGCACCGAGAACGGAACGTCCGGGTCCGGCGGCGCGAACGCCGGGTCCTCCACGACGGTGCGATGGAACGCCAACACGGTCGGCATACCACCGACCTCGAACTCGGCCAGCGCCCGGCGTGCCCGTTGCAAGGCCTGCTGGCGGTCGCGGCCGGTCACGATCAGCTTGGCCAGCATCGAGTCGAACGCCCCGCTGATGGTGTCACCCTGTTCGACACCGGAGTCCACCCGCACACCGGGCCCGGACGGGGGCGATGCGGAACTCGAAGGAGTGCGCGTGCGGCACCGGGTCCGGGTAGTCCAGGGTGCCACCGGCGGCGATGCGCAGCTGCTCACGGACCAGGTCGATCCCAGTCACCTCCTCGGTCACCGGGTGCTCCACCTGCAACCGGGTGTTCACCTCGAGGAAGGAGACCTCGCCCTGCGCCCCAACCAGGAATTCACACGTGCCCGCTCCGACGTACCCGGCTTCGCGCAGGATCGCCTTGGACGCGCGCACCAACTCGGCGTTCTGCTCACCGGTGAGGAACGGCGCGGGCGCCTCTTCGACCAGTTTCTGGTTGCGCCGTTGCAGCGAACAGTCGCGAGTGGAGACCACCACCACGTTGCCGTGGGTGTCGGCCAGGCACTGCGTCTCCACATGCCGCGGCTTGTCCAGGAAACGTTCCACGAAGCACTCGCCACGCCCGAACGCCACGGTGGCCTCCCGGACCGCTGATTCGTAAAGGTCCGGGATCTCCTGGCTGGTACGCGCGACCTTGAGGCCACGGCCGCCGCCGCCGAACGCCGCTTTGATGGCCACCGGCAACCCGTGTTCCTCGGCGAACGCGACCACCTCCTCGGCACCGCTCACCGGGTCTTGGGTGCCGGGCACCAACGGCGCCTCGGCCTTGGCGGCGATGTGTCTGGCCTTGACCTTGTCACCCAGGGCGTCGATCGCTGCCGGTCCGGGCCCGATCCAGACGAGGCCGGCATCGATCACCCGGGCGGCGAATTCCGCGTTCTCGGCCAGGAAGCCGTACCCCGGGTGTACCGAATCGGCACCGCTGCGGGCGGCCACATCCAGCAGCTTGTCCATGTCCAGGTAGGACTCCGCGGGTGTCGCTCCGCCCAGGGCGAATGCCTCGTCGGCTGCCCGGACGTGCGGGGCATCCCGGTCCGGGTCTGCGTACACGGCGACGCTGCCGATGCCCGCGTCACGGCAGGCCCTGGCCACCCTGATCGCGATCTCTCCGCGGTTGGCGATCAATACCTTGGCCAGGCCTTCCGGTTCGCCGGCGCGACCACTGTCAGACATAGTCCCAACTCCTCTCCTCCGTAGGACTCTAGCGAGCCGATGGGCAATCGCGAAGAGGGGCCGAGTGATGCTTGGCACGTTTATGCTGGGGCGCATGACGGACAAGCAACCCCGCATCGTGTATACCCTCACCGATGAGGCTCCGGCGCTGGCGACGGTGTCCTTGCTGCCGATTCTGCGGGCGTTTGCTGCTCCGGCCGGCATCGAGGTGGCGACCAGCGACATCTCCCTCGCCGCCCGGATCCTGGCCGAGTTCTCCGACGAGCTCACGGAGGACCAGCGGGTGCCCGACGCCTTGTCGCAGCTGCGCGCGCTCACCCAGGACCCGGAAGCCAACATCATCAAGCTGCCCAATATCAGCGCCTCGGTACCGCAGCTGACCGCGGCCGTCGAGGAACTGCGGGCCAAGGGCTACCACCTGCCCGAGTTCCCCGACGACCCACAGACCGATGAGCAGCAGGCACTGCGCAAGAAGTACGGCCGGGTTCTCGGCAGCGCAGTGAATCCGGTTCTGCGGGAAGGAAACTCCGATCGAAGGGCACCGGCGGCAGTCAAACGGTACGCCCGTAGGAACCCGCATTCGATGGGGGAATGGAAGGCATGGTCCCAGACGCACGTCTCGCACATGCACGGTGGCGACTTCTATGCCGGTGAGAAGTCGACGACCCTGGACGCGGCGCGCAACGTCAAGATGGAGTTGCTGACCCGCAGCGGCAAGACGATCGTTCTCCGGGAGAAGGTGGCCTTGCAGCAGGGCGAGGTGATCGACTCCATGTTCATGTCCAAGCGCGCCCTGCTGGAGTTCTACGAACGAGAGCTGGCCGACTGCAAAGAGGCAGGAATCCTGTTCTCGTTGCACGTCAAGGCGACCATGATGAAGGTGTCGCACCCTATCGTGTTCGGCCACTGCCTGCGGATCTACTACCAGGAAGCCTTCGACAAGCACGCCGAAGTGTTCGACGAACTAGGCGTCAACGTGAACTACGGTCTGGTCGATCTGTACGAGAAGATCAAGCAGCTGCCCCGCTCGCGGCAGGAGGAGATCATCCGCGACCTGGATGCCGGCGATGATCCGCGCCGGCGGCAAGATGTGGGGTGCGGACGGGCGCCAGGAAGACTGCAAAGCGGTGATGCCGGAATCCACGTTCGCCCGCATTTACCAGGAGATGATCAACTTCTGCAAGACACACGGCAACTTCGACCCAGCCACGATGGGCACGGTGCCCAACGTCGGGCTGATGGCACAGAAGGCCGAGGAGTACGGCTCGCACGAAAGAACCTTCGAGATTCCCGAGCCGGGCACCGCCAACGTCACCGATCTGGACACCGGTGAGGTCCTGCTGAGCCTGGAGGTCGAAGAAGGTGACATCTGGCGCATGTGCCAGGTCAAGGACGGGCCGATCCGGGACTGGGTGAAGCTGGCTGTCACCAGGGCGCGGGAATCCCAGACGCCGGCGGTGTTCTGGCTGGATCCCTACCGTCCGCACGAGAACGAGCTCATCGCCAAGGTCAAGACCTACCTGGCCGAACACGACACCGAGGGGCTGGACATCCAGATCATGTCCCAGGTAACCGGCAACATCCTGCGTGACTACCTCACCGACCTGTTCCCGATCATGGAGCTGGGCACCAGCGCGAAGATGCTGTCCATCGTGCCGCTGATGCTCGGTGGTGGCCTGTTCGAGACCGGTGCCGGCGGATCGGCCCCCCGGCACGTGCAACAGTTACTGGAAGAGAACCACCTGCGCTGGGACTCCCTCGGCGAATTCCTGGCTCTGGCGGTTTCGTTCGAGCAGGTCGCAAAGACTTACAACAGCAAGCGTGCTCAGGTTTTGGCCGACACCCTCGATGCGGCTACCGGCCGGTTGCTGGAGGAAGGTAAATCTCCTTCACGGCGGACCGGGGAACTGGACAACAGGGGTAGTCACTTCTATCTCGCGCTGTACTGGGCACAGGCGTTGGCCGAGCAGCGCGCGGACCCTGAACTCGCCGGGACGTTCACCGGCTTGGCGGACGCGCTCGCGGACAACGAGGACAAGATCCTGGCCGAACTGACCGACGTGCAGGGACACGACGTCGATCTCGGCGGGTATTACTTCGTCGACCCGGAAAAGGTCAAGGCCGTCATGCGTCCGAGCACCACCTTCAACGAGACACTCGAGCACTTCCGCCAGGAGGTGCGATGACAGGAAGCGCGATGAATGGTCCCGCCCAGGTACGGGAGCGTTCGGCGCTCGTGCCGGTACTGGTGGCGGTCATCGCGGTCCTGGCCGTGGCATTGGGGGTTCTCCTGCTTCGCGGGGGTGGTGACACGGCGCGCACTGCTGCCGCACCGGGCGTGCCGGCCACCAACCGGGAGCAAGGACAACCGCAAGGACAACCGCAAGAGCTGACCGAGCAGCAACTGGCCGCGTTGCGCAAGGTAGAGCGCAACCAGCAAGGGGACCCGTTGGCTCGCGGTGATCTGGACGCCCCCGTGGTGATCGTCGTCTATTCCGACTACGCATGCCCGTACTGTGCCCGGCATGCGCTGGGGACGGAGACCGTGCTGGCCGACCGATACCTCGACGACGGGGTGCTGCGCATGGAGTGGCACGACTTCCCGGCCAAGGGGGAAGGCTCGGTGCTGGCCGCCCGGGCTGCCCGGGCCGCCGGGGAACAACGCAGGTTCTGGGAGTACAACAACGCCTTGTTCGCCCGGCTCGCCGCGGACTCCCACCCCGAGGTCAGCACCGACCTGCTCGCCGAGGTTGCCCAGGAGGCCGGCGTCGATGCGGCGAAGCTGCAGCAGGACATGCAATCTCAGCACATCAAGGACAGCGTGCAAGCAGACTACGTGCAGGCGCAGAGCATCGGGGTGACGGCCACACCGACGTTCCTGATCAACGGTCAGCCCGTGGTCGGCGCACAACCGGTCGAGGCGTTCACGGCAATGATCGACAAGTTGCACACAAATCCTGGTGATGTCCGGTCCTCGGCGTCTTAGGCCGGCCCAGTCAGGCCGGCCCACAACCTGGGCCAGCTCACTCCCACCCGGGCCGCCAGGGCGCGCACCAGCGGCAAGCTGACTCCGATGACGTTGCTGTGGCACCCCGCCAGCCCGGCAACGAAAGCACCGCCGAGCCCGTCGATGGTGAAACCTCCTGCCACGTGAAGCGGTTCGCCGGTGTCCAGGTATGCCTCGACCTCCTCGTCGGTGAGCTCGGTGAACCGGACCAGGGTCTCGGCCACCGCACCCACGGCTGCGCCGTGCCCGCCCGGGCGGGTGTCGATCAGCCAGTGCCCGGTATGCAGCGTGCCGCTGCGCCCACTCATCGACCTGGCCCAGTCCCGGGCCTGCTGCCGGTCGGTCGGTTTGCCGCGCACCTGCCCGTCGAACTCCAGGACCGAATCACACCCGAGTACCAGCCCGGGTGGCAGGTCCGCGCTGGCCGCGACGTCCTCGGCCTTGGCCCTGGCCAGGAGTAACGCGATGTCGGGCGGCTCAGGTACGCCGTACTGGGCGATCACAGCTGGTTCGTCCACCTCGGACACCCGTACCAGCGGATCTACCCCGGCCCCTTTCAGGACTCCCAGCCGGGCCGGTGAGGCCGAGGCCAGGATCAACGTAACCGGTGGGTTCGGTGCGCCGCTCACGTCAGCTGGTCCGCCAGCACGTCCAGTGGCACCGCGCCCAGATCCAGCGCTTGGCGGTGAAATGCCTTCAGATCGAAGCTGTCCGGGTTTCTTGCGCTGGCATCGTGGCGGATCCGCGTCCACAGCCGCTCACCCACTTTGTAGGACGGCGCTTGGCCGGGCCAGCCCAGGTAGCGGTTGAATTCGAACCGCAGCTGCGGCTCGGGCAACAGCACGTGCCGGCGCAGGTATTCCCACATCGAATCCGGCGTCCAGGTGCCGCCCACCTCGGCGGGGGCAGGGAACCCGCAGTGTAGGCCGATGTCCACCACCACCCTGGTGGCCCGGAACGCCGAAGCCGCCAACATGCCCATCCGGTCCCCGGGGTCGTCCAGGTACCCGAGGCCGGCCATCAAACGTGTGCCCGGAGATGAACAACAATCGCCGCCAGCGGTTGAGAATGTCTGCCCGATAGAGGGTTTGGGCGATCTGCAGGTGATGTCCCGGCACACCCTCGTGGTAGACCGTGGTCAGTTCCTGCCAGGTCGCGAACGTCTCCATGCCATCCGGGACGGCCCACCACATGCGCCCGGGGCGGGAGAAGTCCAGGCTCGGTGGGGTGTAGTAGACCACCCCGGAGGTGGTGGGGGCGATCCTGCATTCCAGGGTCCGGATCGGCTCCGGGATGTCGAAGTGGGTGTCGGCCAGCTCCCGCACCGCCGCATCGGACTTGCACTGCATCCACTGCCGGAACGACTCCGCGTCCGGCATCGACCGGGCCGGGTCGGACTCGAGTATGGTGATGGCCTCCTGCACAGTGGCCCCCGGCTGGATCTGCTCTGCCGTGTGGGCCATCTCGGCCTCGATCCGGGCCAGTTCGGCCTGGCCCCATTCGTAGGTTTCCGCCAGGTCGACGGCGGCACCCACGAAATACCGGGAATGCAACGCGTACGCTTCTTGGCCCGCCGCATCGTTGTCGGTGGCAGCCGCAGTGACGACTTCCCGCAAGTGCTGCGCCATCGTGGCGTAAGCCTGCGTGGCGGCCTGTGCGCCCGCCTGCAGGTCGGTCGCCAGTGCAGCGCTCGGCTGTGACCCGTCGGGGCTGGCCGAGTCGGCCATAGTGGCGAAAAAGCCTTCGCCGGAACCGTTGCCGATGATCTGCTCGCACTGGGCGATCGCTTCGACGGCCTGCCGTCGGGCGGGCGGATTTCCCTCGTCCACCCGCCGGTCCAGCGCGCGGAGGTAACTGTCGACGGAACTGGGGATCGCCCGCATCCGGGCGGCGATATCGGCCCAATCCGCCTCGGTCTTGTTGGGCGCCAGGTCGAAGACCATCCGGATGATCTGCACCGGGCAGTCGATGACGTTGAGCATCCCGAAACCGAACCCCGCCTCGGCCAGCTCGATCTCCAGGCCGAGCCGGTCGCGCATAGCGGCCGTCGTCACGTCGTCGACGGCGTCGGCCGGTTCGATCGAATCCAGCGCAGCCAGCGCGCTGCGAGCCAAGTCCGTTCTTTCCTGCTCGATCTCGGGTGAGTACAGCGATACCTGATCGTTCAGGCCGGGTACTCCGGCGCCGGTGGCGCGGAACGGATCGAGGGCCAGCGCATCGTCGAGGTACTTCTCGGCGATGGCATCGACGGCGCTGGGTTGACGGGTCTGACCGGTGCTCTGTGGTGCTGGATTCACCTGCCCGAGCTTAGTCGTGATTGCCGATGCGGTAGCTGGGTTGACGGTTGCCCGCCGGGTCAACTGGCGGCACAGCACGCCGCCGAGCAACTCGGCCCAAGCCGTCAGAAGGCACGGGCCGTCAGCGGGCCCGGGCCGTCGGTGGGAACGGGGCCGGCGTACCCTTACCGGCGCGCCCGGCTCCATCCGTGCATCGCCGCGCGCGCCGCGTCCAGGCGGCCGAGGGTGCGGGTGGGAGTGCTCCACCGGCGGAACCGCCGCGCGACCACGTCGCCAGCGGCACCGCTGCCCAGCAGCACCGCCACGACCGCCGCGAGTTCCTCGTCGGTCGGCTGACCCGCCACCACCCGCAAAACCGGCGCAGGTGGTTCGGTTTCGGCAACCGCTAGGTCCGCTTCGGCAGGGTTCTCGGCTTCGTCGACGCTCATAGCGGGATGTTCCCGTGCTTGCGGGTGGGCACCGTCTCGTGCTTGGTCCGTAGCGCCCGCAATGCCCTGGTGATCACCGTGCGGGTATCGCGTGGGGGGATCACCGCGTCGATGTAGCCGCGGTCGGCCGCCGGGTACGGGTTCGCCAAGGTGTTCTCGTATTCGGCGATGTACTCGGCTCGTTTGGCCTCGACGTCGCCACCGGCGTCCGCCACCTGGGTCAGCGCTCCGCGGTACAGGATGTTGACCGCGCCCTGGGCACCCATGACGGCGATCTGCGCCGTGGGCCAGGCGAGGTTGATGTCGGCGGCCAGGTGCTTGGATCCCATGACCACGTACGCCCCGCCGTAAGCCTTGCGGGTAATCAGGGTGATCTTGGGCACCGTTGCCTCGGCGTAGGCGTACAGCAGTTTGGCGCCGCGCCGGATGATGCCGGCCCATTCCTGGTCGGTCCCGGGCAGGAAGCCAGGCACATCCACCAACGTCAGCACCGGGATGTTGAACGCGTCACAGGTGCGGACGAAGCGGGCCCCTTTCTCGGCCGAATCGATATCGAGCACCCCGGCCATCTGGGTGGGCTGATTCGCCACCACGCCGACCACGTGTCCTTCGACGTGCCCGAAACCGACCACGATGTTGCGGGCGAACATTGCCTGCACCTCGAAGAAGTGGCCGTCGTCGAGGATGTGGGTGATGACGTCGATCATGTCGTAGGGCACGTTGGGGGAGTCGGGCACGATGGTGTCCAGCTCTTTGTCCTCCTCGGTGACCTCCTCGGACATCGTGGCGTCGTAGACCGGCGGCTCGACGTGATTGTTCGACGGCAGGAACGACAGCAGTTCCTTGACGTACTCGATCGCGTCGTCCTCGTCGTCGGCCATGTAGTGGGCGTTGCCGCTGGTGCTGTTGTGGGTGCGGGCGCCGCCGAGTTCTTCGAACCCGACGTCTTCCCCGGTCACCGTCTTGATCACGTCCGGACCGGTGATGAACATGTGCGATGTCTGATCCACCATGATCGTGAAGTCGGTGATCGCCGGGGAGTACACCGCCCCACCCGCACACGGTCCCATGATCAGGGAGATCTGTGGCACGACACCGGACGCCTGGGTGTTGCGGAAGAAGATCTCCCCGTACAGGCCCAGTGACGACACGCCCTCCTGGATGCGGGCGCCGCCGGAGTCGTTGATCCCGATGATGGGGCACCCCGCCTTCAGCGCCAGGTCCATGATCTTGACCATCTTGGCGCCGAACTGTTCACCCAAAGATCCACCGAACACGGTGAAATCCTGGGCAAAGACCGCCACCGGGCGCCCGTCGACGGTGCCGAAGCCGGTGATCACTCCGTCGCCGTAAGGCCGGTTCGCATCTTGGCCGAAGGATGTCGACCGGTGCCGGGTCAGCGCGTCCAGTTCACTGAACGACCCCTCGTCCAGCAGTTGCTCGACTCGTTCCCGGGCGGTCTTCTTGCCTTTGGCGTGCTGCTTTTCCACCGCGCGCTCGGAGCCGGCGTGCACGGCATCGTGCATCCGCTGCTCGAAATCGGTAAGCCGCTCGGCCGTGGTCAGCGGCCGGCCCAGTCCTGCGGTGGGCTCCGGCGCGGGACCGCCGCTGGCGGGCTCCGGCGTGTCCTGCTCTGGGCGGTCGGCGTCCCTCGTGGCGTTCGCGCCCGGGTTGCTGTCCAGCTGATGCTTGCTCATCATCCCTCCGACGCGTCATCGATGTCTGTTCGCAGCCTAGTCCGCTTCGGCGATCCGCTGCGAGTGTCCCCAAGAGTAGGATTACGCAGTGTGGGTGAGCCGAGCGAGTGGACCGACCTGGATCGCCCCCCACTTCGTGCGGCCGCGCTGCGCCTGGCCCTGGTCGAGCCAGCGGGTCCGCTGTCCTCACTGACCTTGTTGCGCAGCTGTCCGTCCACCAACGCTGTGTTGCGCGACTGGGTCAACGGTACCGGAGACGTCGGTTGCGGTGCGGGGCCGGACTCGCCACCGGGTCGGGTCGGCGACCTGGCCGTGCTGGTCACCGACCATCAGACCCACGGCCGGGGCAGGCTGCAGCGCATCTGGTCGACTCCGGCCAGGTCGTCGTTGACGTTCTCGCTGCTGCTGCGCGGTGGCCCACCCGCGGACCGGTGGGGATGGGCCCCGTTGCTTGCCGGTTCCAGCGTGGTGCGCGTGCTGCGCGAGGTGGCCGGGGTCCGGGCCACACTGAAGTGGCCGAACGATGTGCTGATTCCGGACCCGCAGGCCGGACCAGCCAAGGTGGCGGGAATCCTGACCGAACTCGTTTCCGGTGAGGTGCCCAGCTTTATCATCGGAATCGGGCTGAACGTCTCTCAGCAGCGCGACGAGCTACCCGGTCGGGAGGGCTCGCCGGTCGGCGACGGGGGTGTACCGGCGCTGCCAGCGACGTCACTGCGCCTGGCCGGCGCGTCCTGCACCGACCGCGATCCACTGCTGCGGGCACTGCTGCGTCGTCTTGCCGATACCTTTGCGGGCTGGCGTGCGGGCGCCGGGGACTTGTCGCGGCCCGCGATGCTGCAGGAACAGATCAGCCAGATCTGCGACACCGTCGGACGAGACGTTCGGGCTCTGCAGGCGGATGGCAGCACTGTGACCGGGCGAGCAACCGGCATCGGCGAGCTCGGCCAGCTGCTGGTCAGCAGCGACTGTGTGACGCACGTCGTGACCGCGGCGGATGTGATCCACCTACGTGCCGAGGTGGTTCGTGACTGACCCGCAGGAGCACCGGCAGGGCGCGCTGAACCGGGAAGGGCGCGTGCTGGGCGCGATGCGGTACCTGCGCTCCGTGGACGTCGCGCGCCGCGCCGGGGTGTCGGTCGGGGCCGCCCGTCGGTTCTGGCGTTCGCTGGGCTTCGCCGCGGTGGGCGACGACCTGCACGCCTTCACCGACCGGGATGCCAGGGCGATGGCGCATATGTCTTCGTTGGTGCGCACCAAGGTGATCGAGGAGTCCACCGCACTGGCGCTGACCCGCTCGGTCGGGCAGTCGATGGGGCAGTTGTCCGCCTGGCAGATAGAACTGCTCTCCGAGGTCGCCCGAGCCCGTCTCGGGAGTCCGACGGAAGCCGAACTCGCTTCTGAACTGGCCGATCTGGTTACCGAGCTGGCCGACGACCTGGAGCCGTTACTCACCTACGTCTGGCGCCGGCATCTGACCTCGGCACTGGCCACGCACATGGTGGATCTGCTGCCCCCGGACGGCGTGGTGGCCGGCCGGCACAGCGTGGGCTTCGCCGATCTGGTCAACTACACCCAGACCATTCACCGGCTGGGCGAGCCGGAGGTGGCCCGGTTGGTGCAACGGTTCGAGGAACTGGCCGCCGCCTGCGTGGCCGAACTGGGTGGGCGGTTGGTGAAATCGGTCGGTGATGCGGTGCTGTTCACCACCAGGGACGCGGTGGACTGCGTCCATATCGCGTTTCGGCTGGTCCGGATGATGGGGCAGGGCGACCTGCCGCAGGTACACGTGGGGATCGCCACCGGCTCGTTGGTCAACAGGCTGGGCGACGTGTTCGGGACCACGGTCAATCGGGCCAGCCGCATCAGCGCCACCGCGCGGGCCGGTGAGGTCATCATCGATGATGCCACCGCGGCTGCCATCGCCGACAGCACAGACATCGTGGTCCGGGGTGGGGCCAGCCGCGACCTGAAAGGCCTGGGCAGGGTGGAGACGTATTCGGTCGGACCGGTGGACCCGGAGACGGCACAGGGTTAGGGCCTCACCTGGGCATCCGTGGTTCGGTCTCATGTGTGTGGTGTGGGCAGGATCGGCCGCGTTGTTTGGCTGGTTTGGTCGATGTGGTTGGGTTCTCTGGGGTTTCTTCTCGTATCGGGGTGGGTGGGCCGGTCATTCCGGTCACCAGCACAGGCGTCGAGCCGGTCATTCTGGAACCTATGGCGCTGTTGCGTACCCCAACAGCGCCATAGGGGTCGATGTGGGCGGTGCGAGCGGATCGGCGGTGTGGGGACGTCAGGCCGCGGGATGCCCGGACCGGCGATTCCGGGTGTCGCGAGAGTCGAACCTGAGATTCGAGCCCGAGAGTCGTAGCCGAGAGTCGTAGCCGAGAGTCGTAGCCGAGAGTCGTAGCCGAGAGTCGTAGCCGAGAGTCGAAGCTCAGTCCGCTGGGCCCGCGCAGGAGTCTCAGGAGTGTTCTCCGGCCCCCGCCAGCCGGCGTCCAACGAGTTCCCCGCCCATGGCGGCCGCCGCGATGGCAGCAGCCCACGGCAAACTGCTGGAGAAGAACGGGACCATCGCGCCAGTCACTGCGGCCACGAACCAACTCCAGAGCCTCATCCGGCCGGTGAGCAGAACGGTCGCGGCCAACACAGCTACCAGGAACACGATCAAGAACGCAGCACTGGTGGCGGTGATCAAGGCCGACTCGTCCAGGTCGAAGGCGAACAGGGCGGCGACACTCGCGCCGTAGCCGAGGGCCAGGGCGGTGACAGCTACTGTCGGCGTGCCGTGTCTGTTGACGGTCGCCATCTTCGCTGGCAGGAGCCCCGCTCGTGCGGTGGAGTAGACAACGCGAGAGGTTCCGAGGGTCCAGGCGTTGGCGGTAAGGGCCAAGAGTATGAAGGCGACCAGGTTGCCTGCGGGTACGGCTGCCCCCTCGAACCCGGCGCGCAACAGACCACTGAAGGCTGTGATGCCTTGGGCGTTCGTGGTACCGGCCGGTTGCCCGAGGACGATCGTGGCAGCCATGGCCAGATAGAGCGCACCGACTGCGACAACAGCGACGGCGATGGCCCGGGGAAAAGTGCGGTCCGGGTCGACAACTTCCTCAGCGACAGGGGCAGCATTCTCCCAGCCGATGAAGCCGAAGAAGCAGACCAGTAGGGCTGGGCCGATCGCCAACCAGCCGTTCGGGGCCACCGGAGTCAACCGGCTGAGCCGCACGGACGGAACGGCCATGACCATCACCGTGACCAGGAACGCGATCAGGGCAAGCAGCAGAAGACTCTGCAACCGAGTGCTCAGCCGTAGCCCGGCGATGTTGGTGACGATCGTGGCGAGGATGATCCCGAAACCGACGAGTAAGAGGTCGCGCGGGTAGGTCATGGTCGGCGGTGGGGTCGGGTGTCCCAGCGGTGGGTGGTCCAGGCGGTTCGGATGAGTCTTCTGGTGATGATGATC
>PDWI01003500.1_pt1 | contig 22102 bp, 20 predicted proteins | sample 1430891 | NCBI WGS metagenome assembly PDWI01 (sample SAMN01162508, study PRJNA174530) | Oral metagenome, whole genome shotgun sequencing project. | biome: Marine environment; feature: Marine mammal; material: Swab sample of the gingival sulcus; isolation source: swab sample of gingival sulcus... | reverse complement strand
GGTGGTATGGGTAAAACTGTAGTGTCATTGGGAATCGCTAGAGAACTATCAAAATTTCATAGTAAAAAAGTACTATACTTTTCTTTGGAAGATATATCTAGTTTAGATTCACATTTTTCTAAAGATAAAACTAAAAATTTAGATAAATTTTTATATTACTATGGTAAAAACGAAGATTTTTTAAATATTTTAGAAAGTTTTTTAGTAAAAGATGAGTTCGATGTATATACTTTCGATACTGGAAATGAAATAAATTTGTTTACAAAAATGTGTATAAATGATTTTCAAAATATAATTGAGAAAATATGTAATTTAGAAAAATTTGATTTTATTATTTGGGAATTACCTAGCATCGCTGAGGAAAAAAGCAGATGGATTTTAGGTGGCTCAAATAAAATTGTTTCAATTAAAGTTGGAAATAATAATTTTAAGCAACATAAGTTCGACAATATTTTAGCTAAAATAAAAATAGATGACATAAATGATAGATTGATAGAAGTTTACAACAAAGAACCTGTTGATAGCGTTAAATTAGATAACGTTATTTATGAGGATATTAATATAAGTAAAAATATGAATTTAGATGGAGATTTTGGAATTGGAATAAAGAAATTATCTGAAGGAATATTGGGATTATAAGTAAACTATATATAAATAATAGTATTCATATTATAGCGCTTGAAATACTTTTAAATTATTTGCAAAGTGTCCTTTTATTTTTATAAATTTTATAGTAAAATAAAAGTACGCGTGTAAATTATGAAAGAGGAGAAAAAATTATGGATGCAAACTGGGTGCAGAATATGATAGCATTATTAGGTTCTTTGGCAGTATTTATATACGGTATGAATTTGATGAGTGACGGACTACAAAAGGCTGCTGGTAGCAAAATGAGAAATGTTTTGGCACTTTTGACGAAAAATCCTATTTTAGGAGTTATTGCAGGGGCTTTAACTACTGCAGTATTACAAAGTAGTAGTGCAACTACTGTTATGGTTATAGGTTTTGTAAGCGCAGGGCTTATGACTTTAAGACAAGCAATAAGTATTATATTAGGTGCAAATATAGGAACAACAATAACAGCGCAGATGATCGCCTTTAAAGTGGGAGATTATGTATGGCTGTTTATTTTATTGGGATTTGTTATGTACTTTTTCTTTAAAAAAGAAGCAATTGTTAATGTGGGACAAACTGTATTTGCCTTTGGACTATTGTTTATGGGTATAAATAATATGGGGCATATAATGAAGCCTCTAGCATCGACACCAGAAGTGGCACAGATGTTTTTATCTGTTCAAGATTCCCCTTTGCTAGGTGTTACTATTGGTACAGTTTTAACATTGATTATTCAAAGTAGCTCGGCTGCGATAGCTGTATTACAAAATGTGGCATCTCAAGCAGGGCCAGATGGAGTTTCTAGTGTAATTGGTCTTACAGGAGCGTTACCAATATTATTCGGTACTAACATAGGAACAACAATTACAGCTGTTTTGGCTTCTATAGGAGCTTCTATAAATGCAAAGAGAACTGCAGCAGCACATATTATATTTAATGTTACAGGTACAATTATATTTATGTTTTTAATACCTCTCTTTTCAAAGGTAATAATAATGATGTCACCTTTTGGAAATGAAGTTGATGTGGTATCAAGACAAATCGCAAATGCTCATATGATGTTTAATATAATAAACACTATTATATTTTTACCATTTATTTGGCTTTTAGTTAAAGTTGTTATGAAAATCTTACCTGGTAAGGAACAAGATGCTATACCTAGCGAACCTTTATATTTAGATTCGAAGATTATAGAACAACCTGTATTTGCAATACATTTAGCAACAATGGAGCTTTCAAGAATTGCAAACTTTACTATAAATATGATAAATGACTCAAAAGAGGCTTTTTTATCAAAGGATTTAGAATCAGTTAAAAAAGTTCGAGAAACAGAAGAAATAGTAAATAAATTGCAAGAAGAAACTGTTGAATATTTAGCTAATATATTTACTGTAGATACATTGACAGAACATCAAGGTAAAATTATTTCAGGTTTGATACATGTAGCATCAGATATTGAACATATAGGTGATAATTGTAGTAATATAGCACATTTTGCTTCTGAAAAAATAAGAAAAGGATATAAATTCTCAGAAGAAGCAGAAAATGAAGTAAGTGAATGTTTTGATTTAGGTTTAAAAATGACTAAAATGTCTATTGAAGCTTTAGAAAATGGTGATAGATCATTGGCAACAGATGTACTAGAAGAAGAAGCTAAAATGAATAAGATGGAAGCTAGATTTAAGAAGCAACATATAAATAGAATTCATCAACAGCAATGCTCAGCAGAATATACAGTTATATATACAGATATAATTCATAACATCGAAAGAATTGGAGATTCTTGTAAGAATATTGTAGAAGCAGTGTTAGAGGATATAAACTTTAAGGCAAATGAAGAGTCCAAATAATAATTACAGCTAATAAATAAAAAGAAATATATAAAACAGTTGACATATAATGGAAACTGTTTTATAATACAATCAAAAGGAATAAAAATACAAATATAGAATAAAATAGAAAAAGGAAAGAGGGATGGATTATTTAAAAAAGATTGTTTTAGAGTTAAGAGATGAAATAGGAAGGAGAAGTGATTGGGCGAATGAAGATGAGATTATTAATATTATTGAAAACTATATTTTAGAATGTGAACATTTTCAGGATTTGAATTTTAGAGAAAAAAATCTGTTAGTGAAGCAAATATATCTGACAATAAGAAGTGAATATGGAATATTAGAGCCATTTATTAAAGATAAAGGAATAAGTGAGATTATGGTAAATGGAAAAGATAATATATTCATTGAAAAGGCAGGTGAGGTAGTTAAAGTAAAGGAAAAATTTTTATCTACAGGGGAGTTAGAAGAACTTATAAGGCGTTTGGTGGCAAAGGTTCATAGGGAAATAAATGATTTGAATCCAATAGTAGATGCAAGGTTAAAAGATGGTTCAAGAGTAAATGCTGTAAATAAAAATATTGCTTTAAATGGACCAATTTTAACTATAAGAAAGTTTCCACAGAAATCTTTTGATATGGACTTTTTTATAGAAAAAGGTACTATAACAAAAGAGGCATCGAATTTTTTAGAGAATATGGTAAAAGGTGGACAAAACATATTTTTGTCTGGGGGTACTAGTAGTGGAAAAACTAGTATGTTAAATGTTTTAGCTAAATTCATACCATCTCAAGAAAGGTTAATCGTAATTGAAGATTCAATAGAGTTACAACTTTTTGATATTGAAAATATAGTGAGGCTTGAATGTAAAAATGCAAATGGCCAGGGCAAAGGTAAAGTGGATATGCAACAGTTAATAAAATCTAGTTTGAGAATGAGACCTGATAGAATAATTGTTGGAGAAGTGAGAGGCAAGGAAGTTCTTGATATGTTACAGGCATTAAATACAGGGCATGATGGCTCACTGTCAACAGGTCACGGTAATTCTATAAAAGGTATGTTGAAGAGATTAGAGACTATGGTTTTGCAATCTATAGATTTTCCAATAGAAGCAGTTAGGGGTCAAATTGCTCAAGGTATAGATATTATGGTTCATTTAGGTAGGCTAGCAGATGGTAGTAGAAAAATTTTTGAAATTGCAGAAATTGGTGATGTGACAAGTGATGGCTATGAAATAAATACAATTTTTCACTTAAATAAAGATAATGTTCTTGTTAAAACAGGTAATCAATTAAAATCAATAGACAAGATAAGATTAAGAGGGGTAGATTTTAATGTTTAAATATATTAACTATAGAGAATATCATTTAACCAATAAGGAAAAACTGAATTATTATTTGTTTGCTTCGTTATCCTTTGGAATTTTAGGATATATTTTCTATAAAAGTTTAGTGATGTCATTGATTATGATGAGTTTATCTATATTTTTTAGAAAGTTTTACGAGGAATACAAATGTAATAAAAGAAAAGAAAAGTTGATTGTAGAATTTAAAGATATGCTTTATACAATATCTTCTTCTATATCGGCAGGAAAGCAGTTACCAATGGCACTAAAAGAATGTGAGTCTAGTTTAGAAATATTATATGGTAAAAAGGGTTATTTAGTAGAGGAAATTAAAGAAATTAATAGGAGGATATCAGTTTCTCAAGAAGAGGAGAATAAATTATTAGAGCAGTTTGCAAAGCGTACAGGATTAGAGGATATAGAGAATTTTTCTGAAATTTGTAATATATGTAAGACTACAGGTGCAGACCTAAATGAAATGATTATCAAGGCATCTAGTATTTTAACAGACAAGATGAATATTGAGAAGGAAATCAAGGCAATAACCGTACAGAAAAAATATGAGTCTAAAATAATAAGTTTTATGCCTGTTATGATTATTGTGTTTTTGAATATAACTTCTCCAGATTATATGGAAAGTATATATGGAACTTTTCAAGGTAAAGTAATTATGACTTTTTGTATTTTTATTATGATAATATCTTATTTATCTATGAAAAAATTAACAGAGGTAAAAATATGAAGAGAGTAAAGGTTCTTGAAAAATTTGAATATAAGTTTAGTGCTTTAATTGATTTTTTGATTAAAAAGTTGCCTATGAATGTAACAGGTAACAAAAATACTTTAGAAAAACATTTTTATAAAATTGATGGTGCAGGAAATTATGAAGAAGATATTTGGGAAAGTCAGAAGAAAAATGGGAAAAGATATCTGTTGGTAGGACTTATAGGGGCTTTAGTAATATCCTTTGTAAGTGTAGACTACTTTACAAAGGAAGCCATTATAAAATTAGATTCTCAAAGAAATCAATACTATATAGAGAGAAATGAAAAAGTTATAAAACGTGTACCAGTTGTTTTATATGGGAAAATAGATGGTAAAGGTAAAACTGAAAATACAAAAATAACTATACAGCCGATAAAATCTATAAAAGAAGAAAATGATAAAATAAAAGATAAGAAAAATAATTTTAAAAGAGAAGTTTCATATCTTGTTTACAACTTGAATAATGATATATCAGGTAATAAAGTCTATTTACCAAAATCGACTGAGAAAATAAAAAATATTGTATGGAAGGAGGATAATCAAAATGTAATACCCTTACTTTTAGTAATCTGGCTTGTAATATTTCTTATGGTATATATGTCTAGGTATGATGAAATAAAAAAAGTAGATAGAGAAATGATGAATTCTATAGATGAAGAATTACCGAACTTTATTAACAAAATTGTCTTGTATATGAGTGCAGGATTAGTTTTATCAACAGCTTTAAAAAAAGTTATAGAGGAAAAGTCCAAGGAAAAATCTTATTTTTATCAGCAATTAAATAAAATTCAGGAAAAAGCTAATTTAACAAATAGTTCAATTGTACCTGAAATTAGGAATTTTGCTTTGCGTTGTGAAAATCGGCAAATGCTTAGGACTATAGGAGTCATTGAAGATAATTTGAATAAGGGTACTGAATTAGTATCGGTATTAAAAGAAGAAAGTAAATTGTTGTGGTTTTATAGAAAGAAAAATGCAGAGGAGAAGGGTAAAATTATAGAAACTAAGTTGAATATGCCAATAGCTTTACAACTTTTAGTATTAATAATAATAACAGTTGCCCCTGCAATGTTGGATGTTTAGAAGAAAGGAAATAAAATGAAAAAAATATTTATGATAAAGAATAATAAAAAAGGAATGGAAATGGTTCAAGTTGGTATATTAATAGCTTTGGCAGTAGTCATCGGATTAATTTTTAAAGAGAGAATAACAGAATTTGTGAATGGAACTTTTGATAAGCTTATGAATAGCGGGTTTTAGAAATGTTTATAAATAAAAAGCTTTTATCTAAATCAGGAAGTAGTTTAGTGGAAGCATCAATTTTTTATCCTATAGGAATTTTAGCAATTATAGCTACTATATATATTTCAATAGAGATGACTAAAGGGTCTTTTACAAGTGCAAGTCTTCATATAAATGTAATATCAGAAGCTTTAATAAGAGCAGAAAAAGGTGAGGTTGTATATTATAGTAATTTAAAGAAAAATAGTCTTTTTAGATATAAATCTCCAACGAATGTAAAAGTTGAAAGCAGAGAAACATATAAGGGAATTCAAAAAATTATAAGGAGCAACGATACTAGTAAGCACAGTTTGGGTGGTATTTTCAAAGGAAAGAAGGAGATTAAACATAAAGTTGAAAAATATATAATTGATGAGAAACAATATATAAGGGTGGTGGATACAGCTGGTGAAATTATTTTTGAAGATGATTAAAGAAATTAAGGCTTATAAAAATGACATTAAATCTAAAAAAGGCTCTATGGTGGTTATGTTAATTTTAATCTTTATTTCAGCAAGTGTAGGGATTATCTATATAACAGAAATCGCAAAGGAAAAATCAAAGGAAGCTTACGCAACAAGTATATTGAATTTGACAGGACAGTCGATTTTGTCTGAATTTCATAGAGGATTGAAAGATGATTATGGTATTTTAGCTTTTAAAGGTGATTACAAAAATATAATTTATAAATTTAAGTTTTATACAAAAGATAATTTGAAATTGAAGTATAAAGATATAGACTTAGATTTAAAAGAGTTCAGCCTTTTGAGTTTAGATAATTTTGAAAAGGATATAGTAGATTATATGAAGTATAATTCTGCAAAAATTTTAATAAGTGAAGATGAAACAGAATCTGAAAAAGGGGAAAAGGATTCAGATGAAAAGAAAGAAAAAAATAGAGTATTAAAAAATCAGAAAATAATAAAAACATTACCATCTTGTGATAAAAATGATTGTATTTTTGAAGTAGAAAAATTGAAGAATATAGCAAACCCTAGAGCCTTGATAAATCAGGCGACTGCTGAAGTAATGGTTAATAATTATATAATAGATAAATTTGATTATTGTTCAAAGCCTAAAGATGAGAATCAAAAAAGAGAAAGTTTTTTTAGAAATGAAGTTGAATATATTTTATATGGTAATTTTGATGATGAAAAAAATAAAGAAATTTTCTTAGATAAATTAGGAACATTGAGAACTGCGTTGAATTTAGCTCATATTCTAAAAGATGATATGAAAAGAAGAGTAATAATGGAAATAATAGAAGCTACAGGGTTGATAGGTGTTGGATTGGTGACTGTTTTAGCAACAATATGGGCAAAAGAGGAAACTAAAAATGATTTAAGGTTGTTGCAGGAAGGCTATGGGGTGGAATTCATAAAAGACTCAGAGGATTGGGCTTTAAATGATGGTAGAAGGGCTATAGATGGTATAGTATCTCAAAAAACAGTTCATCCTTTAAGACCATCAGATTTTGGTTACAATGATTATTTAAGATTATTTTTATATTTTAAAGATAGAGAAATGAAATTATATAGAATGATGGATTTAATACAGATAAATATTAAGGGTAAATACGATTCGAGTTTTAATATTGGTGATTATTATACAGGTTTAGTGTATGAGGTAAATGTTGATGGTAAAAGGCAGAAATTTGTTCGTGAGTATTAAACAAGGATTATATTTTAGGAATAAAAAAGGAAGTATTGCTGTTGAAACCGCATTTTTCTTACCAATTATACTATTAGCACTATTAACTTTAGGTAGTGTGATAAAGGCAAATTCAATATCGGAAAAATTTATGTATATTATGTCTGATGAAGCAGAGCTTTTAAGTATACAATCATATACAAATGTAGGAAAACTTAGAGCATTAACTTTTAGTGATAGAGTTGAAAAAAGATTAAAAGAAAATGGAGAAAATTGTGAAGATATTAAAGTAAAAAACTTTTTTTATATACATCCTGAAATTTATAATATTAGTATATTTGGAAAGGAAAAAATAAAAACTATCGATAATATAATATCTTTTTCTGTAAATTACAATTTCTCAAATGGATTATTTCCAATTTTTGATACAGATAAGAACAAAACTGAAAAAATTAAATTTAGAGCATTTGTTGGAACTGATGATTATTCTACTGAGGGTTTTGAATTTATGGAAAAAAATGATGAATATATACCTGTTTGGATATTTCCTAAAAGTGGTAGATGCTATCATAAAAAAAGTTGTACTTATATATCTTCAAATCCTGTGAGAACTGTTATGACATCAAACTTAAAAAGAAATCACAAGGCGTGCAAAGTGTGTAAACCTAAGAAAATTAAGAATGGAGATGTGGTGTATTGTTTCTTTAGAGGGGGGAAAGCTTATCATTTAGGTAATTGTGAGGTTTTAGATAAATACTCTATAGAAATTGATAAAAGTGATGCAGAGGATAAAGGATACAGACCGTGTCTAAGATGTGGTGGTTGTTAATTTATTGTAAGTAGTAATTTTAGTAAGGTGTTTTATGGATAGAATAAACAATGAAAAATTTTATAAAGATAAAAAAATGGTCGAAAAGAATCATATTTTTGATTTTGAAAAAGAAATTTTAGTTTTAGGAGTATGTGAAAATTTTATCGAAGTTAGAATAGTAGAGTATGAAGATAAATATAATTTTCAATATAATTTAGATAAGTTAATGAATTTTCAGATGGAAATTATAAGAAATCCATATCAGTTGTTAGATTATATTGAAAAGACATTTTTAGCAGTAAAAAAGGGAAAAGAAAATTTATTGGATGAAAATAGATATATATTGACTCCTGAAAATACGTTCTTTGATAGAGATAAAAACATAAAAATACGATATGTTCCTATTGAAGGTGAAATAGGAGAACAGGAAAGCTTTAAAGTAAAAAATAATCTTATTTCAGATGGTAAATTAAAATTTTTAAAAAGATTAAAGGAGTTATGTGATGAAGAGATTTATGGGGAATACATAGATAGAATTATTGAAACCTTAACATTAAAGAATTTGGAAATAGTATCTTTAATAAATTTTGTAGGAGAATTGAAAAGAGATGCTTACTTATGTGGTTGGAATAATTATAGTAGATCGTAAGATTTATATTAAACCGTGTCTAAGGGGAGGATAGTTTTCGCATATTGCAAAAAAGCCTTTTACTAAATATATGTAAAAGGCTTTTTTGTTGTGTGTGATTTGAGTATATATAAACTATAAAGTATTTACTAAATCTGATAGGAGGTGAGCACCAAATCCTGTGGCACCAATTCTATGCGCAGGTTTTTCATCTTCAATAAATGCAGTTCCGGCAATATCAATATGTATCCAAGGTAAGTCTTCTGTAAATTCGCCAACGAAAGCACCTGCAGAAGAAGACCCTGCCCATCTGCCACCTGAATTTTTCAAGTCAGCAACTTTACTTTTGTTTTTATCCATAATTCTTTTGTTTAATGGAAGTCTCCAGCAAGGTTCTAAAGTTTTAATAGAAGAATCTTTTAATTTTTCCCAAAGAGTATCTTCCTTAGTTATAATTCCAGCAAATTCTTCTCCTAGGGCAACTACGCAAGCACCAGTTAAAGTACAAATATCAACAACTTTTGTAGCTTTTTCAATTCTAATTGCGTAAGTCATAGCATCTGCCAATGTTAATCTTCCTTCAGCATCAGTATTTATGATTTCTACAGTTTTTCCATTCATACTAGTTATTATATCTCCAGGAAGATAAGAACCACCAGAAATCATATTTTCGCAAGCAGCAACTATTGCAGTTATATTCTTTTTAGGTTTTTGTTCAGCAATAATTTTCATTGCACCTATAACAGCAGCAGCACCACCCATATCGCTTTTCATAGTAATCATAGAATCAGTAGGTTTAATTGAATATCCACCTGAATCATAAGTTATACCCTTACCAACAAGACCAATGATTTCATCAGATTCGGGATTCCCTTTGTATTTCATAACTATAAGCTTTGGTTCAGCCTCTGAACCTTGTCCAACACTTAGATATAGTTTCATATCTAATGCTTCAATTTGCTTTTTGTTAAGTACGTCAGTTTTAATAAGTGTATTTTCAAATTCTTTTGTAACAATATTTGCTAAGTTACTTGGTTTAAGAATATTTGATGGTTCGTCAGCTAGTATTTTAGCAAGAGTAACGCCTTGACATATTTCTAATGATTTGCTTAATAAATCTTCAAAATTATCAATATCAGCATAGAAGCTTATAGTATCAGGTTCTTCTGATTTTTTTTCTGTAAAGAATTTATTGAAACTATAAGTTCCAAAATATACACCTTTAATTGCAGATATAAATTTGTTTTCTTCTTTTAACTCTTCTGATAATAAACCTCCATAAAGTAATACATTTTTTAATTTCATAGAAGATATTTTTTTACCACATAGACCAAAAGCGTCCATAAGTTCTTCAGCAGACGAATCTTCAGAAGAACCTATTAAAATTACATCAATTTTCTTCTTTTCAATCATTATTGGAAAAGTAGTTATTTCATTTTGTTCTCCTTTAAAAATATCATCGCAAAGATAATCTTTTATAGCAGGAAAATTTTCACCTAAAGATTTTAATGTTTTTTTTGTTGAAAATAGACAAACTCCATCATAGGAATTTAATGTTAGATTTCTAGTATTTATTATATTCATATTATATCCTTTCTTAAAATTTTCAATATACAATAGATTGTACATTATTTTATTAAAAAAAAATAGAGTAAAAATAAAAAAATAGTATAAAAAGGTTGCACAATGCTAACTTTAGGTGTATAATTGAGACAATAAAATACTGACGGTTTTTTTTGAGAATAAAACTATCTAATTATTTAGTGAATTGAATAAAATATGAAAGGTAAAAAAATGTATCTTAAAATTGAAAATTTACATAAATTTTATAATGTAGGTGAAGGTAAACTTGAAGTTTTGAAAGGTCTTGATTTTGAGATTGAAAAAAGTTCAATTTGTGTGCTGGTAGGGCCATCAGGCTGTGGTAAATCGACATTATTAAATATAATTGGCGGTATTGATACAGCTCAAGAGGGAAGTATCTATATTGAGGGAGAAAAAATCACCACTATGGATGAAGAAAGCCTGTTAGATTATAGAAGAAAGCATCTGGGATATATATTTCAATCCTATAATTTAATACCTAACTTGAATGTTGAAGAAAATATACAGATTGGTGAGTATCTAGGAGATGAACCTTTAGATGTGGACGAATTACTTAAAGTGTTAGGATTAGAAGAACATAGATATAAATTTCCAAACCAATTGTCAGGAGGTCAACAACAAAGGACAGCAATAGGGAGAGCTATTGTGAAAAATCCTAGCATTTTACTTTGTGACGAACCTACAGGGGCTTTAGATTATAATACATCGAAAGACATATTGAACTTGATAGAAGAAGTAAATGAAAAGTATGGAACTACTGTTGTTATGGTAACTCATAACGACGCTGTTAAGGATATGGCGCATCAAGTGGTAGGGCTGAAAGATGGAATGGTAATTGACAACTATAAAAATCAAATTAGAGTAAGTGCGAGGGAATTGGAATGGTAAGAAAAAATCCTTTGTGGAAAAGAATACCTAGAGAAATTTGGGCAGAGAAGTATAAGTATTTGGCTTTGTTTAGTTTTTTGGTGTTGACAATAGCTTTAACTTCTGGATTTTTAGTAAGTTCTTATTCTCTGGAAACAAAATTTTATAAAAATTTAATATTGAAAAATGTAGAAGATGGAAATTTCGTTACAGAAAATAAAATAAGTACAAACTTGATAAAAGGTTTAGAAAATGATGATGTGGACATATATGAGGAATTTTATCAAGATGTGGTAATGGAAAACAAATCAAAAATAAGGATATATGAAAATAGAGAAGAGATAAATTTACCCGATATCATAAATGGTAAATTGCCATCAGAACAGGGAGAGATAGGTCTTGACAGGCTATATTGCAAAGAAAATAATTTGAAAATTGGAGATTACGTTCAAATAGATGGTCGAGAGTTGAAAATAGTGTGCTTAGTGGCACTTCCAGATTACGGAGCATTATTTGAAAGCAATAGCAATATGATTATGAACGCAAAAATGTTCGGAGTAGGTGTAGTCTCAAAAGACGATTTCAAAAAGCTGGAATTGGATGAAATGAAGTTCTGTTATGGATGGAAATACAAAAGAATCGATTTAAGTGATGAAGAAAAAAATGATATAGTCGATGATATGAGAGATACGCTAGTTCAATCAGCTAAATTAGAGTCTTTTTTGAGAGTTGAAAATAACCAAGCTGTTAATTTTCCAGGGTTTGATTTAGGAAAAGACAGACCCACAGTAATTTGGATTATTTATATTCTTATGACAAGTTTAGCATTTATCTTCGGAATAACCGTCAAGAGCAATTTACGTCAAGAAGCCCCTGTAATAGGAACATTGAGAGCATCTGGATATTCAATTTCAGAGATAATTTTACATTATATGATGCCACCTATTTTAATAACATTTTTTGCAGGTGTCGTAGGAAATATTTTGGGATATACAAAGATGGAGGAAGTAAATGCAAATCTATATTTAGGAAGTTACAGCTTGTCAAAATATGAAAGTGTATTTGATAGTAAGGCATTTATGATGACTACAGTAATACCTGTTATGTTAATAATGCTAATTGTGTTTTTGATGATATATTCTACTTTGAGGTATTCTCCCTTAAAATTGCTTAGAAAAGACTTTACTAAAGAGGGTAAGAGAAATGTAAATATAAAATTGAAAAAGCTAGGGTTTATCAGCAAATTTAGAATAAGAGTCTTGATTCAAAATTTCTCAACTTATATTGCCTTATTCTTTGGTATATTTTTTGCCACAGTAATGTTGTATTTCAGTATGTTTTTAATGCCTTTGGTAAACAATTTCAGCGATAATATATATAAAACTCAAATTGCAGATTATCAGTATATATTAACAACTCCTGTTGAAACTAAAAATGAAAGCGCAGAAAAATACGGGGTTTATAGTTTGGAAAATAAAACTGAAGAAGATATAACAATTTATGGAATTGTAGATGAATCAGAATATATAGATGTTGATTTGCCTAAAAAAGAAAATGAAGTAATTGTGAGTATAGGATATTTAGAAAAATTTGGATTAAAAATAGGAGATCATATTACTTTAAAAGAAGAACTAGAGGATACATATTATGATTTTGTTATAGTTGATAGTATTGAATACTATTCCACATTGTCAGTTTTTATGCCTTTAGATAATTTTAATGAAGTGTTAGATTTTGATGATGGATATTACAACGGATATTTTGCAATGTCCAAGATTACGGACATAGACGATAAGTTTATAGCAAGTGTAATAACTTTAGAGGATTTGGTTGCTGCGTCTAATCATATGGCAAATACTATGTCGGGGATATTTGATTTTGCAAAGAAATTTTATATTATAATGTACATCTTGATGTTGTATCTGTTATCAAAAATGGTTATAGATAAGAATAGAAGTGCAATTTCTATGATTAAAATATTAGGTTTCAAAAACAGTGAAATTTCAAAGTTATACAATGTTACTACGGCTTTTGTAGTTTTTATATCTTTGCTAATATGCGTACCTTTAGGTGCTGGTGTAATAAAAATGATTTATTTTAGTATGTTCACGGAAATTAAAGGTTGGATGACATTTTACATAAGTGATAGTTTGTTATTTGAAATCTTTACTATAGGTGTATTGGTATATGCTTTTGTACATATTTTGCAAATGAACAAAGTTAAAAAAATAGATATGGTAGAAGCAATTAAAAATATGGAGTAATTAAAAAAGTAGTGTTTATATAGGCTTTAATAAAATGTTGGAGGAATAAATTATGAAAAAAAATCTAAAAAAAATACTTATTGGAGTAATAATCGTTGTACTTGTAGGGGGCTTTGTATGGTTTAAGAAAAATCAAGGTATAGAAGCAGAAAAAATCACTGTGGAAAAAGGAGATATACTTGAAACAGTGGAAGGAGATGGAGTAGTAAAAAGTCATCAATCAACAAAGATATATGCTCTGGGAAACAAGAATTTTCAAATAGATAAAGTTTTAGTTGAAGTAGGTGATAAAGTTAAAAAAGGAGATGTTATATTTACTACTAAAAATGGGGTAGATAATGGAGCTATAACATCTGTGGAATCACAAATTCAAGGATTGAAAGCAGAATATCAAGAAGCTAAAGATTACGCTGAAAAAATGAAAAAATTAAATAAAGAAGGTGTAGTCAGCGACATTGAAAAAAATCAAGCAGAAACAGCAGTACAAGTTTTAAGAAACCAAATAAATAGTTTGTCTGGAAATAGAAGTACAGTTTTAGAAAATAGTATGCCTGAAAAAGTTTTAGCACCTTATGATGGAGAAGTAGTGGCTCTTCAAATTTGTGAAGGCGAAGAAATAATGCCAGGAAAAGAACTTGCTGAAGTTGCAGTGACTGATGATATATATATTGAAGTGTGCTTGGCACCAAAAGATGCAAAAGAAATAACTGAAAAGAGTGAAGCATATTTTAAAGGAAATAAATCCGAACTATTGGGAATCCAAAAGATTCATCCTAAAGTAGAAAATAGAATTTCTGATGTAGGTATTATGGAGAAAAAAGTAGTTGTAGACATAAATATAGGAGAGGATATAAAGCAAAAAAGAAATATGATTATAGGTATGGAAGAAGATATAAAATTTGTTGTAAATCAACAAAAGAATGTTTTAGTTGTACCTAAAAGAGCTGTTTTTACTACTATTGATGGAGAAATAGTTTATAAACTTGAAGATAATAAAGCCTTTAAAACAGAAATTGTAACAGGAAATAAAGATAAGAGAAAAGTTGAAGTCATTAAAGGTTTAAAAGAAGGTGATATTGTAGTTATTCCTCCTGAGGAAAATATGGCAGATGGAACTAAAATAAAATAGTTGGGGTGTACATATGCTTGGTAGATTTGGAAAAGCAGGTGTATGAGTAGTAATTTTGTATTGATGTTTTCCTACTTGAATATTTAAGAATAAACGTTTATTATATAATTGGAGATATTTCATTAGATATAATTTTAAAATTTATTGACGATTGGAGATTTTTATGAATAAAAAAGTAGGTATAAATATATCAATTATAGTTTTAATAATATTAGCCTTAGTCGCTATAGATTCATTTAATAGTTCTGGAGGTTTAGAGAAAGCATACAATAATGCTATATCAGATATAGATATAGATATTTATACTTATGAAACTAGTGATGGTGAGATGCTTGTCATAAATAAAAAAGCCCTTGGACTTTTTAAAGAAGTTGGAGGCGATTATGATTTTGATAAAGGCAGTACATATTATTATGACATAATTGGTGATTTTGCAGATATAGGAGAAGATGGTCAATATATAAAATTAAAAGGTAAATCCAATTATGATAATAGGTGGTTTATAAATGTTTTTCCTATTGCTGAAGCCTTAAATAAGGAATTAGGACTACCAGAAGAATTAAACGAAAAAATTAGACATACAAAGGGAATTGATGGATTACAAACATATGAGTATGACGATTTAATTGTATTTTGGGAATATTCAAAGTATGAGGGTTTAGATATTGTTTATAAAAAAGAAAATTAATTAAATTTTGTAAATATAGAATATGAACTTTGATATAAATAGCAAGTTGATTGAATTTTATTCAGTTGGCTTGTTTTTTTATTTTATTTTTTAAAAAATTTATATTTACGTTGCAAATGCAACCGAAAAGTTTAGTTATATATGGTTAACTATATACATAAACAAAAATATTATATAGAAAGCAAAAAAAGTCTATATGATATTTAAAACTAGCAATAGCAAATGAAAGGAGATTACAATGAAGTTTCAAAATATACCAAGTGAACCTATTTTAATGAAAGATTTAATTGAAATAGTAGACAAGCAAGTTTTAAGTGCCGGATTATTTGATGATGAAAATATCAATATAAGTGTATTTGGATTTGCTGATTTAGAAAACATCAGTGAAGAAAAGTATGGAGGCGAAGTATTATTTTATATAATACAAGGTTCTTGTCGAATAAAGTTTAAAGACAGTGAAGTGAGTTTGAATCAAGGTGAGGTTTATAAAGTAAAGCCAGATACATTACACGAAATACACGCAAATGAACCATTTAAAATGTTACAGATGACTATAAAATAGTAAAAAGAAAGAGAGAAATAAAATGAGAAATTTAATAAAAAATGTAGAATTAGAAAAAGCTTTTGTAATAAAGGATTTAGTAGAATATCAAAAAGATAAAGTGGCAAGTTTGACTATGGTACAGCGAGAAGATTTAGGTATTACAGTGATGGCAATATATGAAGGTCAAGGTCTAAGTACACATTCAGCTCCCGGTGATGCCTTTATAACAGCATTAGAGGGTCAGGGAAGAATTATGATAGAAGACAAAGAATATATATTATCTGCTGGAGAAAGTTTGATAATGCCATCTAATAAACCACATTCAGTAAATGCAATTACAAATTTGAAAATGATGCTGGTATTAGTTAAATAAATTTGGAGATGTTGCAATTACAACCGATTTAAAAATATAAAGGTTATATAATTAGTATAAATTAAACAGAAAAGCTTTAAAAGAGCATATAGGAGGAAATATTATGAGTTATAAAGATTGGAAAGACAAAGTAGTAGATTTTAAAAAAGTAGATGTTAGAAATATGCAAGGAAACTTCTTTCCTTCTATTAAAAAAACAGCAGAAGCGACAAAAGTGGGAGAAGGTATAGAAATTATTCAAACTTTTGAACCACATCCCCTTTATCCAACAATGGAAAAGTTAGGTTTTGAGCATTATGTTGAAGAGAAAGAAACAAATGAATTCCACACATATTTTTATAGAGTAGAAGATAAAAATGAGGAGGGAGATATTCCTTTCAAACCTATAGCACTTCTTAATTTCCCAATGATTGACGAAGACTTAGGTAAAATAGCAATGGAATTTTGGAATGTTACTTGGAATGATGAAAAAAGGACAATTCCTTATGAAATGAGATTGATGCTATCATTATCAAATGCAGTGGGTGCAGGAAGAATGCGTCAAGCTACAAGAGAGCTGATTAAAGCTTATGTACATGGTGTGACTAGTGATTACTTTGATGATTTATTTGAGATGTTTGCGTGGAATCAAGGTATTGGATATTTCAGCTCTGAAATAGGTCCATCAACTCTTTTCCAAGCTTATAAATTGATTAAAAATCAAGAAAAAAAAGGAAAATCTCATCATGAAATAAAGCTTCTACTTTTAGAAAAATTCGGAGAAAAAAATCCTGATGTTTCAGTAAAATAATAGGAGTGAAAAGTCTATAAAATTGAATTGATAGAAAAAATATGAACAGGTATAAATCCTCATTTGAGAAAATCTCAATATGGGGATTTATTTTTTTGATTTATGAAAGGCTTTTTCGTTGATAAATAAAGAGTTTTGTTATAGAATATATATGTATCCTTGTAATTTTGTATAAGTTTACTTGAAAGGGTCGTATATTAAATTGAAAAATGAAATCTTTTCTTTTTTAGGGAATCAATATAAAAGTTTTAGAAGAATCTTAAGAGTTGATAATATTTTATATATTGCTTTATTTATACTTTTTGTAATTTTAGCATTAAAGAGTTTTAGCTTGTTTGGGAAAAATGCAAATTCTAAATTTGTACCAATAATTATTACTCCTGATAATAAAATTTTAAAATATGATATAAAAAATAGCAGTATAGATAGACAAAATCTTGAGGCGTATTTTAATGGTATAAAATTTGATTACGAAGAAAAGATTAAGAAGCAATTATTAAAGAAAAGCATTAAGCTGGGACTGGAGAATGGAAACCTTATTTTAGTGAATAAACAAAATTTTTTAGAAAGAGATTATATTCCTAAAAATTTAGTTGAAGTTAAATATTTTGCTAAAAATCGTTCGAGAGCAGGACGCAAAATGGTAAAGAGAGCAGGTGAGCATTTCAACTTATTGTCAGAGGAGGCAATGAAATCAGGATATGAGATAGTTGTAACAACAGCATATAGAGATTATGATTTCCAAAACAATCTTTATAGTAGCTATGTGAAAAATCATGGTAAAGCTTTGGCAGATAGATTTAGTGCAAAACCTGGAAGTAGTGAACATCAAACAGGATTGGTGGCAGATGTAAGTTCTCCATCTGTTAATTATGAATTGACAGAAGATTATATTAACACTAAAGAAGGCAAGTGGCTTGAAGAAAATGCTCACAGATTTGGATTTATAATAAGATATCCAAAAGATAAAGAAGATATTACAGGATATATGTATGAACCGTGGCATATAAGATATGTTGGAAAAGAAATTGCAACAGAAATTTTTGAAAAGGATTTGACTTTGGAAGAATTTTTTGTTGAAAATATTGAAATAATTAATCAGATAAACACGGAATTTTAGAAAAGTTAAAGAAATGATTTATAAATAAGAAAGGTGGTAGTTATGGCATATTTTTTTGAGGAACCGTCAAGAACATTTAACGAGTATTTATTGGTGCCTGGGTATTCAGATAAGGAGTGTAGACCGGAAAATGTTAGTCTTAAAACTCCAGTTGTTAAATATAAAAAGGGGGAAGAACCTGAAATTCAGATGAACATTCCACTTGTTTCAGCAATAATGCAGTCTGTATCAGATGATAAGATGGCGATAGCTTTGGCTAAAGAGGGAGGAATATCATTTATATTTGGTTCTCAACCTATTGAAAGTCAAGTAGAAATGGTTAAAAGAGTAAAGAGCCACAAAGCAGGATTTGTAACAAGCGATTCAAATTTAAGACCTGACCAGACTTTAAAAGATGTACTAGATTTAAAAGAAGAAAGAGGACATTCGACTATTGCAATAACAGAAGATGGTACGGCAGAAGGTAAAATATTAGGAATTGTAACAGGTAGAGATTATAGAGTGAGTCGTATGAGTTTAGATACAAAGATTTCTGAATTTATGACACCTTTTGAAAATTTAGTGTATGCAAAAGAGGGATGTACATTATCAGAAGCAAATGATATGCTTTGGGAACACAAGCTAAATGCGTTGCCTATAATCGATGAAAATCAGAGGTTGACTTATTTTGTATTTAGAAAAGATTACGATAGTCATAAAGCAAATCCAAATGAATTACTTGATAGCCATAAGAGATATGTTGTTGGCGCTGGTGTAAATACTAGAGATTATGAAGAAAGAATTCCTGCTTTAGTGGAAGCTGGAGTTGATGTTTTGTGTATTGATTCTTCAGAGGGATTTTCAGAGTGGCAAAAGGCAACAATTGATTTTGTAAGAGAAAATTATGGGGATAAAGTTAAAATTGGAGCTGGTAACGTTGTTGATGGCGAAGGTTTTAGATATTTAGCAGAAGCTGGAGCCGACTTTATTAAAGTTGGAATCGGCGGAGGTTCTATTTGTATTACGAGAGAACAAAAAGGTATAGGTAGAGGTCAAGCAACAGCGACTATAGATGTGGCAAAAGAAAGAGATAAGTATTTTGAAGAAACAGGCATTTACGTGCCAATTTGTTCAGATGGTGGAATCGTTTATGATTATCACATGACTTTGGCTTTAGCTATGGGTTCAGACTTTATGATGTTAGGAAGATATTTCTCAAGATTTGATGAATCTCCAACAAATAAGCTTATGGTAAACGGTACTTATGTTAAAGAATATTGGGGAGAAGGCTCAAATAGAGCAAGAAACTGGGCTAGATACGACTTAGGTGGAGATAAAAAACTTAAATTTGAAGAAGGCGTTGATTCTTATGTGCCTTATGCTGGTAGCTTGAAAGATAACGTAACTCTTTCTTTGAATAAAGTTAAGGCTACAATGTGTAACTGTGGTGCTTTATCGATTTCAGAACTACAAAAGAATGCAAAAATAACATTAGTATCTGCTACAAGTATAGTTGAAGGTGGAGCTCACGATGTTATTTTGAAAAATACAGATAATAATTCTGTTAGATAGGAAATTGTGGCTTGAAGATTAATAAGTTTTATTGGTTTTAATGATAGAAGTTTTTAATAGTAGCAAAACTTAATAAGAAATAACACCGCAAGACTTATTTTAGAGTAAAATGTAAATTTTAGAATAAAAAGTTGAAAAAGATGAAAATAAAGATAGTCTGAGTTATGAATAGAGACGGTTTGGATTGACATAATTTATATTATTGTAAAATAAAAAAGAATAGGAGAAAAATATGCAAGACGAAAAAATAATAGTTTTAGACTTTGGAGGACAGTATAATCAGCTAATTGCAAGGCGTGTAAGAGAAAGTAACGTTTACTGTGAAGTACATCCATATAATATAGGTGTAGATAAAATCAAGGAAATTAATCCAAAGGGAATTATATTTACTGGTGGGCCAAATAGCGTATATGGAGATGATTCTCCTCAATGCGACTTAGAAATTTACAAATTGGGAATTCCTATTTTAGGATTGTGTTATGGAGCACAATTATTGGCACATCAACTAGGCGGTAAAGTAGAAACAGCTAGCGTATCTGAATACGGAAAAACTTTATTGCATACGAAAAAAGATAGTAAATTATTTAAAGATGTTAGTGAAGAAACTATTGTTTGGATGAGTCATACTGATTACATATCTAAAGTACCAGAAGGGTTTAAAATTACTGCAAATACAAAAGACTGTCCTGTAGGGGCAATGGAAGATGATGAAAGAAAGTTTTATGCAATGCAACATCACCCTGAAGTAAATCACACTCAAGAGGGTAAAAAAATGCTTGAAGCTTTTGTAAAAGATGTTTGTCAGTGCAAAGGAACATGGAAAATGGATTCTTTTGTGGAAGAAACTATAGAAGCAATTAGAAAGAAAGTTGGAAAGGGTAAAGTCCTTTGTGGACTATCTGGAGGCGTTGATTCTTCTGTTGCTGCTGTTTTGATTTCTAAAGCTGTAGGAAACCAACTTACTTGTGTATTTGTAGACCATGGACTTCTTAGAAAAGACGAGGGCGATGAAGTAGAAGCTGTATTTGGTGAAAATGGACAGTATGATTTGAATTTCATAAGAGTAAATGCACAGCAACGTTTTTATGAAAAATTAAAAGATGTGGAAGACCCTGAAACAAAGAGAAAAATTATAGGCGAAGAATTTATTAGAGTTTTTGAAGAAGAAGCGAAGAAAATAGGGGAAGTAGATTTCTTGGTTCAAGGTACTATCTATCCAGATGTAATTGAAAGTGGACTAGGTAATTCTGCTGTTATTAAATCTCATCACAATGTTGGTGGGCTTCCTGACTATGTGGATTTTAAAGAGATAATCGAGCCTCTTAGAATGTTATTTAAAGATGAAGTGAGAAAAGCAGGATTGGAGCTTGGTATTCCTGAATATCTTGTTATGCGTCAGCCATTCCCAGGACCTGGACTAGGTATTCGTATAATTGGTGCTGTAACTGAAGAAAAGGTTAAAATTGTTCAAGAAGCAGATTTTATTTGGAGAGATGAAATAGAAAAAGCAGGTTTGTCAAGAGATATAAATCAATACTTTGCGGCACTTAGCAATATGAAATCTGTAGGTGTAATGGGCGACTTCAGAACGTATGACTACGCAGTTGTTTTAAGAGCTGTAACAACTTCTGACTTTATGACTGCAGAAAGTGCAGAAATCCCATGGGAAGTACTTAGCAAAGTAACAACAAGAATCGTAAACAATGTAAAAGGCGTCAGCCGAGTGATGTACGACTGCACAGGAAAACCACCAGGAACGATAGAGTTTGAATAAATATCATAATCCCCCAAAGCCTTTAAAATCAAGGCTTTAGGGGATTGTTTTTGCTTTTGGTTGCATTTTGGTTGCAATTTATATTTTGACAGTAAATACTATTTAATTTTATTATGCCTATCAGCTAAGTTGATAGGTGTTTTTTTATTTATATCATCAATTGGAAAAGTAGACTTCCAATTTTCATATTCATATTCATCTATATCAAAACTATAAAAATCATCTCTTAGTTTTGCCCATTCCATTAACAGTTTATTTAAGTCATTACCAGTTTTAAAGTAATCATTAAATTTTAAAATAACACTTTTATTGCCACTTTCAGACTCTGTAATAATAGGTTCTAAGTTGCAGTAATTTTCTAAGTAGAAAAGTGCGTGCATAATTCCTTCATAAGTATCAAAATTAGGTAATTTAAGTTCATAAATACTAATGTTTAAGGCAGTTGATATTTTAAGCAGTTGCTCATCAGA
>PDWI01003499.1_pt1 | contig 22112 bp, 19 predicted proteins | sample 1430891 | NCBI WGS metagenome assembly PDWI01 (sample SAMN01162508, study PRJNA174530) | Oral metagenome, whole genome shotgun sequencing project. | biome: Marine environment; feature: Marine mammal; material: Swab sample of the gingival sulcus; isolation source: swab sample of gingival sulcus... | reverse complement strand
TCTACAGATAATACCAAATAAAAAAACGCATACAAAAAAGTATCTCCGTATTGAGAGATACTTTTTTATATACTGAGATAGCCTAGAACGGCTTAGTTCTAGGAACTAGCAAAATTTAGGCTCGCAGTGTACTTAAAAGCGTACATAAGAGACTGAATTTTGCGTATTCCTAAAGAAATCAGCCGATTATGGGCTATATCAGAGTTTATAGGATAGTAATAGGGAATTATACAAATACATCCCCGATTCTGTTATCTCATAAACCCTTTCTCTTTCATTTAGAATTAAATAACCCTCTTTTTCCAATAAAATACATATGCGGTCTAAATCCTTTTTAGGCTTATTTAGATGTCTATACATAGTATCTATTCCATGTTCATCAGACTTTCTCTCAGGATGTGAAGATAGGTGTTTTAATATAAAAAACTTTAATATTAAAAGCCTGTTGTTCCTGTGATTTATAGACCTCATAATAAGTCCGTCAGGGTTTATTAAAAGGATTATTGAAAACACAATCCCCATTGTAAACGCCGTAACACCAGCCATAGATAGGTTTAGATAAAGAGAAAGATAATAACCTACCACCGCATCAAAGATACCTATAAAAACCGCTACAATTAAGGTATACTTAAGCCTCTTTGTCAAAAGATAGGCGCTCGCCGCAGGAGCAACTAAAAAAGCTATTACGAGTATAGCACCAACGGAATCAAAGGCAGAAACCGTGGTTATAGAAACGAGTGCCATCAAGGTATATAACAAAAATCCTGCTGAAAATCCGCTCAAAGTAGCATATTCTTCATCAAAGGTGTTCAAACTAAGTTCTTTAAAGAACACAGTTACAAAAGTCAAGTTTATAACAAACATTGTTCCCATTGTCAAAAGCGCCTTTGGAATAGAAATTGAAAACACCTCTATCCTGTTTAGAGGAGCAAATATAACCTCCCCCATCAATATGCAGTCTACGTCTAGGTGCATTTTAGTTCCATATCTGCTTATTAGTATTACACCTATTGAAAATAAAAACGGAAATACTATTCCCACTGAACTATCGTTTTTAACAAGACCGCTCTTTATTAAGATTTCTATGGCAAACACTGTTACCAAGCCAAATAGAGAAGCACCCACTATTAAAAAAGGAGATGAGAGATCCCTCACAATAAAGGCAGCAAGGACTATCCCTAATAATACAGAGTGAGATATAGCGTCTGCAACCATGGAAACGTTCCTAAGTACTAGAAAGACCCCTAGTATAGAGCAGGCTGCAGCAGTTGCAATTAAAATATACATGGATTCTATCATCGTTGATCACCTTCTATATTTTTGATTCTCTTATTAATTCTAGACCTTCTCGCCTTCGCATTCCTTATAAGCCCCCAAGGAGCAAATACTATAGAAAATATACATATTGCAGACATAACAACTATTATGCTAGGTCCAGTAGAAAAGCCCTTGTTAGATATTGAAATGTAGGTTCCAAAAAACGCCGATACCGCACCGACTACAGCAGCTATAAGGAGGACGTTTTTAAGTTTTTTGCTCCAAAGCATACCCGTAACCCCAGGGGCTATTAACATACTAGATATTAAAATCGCTCCCACTATCTTCATTCCCACACCTATCAACACCATGGTCATAACTAGGACTATAGCGTACATAATCCTAGGGTTAAATCCCATTGACGCAGAGTATTCCTTATCAAATAAAAATACCTTGAGTTCCTTGTAAAACACAAGCATTAAAATTATCGCAACCAATGACACGCCAATAATTAAGTAAACATCTGCCTTCATAGTAAAGGCAGCTTGTCCAAATATATAATCTGATATCCCCGCCCTATTCAAACCATTTGAATTTGTTCTGCCATCTATATAAGTTATAAGTGCCATACCCAATCCAAACATAGAAGATAATACTATCGCCAAAATTGTATCCAAAGATATCTTAGAATTCCTATCTACAATCTGAATTATAACAAAGGCAATGGCCCCGCTTATTATAGCTCCAAAAGTCAATAAAATTGGATTTTTAGATTGAAAAAACATAAATGCAAGGACTATTCCAGGAAATGCAGAGTGACTTACTGCATCTCCTATCAAGCTCTGTCCTAACAAAACACTGTAGGTGCCTATCATTCCAGCAGCAATAGCCAATATAACAGTACCTATTGCTACCACCAAAAAGCTATAAGAAAATATTATATCCATTACAATAGCCTTTCCCTTGTAGTGTAAGCTGTATTTATATTGTCGTCTGTAAAGACTTCGTTTACAGGACCCTGAGCAACGAGTTTTTTATTTAGTATAATTACGTGGTCAAAGTATTTTCTTACGGTGTTTAGGTCGTGGTGAACGAGAACACTGGTCTTTCCTTCACGTTGGAATTCCTTCAACACGTTCATTATTATAGCCTCAGTCTTTATATCAACACCCTGAAGGGGTTCGTCCATAACGTATAGTTCGGCATCTTGAACAATCGATCTGGCTATAAAAACCCTCTGCCTCTGTCCCCCAGAAAGCTGGGATATCTGCCTATCTTTGTAGTCCAGCATTTCAATCTTTTCAAGCGCCTTGTACGCCATCATAACATCATCCTTGCTCGGCCTCTTTATCCAACCGAGGTGGACATAACGCCCCATAAGTACAACATCTAAAACAGTTGTTGGAAAATCCCAGTTAACAGAACCCTTCTGTGGCACATAGGCTATCTTTTTATAGTGATCTTTAAACTGTCCACCCATTATCCTTACACTTCCAGTAATAGGCTTCATAAGACCTAGTATACCCTTTATAAGTGTTGATTTACCAGCACCATTTGGACCCACTATTGCCGTTCTTGAATTCTTTAATATTTCTGCGTCTATGTCCCAAATTACCGGTTTGTCATGATAAGCTAGGGATAGGTCTTCCACTTCTACAATATTTTTGTTCATCTACTTTTCCTTTGTGTCCTTCAGATTATTTTAAGTTTTCGTATATCAAGTCTACATTGTGCTTATACATATCTATAAAGTTATCTCCGAACTCTCCCATTGGAGCCAAAGAATCAGAAAAGAGCTCTTGTCCCTCTCCCTTTACTACTTTTACATTTCCACCTCTGTTTTCAACTTCTTCTCTAAGTTTTTCCATTCTAACAGGGTCGGTTGTAGACTCGGCAAATACAGCTTTTATATCGTGTTCTACTATAAAGTCAACTGTTTCAAGTATGTCTGCACTTGCAACTTCTGAATCTGTAGATACACCTTGTGGAGCCTTTACGCCTATGTCGTAAGCTCTTGAGAAGTAGCTAAAAGCGTCGTGAGGTGTAATCAAATAACGGCTTTCTTCAGGTATCTGTGAAATCTTGTCCTTTATATATTCGTCCAGCTCATCTAGTCTTTCAAGGTATTTTTTAGTATTGGCTTCGTACTCTTCTTTATATTCTGGAGTTAATTTTATGAGATCTTCCTTAGCTGCTAAGACAGCCTGCTTGTACAACCCTAGGTCAAACCAAAAATGCGGGTCGACAATTACGCTATCACCATCTGGCATACTACCTATGTTAGCTTCGTCAAAGTCCCTTGCAAGCTCAGACCCAACCTTCTCAAGCATCTCTACCATTTTACCTTCAAAGTGTAGACCGTGGTATAAAACTAGGTCAGCAGCATTTATCTTATCTACGTCTTCTGGTTTAGCCATATAAGTGTGCGGGTCAACACCCGCAGGTATTATAAGGCTAGTTTCAACCTTGTCACTAGCTATCTGTTTAACCATGTCTTCAATAAATGTAGTTGTAGTCGCGACAACCTTTTTCTTAGAGATTTCTTCTCCGCCCTCTTCTTTTGCATCATTAGTTCCTGAACAAGCACCTAGGGCTAGGGCTAATACGAGCACCATAATAATCATCGTATACAATTTTCTCATTTGATTCTCCTATAAAATTTATCATTGCTAAAGTTTATCCTTCGAGGAAGTATAACACAATTGATAATAATAGTCAATATCATATGAAAACGCCGTTACCTATACATATTAAAATTCTGTTACCTATAAAGAGTGCCCTGTCTTCAAAGTTTAAAGACCAGTGGGCACCCCTATTAAGAATATACTAGTTAAAAATTTTAATTTAACTATTTAAACCGCTTCATAGCCTAGACGGAAAGCCTTTTTATTTATCTCAACAAATCTAGCTTTGACGGTCTGCTCTAGGATTGCATCCCAGTCAATATCATCAAGCCCTAGCCCCTTTGCAAGAGCACCGACCATTATTACGTTCATGGTTCTTGGATTTCCAACTTCTTCTTCAGCAATCTTTGCAGCGTCTATTACCTTAGTGTTTTTAATTTTAGACTCAATCTCGTCTATTACACCATTCGGATAATCCACAGCACCAGTCAAAATGGGCGCAGAAGGGATCCTGTAATTATTTATAACAACAGTTCCCTCAGGCTTTACAAATTCAAGCCACTTAGCTGTTTCCATCTCTTCAAAAGAAACCAGGATGTCCGCTTGCCCTTTTCCGATTATAGGGGAGAAAACTTTTTCACCAAATCTTACCTGAGTTGTAACAGAACCACCTCTTTGAGCCATTCCATGAACTTCAGACATCTTAACATCCAAACCCTTGCTCATAATCCCAGCTGCAAGAATCTTACTTGCTAGGATTGTTCCCTGGCCACCTACGCCAGCGAGAATTATATTAGTTATTTTACTCATATTATTTGCCTACTTTCTTTATCGCATCAAATGGGCAAGACTGCATACAAACAGTACAACCTACACACATATTCTTGTCGATATGCGCTTTTTTAACTGTTTTATCAAAGCTAATAGCAGGGCAACCTGTTTTAACGCACATTTTGCAGCCCCTACAGTCGTCAACAATAACGTTGCACTTAGGCCTATCGAGTGCGAATTCCTTCTTATCTTGGTCAGAATAACGCTTTAACACACAAGGCCATCTGGTTATGATTACAGAAGGTCCTTCAAACGCCAAAGCATCGGCAATAGCCTTCTTAGATTCAGCAAGGTCTAAGGGATTAATAGTTCTAACGTCTTTAACACCTATAGCCTTAACTAGGTTAGTTATGTCTATCTGGTGAGCTGGCTCTCCCATTAGAGTATAGCCAGAGCCTGGGTTCTCTTGGTGACCTGTCATTCCTGTAATCCTGTTATCCAGTATCACGACAACACAATTAGACTTATTATATATTACGTTTACAAGCGAATTTATACCAGTGTGGAAGAATGTAGAATCCCCTATTACAGAAACAACTTGCTTTTCGACACCATTTTGTTTAAACGCCTGAGCAGCACCGTGCCCCATAGATATTGAAGCACCCATATCTATAACCGTGTCTATTGTACTTAGTGGAGGAGCGCAACCTAGTGTATAACAACCAATGTCTCCAGTGACCATAACCTTTTTATTCTTAGAGAGTTCGTAGAAGAATCCTCTGTGTGGGCAACCTGCACATAGAGTTGGAGGCCTAGCTACTATTTTGTCATCAGATATAGTTTCTTTTGGCGATTCTTTACCTAGAAGAGCCTTTTCTATAATATCTGGATTTAGCTCACCTACCCTAGGAATTTTATCCTTACCAATGCACTCTATTCCAGCAACCTTTAGTTGGTCTTCCATAAATGGCTCAAGCTCTTCAACAACGTATAGAGTCTCGACCTGGTCAGCAAATTCTTTAATCTTCTTAATTGGTAGAGGATGAGACATGCCAATCTTTAAGTAAGAAGCTCTATCTTCAAATACCTCTTTAGAATATTGATATGCAACTCCGCTAGTTATTACGCCAATCTTCTTGTCATTCCACTCTATTCTATTTAGTGGAGTGGTCTCAGAATACTCTGCAAGCTTTTCAAACCTTTCCACAACTTTTGGGTGTAGTTTTCTAGCATTTGCAGGAGCAGCAACATATTTTTCCATGTTCTTTACATATTCTTTGTATGGAGAACCTATTCTATCTTCTTCTTGAACGAGTGACTTAGAGTGACAAATCCTGGTTGTCAATCTGTATAGAACAGCGGTATCATAGCCTTCTGAAATCTCGTAAGCTACCTTTATAAAATCCTTTGCTTCTTGACTATCAGAAGGCTCAAGACATACCAGATGAGCAAATTTTGCATAATATCTATTGTCTTGTTCATTTTGTGAGGAGTGACATCCTGGGTCATCAGCTGATATCAAAACCATTCCGCCGTGAACCCCGGTATAACCAAAGGTAAACATTGGGTCAGCCGCAACGTTTACACCTACGTGCTTCATAGCAGCCACAGCCCTTGCGCCTGCTACAGATGCGCCAAAAGCTGATTCTAGAGCTACCTTCTCATTTGGAGCCCATTCGCAATAAAGACTATCCTTATACTTTGAAACGTTTTCGAGTATTTCGGTACTCGGTGTTCCAGGGTAAGCAGAGGCGAATGTTACACCAGCTTCATATATGCCGCGTGCAACAGCCTCATTACCCGTCATAAATTTTTTCATACTAATTCCTCCTCGTATACAAAAAACGAATAAACAGTTTTTAACTTAGAAACCTATTTGAAAAACTCAGAATATTTTTTAAGTTAAACGGTAAAAACAAAGAAACAAAACTTTAATTATCAAAAAGTCATCCACTCTGGATAATCTTTAGAATCAGAGTGGATGAACTCATAAACTAATTTACTTAATATAAGACGCTATTACGCTTCCCAGTGAAATCGAATTTAACTTAACGTCATAGGTGTCAGCCCTTGAAACCAATACTATTGGTTTAGCAGCACCCATTATAATACCAGCTGAATCAGCGTTTGCTAGGTAGGTCAAAGCTTTCCCAATACCATTACCCATCTCTATAAATGGGAATAAAAGCATATCTACATCACCAGCTATCTTAGATTCAAACTTCTTAATCTCAGCAGATTCTTTTGAGAAGGCTAAGTCTAGAGCCAAAGGGCCTTCAACTATAACACCTTCGCCAAACTCGCCTGCTTCACATTTTTTCTGCAGTTCTGCCGCATCAATAGTTGCAGGCATTTTGTCGCTAACCTTTTCCTTAGCGGCAAGGCAGGCAACCTTTACTTCTTCTACTCCAAGCGACTTAGCGACAATTACGCCGTTCTTTATAATCTGTACCTTTTGTTCTAATGTAGGTGCTATGTTCATTCCACCATCAGTATTTACAATAAGCTTGTGATATGTCGGAACATCGTAAACCATAACGTGAGATATTAGATTACCAGTTCTAAGACCCCACTCCTTGTTAAGAGCTGCCCTCATAATTATTGATGTATCACAGAGACCCTTCATCAAAAAATCCGCTTCTCCACCACTAACCAGCTTTACAGCCTTTTCAGCAGAATCCTGAAGAGAATCCCCTTGTACTATTCTATAAGAAGATATGTCGTAAGAATGCTCTGCAGCAATTTCCTTGATTTTAGACTCATCTCCTACCAATATAGGATTTACAATATCCATCTTTGCTGCTTCTATAACAGCGTGCAAAACGTGAGCGTCCTCGGCAGCTGCTACAGCAAGGGTCATTGTTTCTTGCTTTTTAGCAAGCTCTTGTAAATCTTTTAAATGTCTCATCTTTAAGATCCTCCCATCAATAGAATACCGATTATTTGAAATAATCAAAAATTTTTTTAGAAGACATACATAAATTTTTTAATTCTCTAAATTAATTCTAACAGTTTTCTTCTGTTAAATCAAGAAAATATTCAAGATAATATCGCTCTAAAGCCTAGTAAACAACTATGTTTTAACCAATAATAACCATCGAGAATCCCCCATAAAAAATCCCCCTCATAAAGAAGGGGATCTCATTTAATTTTTAACTACTCTGTAATTAAAAATCAAAACCATTCAAACTGTTTAAACAACCCATCCAGACTACAAAGAAGACCTTAGCTTCAGGAACTAGAAAGATTTCAGGTCGCAGTGTACTAAGGAGCGTACATAAGACTTGGAATCTCTCGTATTCATAAAGAGATTAGGTGAATATTTACGGTCTGGGGGTTAGTAATTCATTTGTGTCATCCTTATATACCCCTCATATCGTTCCTTAGCATGCTGTTCTGCTATCTTAAATAGCTTAACAGCTTCTTCTGGATACTCTTGCTCAAGAGTGGTATACCTGTGTTCACTCCTCAAGAAGTCTGCAAATGGTTTAGAAGGCGCCTTAGAATCCATTACAAATGGATTCTTGCCCTCTGCTCTTCTCCTTGGATCAAAGCGCCATAAGTGCCAATAACCATGTGCAACTGCCTCTTTTTCTTGGTTCTGGGTTCTGCCCATACCAGCCCTAATACCGTGTGCAATACAAGGTGCGTAGCATATTACTATAGACGGACCATCGTAAGATTCTGCCTCTTTTAAAGCCTTCAGAGTCTGGTTTTTATCAGCTCCCATAGCTACTTGAGCAGCGTATACATTGCCGTATGTCGCCGCCATCATTCCAAGGTCTTTCTTACGAGATTTCTTACCTGAAGCCGTAAATTTTGCAACAGCTGCTACAGGTGTAGATTTAGACGCCTGTCCGCCTGTGTTAGAATAAACCTCTGTATCAAAGACAAGTACGTTTACGTTTTCACCTGATGCCAGGACGTGGTCTAAACCGCCATAACCGATATCGTAAGCCCAACCGTCACCACCAACAATCCACATAGAGCGTTTGATTAGGTAATCTTTTAGAACTTCTATTTGCGCTAGAATCTCATTTGCCCTAGCATTTCCTAGGTCTGTTCCAAAGAGTTTAGTTATAGAAGCAGTAGCCTTTTCGGCGCCATCAGCATCATTCATATTTTCCAACCAATCTTCAAATGGAGCCTTTTCAACGTCTAAGCCTACCATCTCTTCCATCAACAATCTTAATTTTTCTCTATTCTTATTGCCAGCTATTGCCATTCCAAAACCGTACTCTGCGTTGTCTTCAAATAGCGAGTTAGCCCAAGCTGGTCCCCTTCCCTTTTGGTTCTTAGTGTACGGAGTAGAAGGTGCTGACGCTCCCCATATAGACGAACAACCAGTTGCGTTTGCTATTACCATTCTATCGCCATAGAGTTGGGTTACAAGCTTGATATAGGGAGTTTCTCCACAACCTGCGCAAGCGCCAGAAAATTCGAACAGAGGCGTGCTAAACTGGCTGTTTTTAACAGAGAAGATATTCATCTTTTCAGACTTATCCTCTAGTTTTACAGCGTAGTTCCAATTTGGAACCTGCTTGTCAGTCTGGGTACCTATTGGCTTCATATTTATAGCCTTATCCTTAGCAGGACATATATCTACACAGTTACCGCAACCAGTACAGTCTAGGGTTGAAATCTGAATCTTATAAGTCAGACCATCCATCCCCTTTCCCTTTGCGGCAACAGTATCAAAACCTTCAGGTTTGCTAGCCTCTTCAGCTTCATTTAGCAAGAAGGGTCTTATAGCCGCATGTGGGCAAACGTAAGAACACTGGTTACACTGTATACACCTTGTAGGATCCCATTCAGGCACATTTACGGCTATTCCCCTCTTTTCATAAGCTGAAGTTCCAGCCTCAAAGGTTCCGTCTTCAATCCCCTTGAATGCAGAAACGGGAAGGTCATCACCTTTTTGTGCACTCATAGGTCTCAAAATATTCTTGATAAATTTAGGGTCATCCTCTTTATAATCAACCATCTTAGTTGTTGTCAATCCAGCCCAATGAGACTTAACCTCTATCTTATGAAGGTCAGTTGCGCCCTTATCTACAGCCAAGTGGTTCATGTTTACAATTTTTTCGCCTTTTTTACCATAGGTCTTTTCTATTGCGGTTTTCAAATATTCAATAGCATCTTCCATAGGTATTACCTTGGCGAGTTTAAAGAATGCAGATTGCATCACCATATTTATACGGTTACCCAATCCTATTTCAGAAGCAATCTTTGTGGCGTTTATGGTGTAAAACTCTATGTCATTTTCCGCCATGTACTTTTTCATAGAATTAGGAAGGACTTCTTCCAACTCCTCATCAGACCAAATTGTGTTTAAAACAAAGGTTCCTCCCTTCTTCAAACCCTTTAGGAGGTCATATTTATGTACGTAGGATTGGTTATGACAAGCAATGTAGTCAGCCTCTTCTATTAAATATGTAGACTTTATAGGCTCTTTTCCAAACCTTAGGTGAGATATTGTTATTCCGCCTGATTTTTTAGAGTCATAGGCAAAGTAACCCTGAGCATATAGGTCTGTATTATCACCTATGATTTTAATTGCAGACTTGTTAGCTCCAACTGTTCCGTCAGAACCCAATCCCCAGAACTTACACCTCACTGTAGATTCTGGAGATGTAACAATCTTTTCAGAGCTATCTAAAGAAAGGTGGGTAAGGTCGTCATTTATACTTATTGTAAAGCTGTTTTTAAGTTCACCCTCTAGCATTTTAAATACTGAGTAGAGGTCAGATGGGGTAACGTTCTTAGATCCTAATCCATAACGTCCACCAACAATCTCAGGAGCGTTTTCAACGCCGTAATAAACGTTCCTAACATCTAAGTAAAGTGGTTCTCCAGTCGATCCTGGCTCCTTGGTCCTATCGAGTACCGCAACCCTCTTAACTGTATTAGGCATAGTCTCTTTTAATAGTTCTCCTACAAAAGGTCTGTACAAGTGAACCTTAACCATACCAACTTTCTTTCCCTTAGCGTTCATAAAGTCAACGACTTCTTCAAGCGTTTGACATACCGAACCCATTGCGACCACTACATCAGTTGCATCTTCAGCGCCGTAGTATACAAATGGCTTGTAGTTTCTTCCAGTAAGGTCATTTATTTTTTCCATATTACCCATGACTATCTCAGGCAACTTAGCATATATGGGGTTTAGTGCTTCTCTAGCTTGGAAGAAAATATCAGGGTTCTGAGCTGTACCTCTAGTAACAGGTCGACATGGGCTTAGCGCATTATTCTTAAAACGATTAACAGCATCCATATCAACTAATTTAGCTAAATCATCATAATCTAAAACTTCAATCTTTTGGATTTCGTGAGAAGTTCTAAAGCCGTCAAAGAAGTGACAGAAAGGAAGGCTAGCTTGGATTGCAGACAAGTGTGCAACCGCTCCTAAATCCATCGCTTCTTGAACACTTGAAGACGCTAGGAAAGAAAACCCAGTCTGTCTAGCCGCCATTACATCAGAGTGGTCTCCAAATATAGAAAGTGCGTGCGTGGCTAGTGTACGAGCCGAAACGTGGAATACAGCTGGCAAAAATTCACCTGCTATCTTATACATATTAGGCATCATAAGTAGAAGCCCTTGAGAAGCTGTATAGGTGGTAGTAAGCGCCCCACCTTGTAGGGAGCCGTGAACAGCTCCAGAAGCACCAGCTTCGGATTGCATTTCTGAAACCTGAACAGTTTGTCCAAATATGTTCTTTTGTCCCTTAGCAGACCATTCATCGACTACCTCCGCCATATTCGAAGACGGCGTAATCGGGTATATGGCTGCGACATCGGTAAACGCATACGACACATATGCCGCCGCAGTATTACCGTCCATAGTCTTCATTTTTTTAGCCATCGTTTCCTCCAATCTATTGATAACAATTAACAGTTAATAAATGGGTGCAGGGTAGAATAATCAACGCCTACACGTGTTATTTCTTATCTTCAGTATATTGCGATAATTAAAAATAGTCAATAATAGCAGAGAATTTACCTTGCACGTTTTTTTTAAGTCCGCAAATTTTTTTTAATAAATTAGATATGAGTATTTTTGTATATAAGTATCTAAATTTTTAGGATTTAAACTGGTAGAAATCTTAGAATTTTTAGAAAAATTTTTAGATGTAGAGCCAGATCCAAGCCCAATGATGTCGTGTTCCTCTTCCATCATCCTTATGTTATACAAGCATTCCTTATTCTGAAGTGAAAAGCCTATATTGTCTAAATTAGAAGCTATGTTTTTCTGTCTATATAGATAATACATATTATACCCAGCTTCTTTTATCATCGTCAGAACTTCAAGGTATACGTCAGATAAATCATAATTTAAAACATCTTCAGAAGATACACTTAGCCTTGACCCCTTTTTTATAGATAGGCTATGCAGAGTTATATTATCAGGTCTTAACTTTATAATCTCTGACACAGTATACAATATATCTTCCCTAACCTCACCCGGAAGACCTATTATCAAATCCGTATTTATTGAATTAAAACCTAAATTTTTGGCAATATTAAAGGTCTTTACAAAATCATCAGAGTTGTGCTTGCGGCCTATTCTAACTAGGGTATCGTCCCTCATAGTCTGGGGATTAACACAAAGCCTAGTAACCCCAGCTGACTTTAAGTAGGTTAACTTCTCCTCATCCAAAACATCTGGTCTCCCCCCCTCAAAGGTAAATTCCCTAAGAGATTTAATATCTACATACCTTCCGATACTGGAAATCATAGCCCTTATGTACTCTAAATCAGGTGAGGCAGGTGTCCCTCCTCCTATATACAGGCAGTCTATATCTTCTTTAAGCCCATCCTCTGAAAGTTTTAGATAAGCTTCATTTTTAAGGCTATCTAAATAAGGGGATAAATAACCCTTAAATTTTAAAATATCATTCGACACAAAGGAGCAGTAAGAACATCTTGAAGGACAAAATGGAACAGATATGTATACTGATTTTTTAGCCTTTTCTCCCTCTGTCAAAAACCTCTTTTGTAGGTAGCATATAGATAAAAGCTTATCTATTGTGGATTCCTCTATCATATAGGTGTAATTTAAAATATGTCTGAGACAGTCTGTTGATATTCCAATATTTAGCCACTTTCTAACAAGTTTTACAGGTCTTATTCCAAGGAGTACACCATACGGATAGCTAGCCCCAAATTCCCTGGTCAAAAAATCCACTATAAGCCTTCTGTTTGCATATCTGAGGTCATTTTTAGATACCTGTTTAAATAGAAAAAGGGCAGATTTTTTGCCCATAAATTCCACATTAAGACTAAACGCCTTCTCAAAATCAAGGATGTTATTCACAAAAAGAGAATCTTCTGATAACTCAAAACCATTATCCATCTTAAAATTAGCAAGGAGTTTGTTTAGATCGTCTATATAATCGTGATTTACTTCAATTTTCATCATATTAAACCTTATAAATAAAAAATTGCAGAAATGTTCGAAGACAAGATGATTTTCTATCCCATTATCAGACTAATATAAATGGATGAGATTCTAGGAACTAGATAGATTTCAGGTCGCAGTGTACTTAAAAGCGTACATAAGAGTTGGAATCTGTCGTATTCCGACGAAGGTCGCCATTTATCGACGTCTGATTAAAAGGTTTTGTTGGAATCTAATAATATGGTTACCGGCCCGTCATTAACTATGGTAAATTCCATAACCGTCCTAAATCTGCCCCTTTCAACCGGTACGCTCTTAGATACTAGTTCACAGACCTTTTCGTATAGGGGATTTGCCTTTTCAGGTCTAGCAGCCTTTATAAAACTAGGACGTCTACCCTTTCTAGCGTCACCTAGCAAGGTAAACTGTGAAACTATGAGCATAGATCCTCCAACATCCTCTATCGATAGGTTTAATTTTTCATCCTCGTCTTCAAATACCCTAAGTCCAAGTAACTTTGATGCCATATATTCAGCGTCTTTTTCAGTGTCTGTTTCCTCGACGCCTAGAAGAACGGCAAAACCCTCACCTATTTTTCCTACAACTTCCCCATCAACTACTACCTTTGACATCTTAACTTTTTGAACTACAGCTCTCATAAATCCCCCTATATTCTAAAATCCAATATATTATCAATCTATTTTCTTTAAAAGCTTTATTCTCACTTCTTCAAATGAGGCAACTTGGTCTAAACTAAATCGCACTAGACAAGTGGTTACTCGGTTTAGATTATTGACAATCTTCGTTACCGCACGGTAAGCCGTGTTGCCGTTATGTATTTCAGACTGGTAACAGCCTGCCTTTAAGAGACTGAGCTCCTCACTTGGAGAAACCTCAATATCATAAACACTGTCTTTAAGAAGCCCAGACTTTACAACACCTTTAAAGGAAAAATGCCTGCCAAGTAACTTAGCCGCCTTAGATACCTTGCCCTCCCTTAAAAGCTTTCTTATCCTGGTAGATGAAATCTTTCCCATGCTGTCTGAGACAAAGTCAACTAAACTAAGCTTGTAACCGTAAAGTGGAGATACTTCCCGTAACCAATCAGAAGTGCCAGCACCATCTTTGCCAAATCTATAATCACTGCCAACTACTATTGTGCGAACATCAAATTCATTACATAAGCTTTGCAAAAAATCTTCCCTGGTGGTTGTCATTATTTGTTCATCAAATTCCTTTATAAGAACTAAATCCACCCCCATAGATTTTATATAATCAACCTTATCCTTAGGGGACATTATTTGAAATCCCTGATTACCAGATACCACTGGTCCAGGTATATTGCTAAAAGTATAAACTGCAGATGTTACATTTTCCTTTTCAGCTAAAGCTACAGTCTTTTTTATAAGGTACTGGTGCCCTAAGTGAACCCCATCAAAGGTCCCCATAGCTATAACAACACTTTTTTTCATGTCTATCCACCTACAACCATTTTTTAATAGATAGCCCAGCGGCATCCCGCTCTGCTAAGGCTACAAATTCATTTTCAGAATAAACCCTGTACATATTACTGCCTGAACCCTCACTAAGATAAAATTCTAAATCTATTTTTATCCCATTCTTAAGTTTATTAGCAATATCGGATTCAAGCTTTATTATATCTAAGTCCTTAAACGCTTCCTCTATGCTAATCAATTTTTCAGACAGGGTTTCAAAAGACCTTATATCTCGCTCAGTTATCGCATCCTCTACACAAAACCCATCTGAATTAAGGCGCCTTAATGAAGACATAGTAGCCAACCCACCAGCTGACTCAGCAATATCCTCTATGAGGGTTCTGATATAGGTGCCTAAAGAACAACTTACTTCGATCTCTGCATTCGGGTAATCAAATGATACGAGGTCAATGCTACATATCTCAACTTCTCTCGCCTTTCTCTCAACTTCTATGCCCTTACGAGCTAGCTCATAGAGAGGTCTCCCATTTTGTTTTATAGCTGAATACATCGGAGGAACTTGTTTGATTAAACCCACAAAGGCTTCTGAAGCCTTTAAAAAGTCATTTTCAGAAATTGCACTATCGTAATCAGAAGATAATACTTCACCCCAAATATCGCCAGTATCTGTCTTCTCTCCAAACCTTATTCCCGCTCTATAAGATTTTTTATGGCATTTTATATAGTTTATAAACTTTGTAGCCCTACCGATGGCTACTACTAAAAGCCCAGTGGCGTTGGGATCTAGAGTTCCCGTGTGCCCAACCTTATATTTCCTAGGTAAAAGCTTCTTTATGGGATAAAGGGCGCTATTTGAACTTACGTTCATTCCCTTATCCAAGAGGAAGAACCCGTTTAATTCCTTCATATTAATAGCCCATTTCTTTAAAGGTCTTTAATATGTCAATCTTTGTTCCTTCTATGTCTTTGGAAACAGAGAACCCAGCGGCTCCCCTGTGCCCCCCACCAGAATAACGCTCTGCAATAGGCATCAGATTATGCATGGTAAGGGCTCTCAAACTAACCTTTGTAAGTGGGTTTTTCGCTGTGCCGTAGTCCTTCAAAAGAACACTAATTTCCACACCCTCAATATTGCGGACCTTATTTACTATTTCTGAAGTGTCCGCCATAATAGAACCGGTTTTTTGCAGCATCTCATTGTCCACATAGCTTATGGCTATCCTGCCATTAGAATAATATTCTACCTTTGACATAACTTCATTTGTTATAGCTATAACCTCCCTCCTTTCATTCTGAAAGAGGTGGAACATAATCTTTGCCTTGTCAATACCTAAATCCAAAATTTCAGAGGCTACCCTAAAGGTCATAGGAGTTACATTATTGTACATAAAACGCCCAGTATCTGTCACAATGCCAGTATATAATGCCTCTCCAATCTCCTTATCTACATCTACTCCCAAGTTTTTAATCATCAGATAAATTATCTCACAAGTAGCTGGAGCGGATGGATCCACTATGTTGAAATCCCCAAAATTATCATTTGTGCCGTGGTGGTCTATGTTTAATAGGGGCTTAGATTCTGTGAACACTTCTCTGGTAGCAAGCCTGGACTTATCTCCACAATCTACTGAAATACAAAGGTCCCAGTCTTTAGAACGTGTTTTGGCTTCTTTTGGTCCTATTATTTCAGCGTAGTCTAGGAGAAACCTTATACCGTGTTCAACAACATCATCTATTACTATTACGGCTTGTTTGCCTATTTTTTTCAAAAATAAATACATCCCCACCGCAGAACCAATGGCATCGCCATCAGGATTTACGTGGGGAAATATAGCAATATTTTTATATGGCTTAAAATCAAATTTATACATTTAATGCTCCTAAAGCCAGGAGGGAACTATGCCCCTCCACCTACTATCTAATTCGAATTAACTTCGTCTATTAATTTTGACATTCTCTGAGAATATTCAATCGAATCATCGTATTTGAATATTGGTTCTGGCGTATATCTTAGGTTGATGCTAGAACCTATCTCCCTTCTAATAAAACCCTTAGCCCTATTTAACGCCTCAATGGTAGTTTCTGCCTGAGTTTCATCTAATACACTAATATAGATATTAGTATATCTCAAATCGTTAGTAGTTCTCACCTTTGTGACAGTTGTCATAGGAGCTATCCCTGGGTCCTTTAAGTGATTACTTAAGAGAACGCTCACAACCTTTTTTATCTCTTCTGATATTCTCAGTGTTCTATCGTATTTCAATTTTTCTCCTCAAACTATGTACTAAAGACTAGCCTTTATCTCTTCTATTTCGTAAACTTCTATTGTATCGCCTTCTTTTATGTCGTTGAAGCCTTCAATACCTACACCACACTCATAACCTTGCGCAACTTCTCTAACGTCGTCCTTAAACCTCTTTAGCGACGATAACGAGCCTTCAAATATTATGACCCCATTTCTCAGAAGTCTAACGTTAGAAGACCTCATAACCTTACCACTTGTAACGTATCCACCAGCAATAGTTCCCACATTTGGAACCTTGAATGTAGCCCTTACTTCAATCTCTCCTAGTTGTTTCTCAACATACTTTGGAGCAAGCATTCCAGTTAAGGCAGCTTCTACATCGTTTATAAGTTCGTATATAACCCTATATGTTTTGATTTCAACATTTTCCTTAGCTGCTAGGTCTATTACTGCAGCGGATGGTCTTACGTTGAATCCTAAAATTATCGTATTAGATGCAGTTGCAAGCATTATATCAGATTCAGTTATAGTACCAATGTTTGCGTGCTGGATATTTATTTTGACCTCATCGCTCTTAAGCTTTGAAAGCGATTGTTTTATAGCCTCTATTGATCCGTGAACATCTGCCTTTATTATTAGGTTTAAGGTCTTTAGGTTTCCAGCCTGTATCTGATCAAATAGGTCTTCCAAGGTAACCTTTTGAGATGACCCTGCCATCTCCTCTGCTCGCTGCTCAATAGCTCTGTTTTCAGCAATCTTACGAGCCTCTTTATCTGAATTTACAGCAAAGAATCTGTCTCCCGCCATAGGCACTTCACTCATTCCGATAACTTCTACGGCTGTTGATGGTCCTGCTTGTTTTACCTTTTTACCCCTGTGGTTGTAAAGCGCCCTTACCCTACCGTAGGTAGTTCCACAAACAAAGGGATCTGTAACCTTTAAGGTTCCCTTTTGAACTAGAACCGTTGCAACAGAACCTCTTCCCTTTTCTAGGTTTGCCTCTATTACTGTTCCAACCGCACTTCTCTTTGGATTTGCCTTTAGGTCCATCATTTCAGCTACTAATAGAACCATCTCTAACAAAGAATCTATGTTTTCATTCTTCTTAGCAGATACCTTAACACTTACGGTATCTCCACCCCAGTCCTCCACTAGTACTCCATGTTCAGAGAGTTCCTTTATAACTTGGTCTGGGTTTGCACCAGGCTTGTCTATTTTGTTTATAGCTACTATAAGTGGTACATCTGCAGCACGGGCGTGGTCTATTGCCTCTATGGTCTGTGGCATAACACCATCATCTGCTGCAACGACCAATATAGCAATATCAGTAAGCTGAACACCTCTCGCCCTTAGCGATGTAAATGCCTCGTGACCTGGTGTATCTAAGAACACTATCTTTTGACCATTTATCTTTACCTCAGAAGCTCCTATATGCTGGGTTATTCCGCCTGCTTCTTTTTCAGTAACACTAGTTGATCTTATAGCATCAAGCAGTGATGTTTTACCGTGGTCTACGTGACCCATAACGGTAACAACAGGGGCTCTAAATTCCAAATCTTCTTCTTTGTCTTCAAAATCGTAATCCAATATCGCAGTGTCTATCTTTTCTTCTTCTTGTTGAAGTTCTACACCGTATTCTTCAGCAATTATCTCCATTACATCAAAGTCTATGTACTGATTTATGCTAGCCATCACGCCTAGGTTCATAAGCTTTAAGATAACCTCGTTCGTTGGCACGCCAATTATATCGGCAAACTCATGCACCATAACCCTCTCTTTAACGATTATAGAAGCACTCTCTTGAACCTCAACAATTTCAGCTTCCGTCTCAATTTGTTCAAGGCGCTTTGACTTTTTCTTGCGTTTATTAGGTGTCTTTTTAGCAAAATTCAAGTCAGTCTTTTCCAATTCAGATCTCATAGATTCGTCTATAATATTCCTAGCCCTCCTAGATTTAGATTTTTTCTTTTTTGAGCTTGACTTTGAAGAACCCAAATTACCGCCGTCTTCATACTTTGAACTCTTTTTCTTTTCACTCTTATTTTTCTTTTTATTTCCTTTAAATTTAGAACCTTCTGAGTCACCAAAATCCCTAGTGTCTGAGTCGGACATCCTACCCCTATGATGCTTGTTAACACTTAATCTAGAATCACCATGATGCTTAGCCTCATCTCGGCGTTTCTTCTTAGAACTAGACTGTCTTTCAGAAGATGTCTCCGACCTACCTTCCCTTTTGGGCTCTGGTTTTTGTTCTGGTTTTTTCACTTCTTGTTTTGGGCGCTCAGGAGACTTCTTAGGTTCTGTAGCTGGTTTTGTACTTTCTTTTGCCTTTGGTTCTGAAGATTCTTTCGCCTTCTTAACCCTCACAAAACGAGGTTCATTTGAATCTTGTTTTTTATCAGGTGTCTTTTCTTCTTTAGGAGGTTCTACTATTTTGTCCTGTTTTTTAGGCTCTTCAGTCTTTTTAGATACAAGTGGCTCTTCCTTTTTTTTCTTCTTAGGAACATACCTTACAACAAACTCCTTAGGCTTTAAATCTGAAGAAGTTTCCTCTACCGTTATCCCAGACCTAGGATCCCTTTTCTTTTTTGGCTGTTTTTTCTTGTCTCCAACATAGTTTGACATTATGAAATCCAACAATTTTGGGTTTACGGCATTAAAGTTGTTCTTAATAGAATAACCATCTTCTCTAAGCCTGTCCATAAGTTCTTGACTCGACATTCCTATATCCTTAGCTACCTCATACACTCTTGGATTATTCATATAAAAGCACCTCCTTTAATGCTGTAAATATTCTTTCATTATGCAATCAGCAAAGTGCTGATCTATAATTGCTACGCAAACCCTATTAGATTTACCAATAATTGACGAAATAACATCAACTGTTTCTATATAAATGCAATCTATTCCGTAGTATGCTGCCTTGTCCTGTATCTTTTTTTTACTTGCCTCAGACGCATCTTCTGCAACTACCACAAGCCTTGCCTTACCACTTCTAACAGCCTTTAAAACCTGCTCTACTCCCGAGAACGTCTTCCCAGCCCTAGTGGCAAAACCAAGTAGTGTCTTACACTTTTTCTTCACGGATTATCGCCTCTTTAATGGCCTTTAATGCGGCATCGTCAACCTTGCACTTTAACGCCCTCTGAAAAGCCTCCTGCTTTATAGCCTTATCGTAACAGCTTAAGTCTCTGCATATGTAGGCTCCTCTACCATTTGCCCTGTGTGTAAAATCTACCAAGACGTCACCTTCTTTAATTCTTACGACTCTGAGAAGGTCCTTCTTTTCCCTGTGCTGCCTACAGGCTACACACTTTCTAACAGGAACCTTTTTTTTGATACCTTTACCGGCATTATTCTTCAAAGTCTTCCTCATCAAAGTCCTCTTCAAAATATTCAGGTTCTTCGTCGTATCCTGCGTCTCTATCTTGAGATTCCGATTTAATATCTATCCTCCAACCAGTAAGTTCACTAGCTAAAGCAGCGTTTATCCCCTCTGGTCCTATAGCCAATGTCAATTGATTGTCCTTCACAATAACTCGCGCTCTTCTGGTTTCCTCGTCTAAGTCAACCCTCATTACCTGTGCAGGGCTTAAAGCGTTTGCGATAAATACACGAGGTATCTCAGACCAGTTTATGATGTCAATCTTCTCGCCCCTTAGTTCGTTGACAACCCTCTGAACCCTCGAACCTCTCTGACCTACGCAAGCTCCCACCGCATCTATATTTACATCTACAGCGTGAACAGCAAGTTTACTCCTTTTACCAGCCCTTCTAGATACGCCTTTTATCAAGACCACCCCATCGTGTATTTCTGGAACCTCTAATTCAAAAAGTCTGGAAACCAAGTCTTTGTGAGCCCTTGATAGGTATATTAAAATGGACTTGTCCTTTTTCTTCTTATGCTTTTTATCAGATGCATCTCTAGCGTGGACTTCCTCACTAGAATCAACCACGTCAATAACCAAGAACTTCAAGAGTTCACTATTGCTGGGTCTGGTATCGTAAAATTCACCTTCTATTTTTTCATCTCTCTCCATCTTAGCCATGGTCCCGTCTAGCTCAACGAAGGCGTCTCCTCTGCTTACCCTTTGAACTCTACCGGTTACGATATCTCCAATTTTCTTAGAATACTTAGCTAAGATCATATTTCTTTCAGCTTCCCTTATGCGCTGCAGTATAACTTGTTTAGCAGTAAGTGTTGCTATCCTTCCAAAATTACTAGGCGTTACTTCTTTTTCAATTTTGTCGCCCGGCTCAATTTCTGGAATATAACGTCTGGCTTCTTCAAGGAGGATGGTGTCAATGACCTCAAACTCTGCATCTTCATCAGTATCTGGATATTCCCTGTTAAGAGCTTCTTGTTCGTCCGCAACTACAAGAAGTTCATTAAAAACCCTAACATCGCCAGTTTCAGTATCAAATACTACATTGATTTTTCTTGCTTCAGGATAACTCTTTTTATAAGCACTAATCAAAGCTGCCTCTATAGCCTCAATAAGCACATCCTTAGGCAACTTTTTTTCTCTAGCAAGGTTATCCAATGCCTCAAGTATCGTATTGCTCACTTTTTCCTCCTAAATAAATCACTATATATCTACAAACAATATTTCTATTCAAACCTAAATTTCAATTTTGCAGAAGAAATTTTATCAAATGGTATTTTTAAATCCGCTCCATCATCTTCTAACTCTAAGCTTATATTTCCATCCTCTACGCCTTTAATCTCTCCAACATATAACTTTAAACCGTTAATAGGCGCGTAGAGCTTGACTTCTGCCAACCTTCCAGCAAACCGATCATAATCCTCTATCTTGTTAAGTGGTCTCTCTATGCCTGGAGAAGAAACCTCTAAAATATATTCTTCTTTTATTGGGTCTACTTCATCTAAGTAATTACTAATTTCCTTACTTACTAGCTGGCAGTCTTCATGACTTATTCCACCTTCCTTATCTATAAATAGTCTTAAATACCTTGAAGGTCCTTCTTTTACATAGGCTACCTCCACAAGTTCGTATTCAGACCATTCATCCTTGCTAAGTTCAGAAAATTTATCCGAAACTAAATCCACTACACGCTTCTTGGGTTGATTCTTTTTTGCCATCAACAAATCCTCCATAGCATTTTTCACATGGCTTTCATAAATAAGAGTGGGTTGAAGCCCACTCTTAAAAATTGACAAAGTCAACTCCACAGTATTATATCACGCTTTCTTCTAAAACACAACGTCAGGTAGGATTTTTTCTTAAAAAACAATGATGTGTTATTTGCAAAAGTAAATGCACCACCCCATCAAAAACACTGGTGCATTTAGTCTTGCGAATCATATGGTGCATTTAGTCTTGCAATAATATTTTGCC
>PDWI01003497.1_pt1 | contig 22117 bp, 18 predicted proteins | sample 1430891 | NCBI WGS metagenome assembly PDWI01 (sample SAMN01162508, study PRJNA174530) | Oral metagenome, whole genome shotgun sequencing project. | biome: Marine environment; feature: Marine mammal; material: Swab sample of the gingival sulcus; isolation source: swab sample of gingival sulcus... | reverse complement strand
AAGTAGAAAAAAGGCTTTATAGACCGAATAGACAGAAAAACTTGACTTTTATAACAATAGAAAAAATGGAAGTATGCACTTAAATCCTGCTAAACATTTCTAATGCTTATTTCGGCATTTCGACGCTTCGACAGGCTCAGCAACCGAAAAAAAACAACTAGACTAAAGTGAATACTTCCGAATTTATTTAGGACATAAGAGTATTCAACCCTTGTTACTTTTGCAAGAAAGTTAGGAGATGGTTTTATTCTTGATTGCGAAAAAAAGTTATTTCACCACGGAGTGAAATAAATTACACGACGGAGTGAAAAGTTTTTCACGCCGTCGTGTAATGAAAACTTAAAGACCTAATGAAGAGTTAAGCTTTCGTGTTTTTTTTCTAAGCGTTGCACTTGATAGAGGAGAGTGTTCTCTTATACTTATTGTTCGTTATTTGATAATGTCAAATATTAATGCTATATTTGTAGCTGTGAACGTTATGGAGGGGGCAAAGGCTTTCTCCATTTCTTATTGTAAGAAACTTTAAGAATAGAAATAATGATTGATAGTAATAAGGTAAAAGAGCTTGTAGAAACATTTCTTTCAAGTCTTCAAGATGAAAGTGTTTACTTAGTTGAAGTGCGCGTGTCAAAGGCAAATAATATTATCGTAGAGCTAGGAGCAGATAAAGGTTTAGGCATTGATCTCTGTGTTAAGCTTAATAAATATATTGAGAATGCATTTGACCGAGATGAGGAGGACTTTGAACTAGAGGTTGGTTCGGCAGGTCTAACAAGCCCTTTTAAAGTTTTACGTCAATATGTTGGAGCAGTTGGTTCTAAAGTAGAGATGCTTCTAAAGGGAGGAAAGAAGGAGAAGGGCGTATTGCAATCAGCAGACGAAACTATCCTAAAACTTCTTGTGCAACGATTAGTAAAACCTGAAGGAGCTAAACGTAAAATAGAAGTGGAAGAGGTTCTTGAAATTAAATGGGATGACCTTCTTCAGTGTAAGAGGATTATCGAGTTTTAGAAATAAATAAACGAAACATAATAATATATAAACAATGGCAAAGAAAAAAGTAGAAACAAGTTTGGTTGACTCTCTGTCTGAGTTCAAAGATCTGAAAAATATTGATAAGGCTACAATGCTAGCAGTCTTAGAAGATTCTTTTCGTAATGTCTTATCAAAAATTTATGGTTCTGATGAGAACTGTGAAGTTATTATCAATGACAAGCGAGGAGATTTTGAAATCTATAGAGATTTAATCGTTGTAGAAGATGGAGAGGTAGAAGATGAGAATAAGGAAATTGCATTAAGCAATGCTCAGCTTCAAGATGAAGATATTGAAGTTGGAGAAACTTTGACAGAAACAGTCGACTTCTCTGCTTTTGGTCGTCGTGCCGTTATAAACTTGCGTCAGGCTTTAGCTAGTAAAGTTTTAGATATTCAGAAGGAAAACTTTCGTGAGCATTTTGAAGCACGTGTAGGTGAAGTTATTACAGCAGAGGTTTATCAAGTTTGGAAGCGTGAAGCTCTTCTTCTTGATGAAGAGGGTAATGAACTTAATCTTCCAAAAGAAGAACAAATCCCAGGTGATTTCTTTCGCAAGGGAGATACTGTTCGAGCTTTAATTCTCCGTGTAGACAATGAGAATAATAATCCGAAGGTAATTCTTTCACGTAGTAATGGAGGGTTCTTGAAGCGTTTGCTTGAGCAGAATGTTCCTGAGATTGCTGATGGCTTAATCACGATTAAGTCCGTTGCTCGTATCCCCGGTGAACGTGCTAAGATTGCAGTTGAGAGTTATGATGATCGTATTGATCCTGTTGGAGCTTGTGTCGGTGTTAATGGTTCACGTGTTAAAGGTATCGTAAGAGAGCTAAAAGGTGAGAATATTGATGTAACAACTTACACAAGTAATACGGCTTTATTTGTTCAGAGAGCCTTAAGTCCAGCGAAAGTTTCTGCGATTGCTTTTGGTCCAGAACCAGAGAATGCTGATGAACAACGTTATGTGGAAGTTTTCTTACGTCCAGAGGAAGTGCCTTTAGCTATTGGTAAGAATGCTTCTAATCTTAAACTTGCAGCAATGCTTACGGGATATAAGATTGAAGTTTTCCGTGACGATGATAGTGAGGTTGAGGAAGATATTTATATCGATGAATTCGATGATGAAATAGAAAAATGGGTTATTGATTTACTTAAGAGTAAAGGTTGTACAACGGCTAAATCAGTCCTTAATAAGGATAGGGAGGAGCTTCTGACATTAACAGACCTTGAAGAGGAAACAATTGATCATATTTTAGCTGTTTTATCATCAGAGTTTAATGATGAGGATGTCGAAGAAGAAACTGAAGAAGAAGCATAATTACAAAACAGAATAATATAGAAGAGAAGGAATATGGGACAGAAAAAAGTTAAGGTAATGAACCTTATGCGAGCTACAGGAATGGGATTAGACTCTATAAAACCTGTGCTTGTAGAGAAGGGCTTTGCTGAGGATTCTACAGACCAAAATAGCCGTATGGATAGAGATACGGCAATCTCAGTCTTAGACATTATGATTAAGCGTTATAAAACTGCTGGAATTGATGTGGAGAAGACTACAGAATATAAAGAACAGCTATCAAAGGTGGAAGTTGCTCCAAAAGTTAAAGCAAAGGAGGAAGAGCCAAAGAAAGAGCCTGTTAAAGTTACTATAGAGAAAGAAGAAAAGGTTGAAGTAGCTCCTAAACCAAAAGAGGAAACTAAAGACGAGGCTAAGAAATCTAGTCTTAAAGTTGTTGGTTCTGTTGAACTAGAGGGCAAATCTAAGGTTAAAAAGAGTGCTTCAAAAAAGAAAGAAGATAAAGTAGTCAAAGAGCCTTCAACAAAAGAAACTAAGAAGGTTGTCAAAGAATCTGCTAAAAAGCAGAGTGAAAATAAGGAGGCTAAGAAAGCGATAACAAAAGAAACTCCAAAGCCTGAAAGTGTGAAGGAGGAAGCTGTAGCTCCAAAGGTTGAAGCAAAGAAAGAAGCTGTTGAGGTAAAGGTTAAGCTTGAAACTTCTAAAAAAGAGGAGTCAAGCACAGACGATGGAAAGCTTTCTTCTAATAAGATTGAAACAGAAACTCTAGATCCAGGGATTAAGTTCAATGTCGTTGGTGAAAAGATTGATTTAAGTCAATTTAAGAAACCAAAATCATCAAAGGACAAAAAGAAACGTACTCGCAAAAAACAAGCGAATAACCCTATTGATGTAGATAAAGAAGGGAAAAAAATTGCAGCTGAAAATGCTAATAAATCTAATAATAGAGGTAAAGCAAATCAGCAACAAAATAATAATTCTGGTCAAGGAAATCAACGTAGGAAAGATCAACGTAAGAAGGATAAGGCTCGTAAGCCAGCTCCTAAGCAGGAGATTTCAGATGAGGATGTTCAGCGTCAGGTAAAAGAAAACTTAGCTCGCTTAACTAATAAGGGAAATAAGGGTGGAACAGCTCAACATAAGAGAGAAAAGCGTCAAGCTCGTTTACGTGAAGATGAAAAAGAGCGTGAGAATGCATTAAAAGAAGCTTCAGTACTACAGCTTACAGAGTTTGTTACCGTTAGTGACCTAGCTAGCCTAATGGATGTGCCTGTAAATAAGGTTATTGCTACTTGTATGAGCCTTGGATTGATGGTTTCAATCAATATGCGTCTTGATGCAGAAACAATTGATATTGTAGCAGAGGAGTTTGGTTTTACAACGAACTTTGTGAGTGCTGAAGATGTAGAGGCCGTTTCTGAAGAAGAAATAGAAGATAAGGACGAAGATTTATCTCCACGTTCTCCTATTGTAACTGTAATGGGACACGTTGACCACGGTAAGACTTCTCTTCTTGACTACTTGAGAAATTCCAATGTAATAGAAGGTGAAGCTGGAGGTATTACTCAGCACATCGGAGCTTATAGCATTAAGGTTGGTGATGAGAAACGTATTACCTTCCTTGATACTCCAGGTCACGAAGCCTTTACTGCTATGCGTGCTCGTGGGGCAAAGGTTACGGATATTGCTATTATTATTGTGGCAGCCGATGATGATGTGATGCCTCAGACTAAAGAGGCTATCAATCACGCTAGTGCTGCTGGTGTACCAATAGTCTTTGCTATTAACAAGATTGACAAACCTGGAGCTAATCCTGATCGTATTCGTGAACAACTTGCTTCAATGAATTACCTTGTAGAAGAGTGGGGTGGTAAGTACCAGTGTCAAGAAATTTCAGCAAAGCAGGGTACTAATATTGAAGAGTTGCTTGAGAAGGTACTTCTTGAGGCAGAACTTCTTGAGCTGAAAGCTAATCCAAGTAGGAAAGCTTCGGGTACAATTATAGAATCTTCTCTTGATAAGGGACGTGGTTATGTCGCAACACTTTTAGTGCAGAATGGAACATTGAGAACAGGAGATATCCTTCTTTCTGGAACGCATTTCGGTAAGGTGAAAGCAATGTTTAATGAACGTAATAAACGAGTAGAAGAGGTTGGTCCTAGTTTACCCGTACTTATTCTAGGTCTTGATGGAGCTCCTACTGCAGGAGAAGTCTTTAATACGATTGACACAGAACAAGAAGCTCGTAGTATTGCCAATAAGCGTGAACAGCTGAAGCGTGAAATGGAAACACGTACGAAGAAGGGACTTACTCTTGAAGAACTTGCCCGTCGTCGTGCTATGGGTAATTTCCAAGAATTAAATCTTATTGTCAAAGGTGATGTGGATGGTTCTATTGAAGCATTGTCTGATTCTTTGATTCGTTTGTCTACAGAGGAAATTCAGGTAAATGTTATCCATAAAGGGGTTGGAGCTATTACAGAGAGTGATATTGTTCTTGCGGCAGCTTCTTCTGCTATTGTAATTGGCTTCCAAGTTCGTCCTATCCAAACAGCTCGTCGTTTAGCTGAAGCTGAAGGGGTTGAAATCCGTACGTACTCAATTATCTATGATACTATTGATGATATCAAGAGTGCTATGGAAGGAATGCTTTCTCCTGAAATTAAGGAAAATGTTGTGGCTAATCTTGAGGTGCAACAGACCTTTAAGATTGGTAAGTTAGGTACGATTGCTGGTTGTATGGTACTTGAAGGTAAGATTAAACGTACAAATAAGATACGCCTCATTCGTGATGGTATTGTTAAGTATGCAGGAGAACTTGGTTCTCTTAAACGTTTTAAGGACGATGTTAAGGAGGTTGTCCTTGGACAAGACTGTGGTTTGAATATTGAAGGATACAATGATATTGTAGTTGGAGATATTATCGAGGCTTATGAAGAGTTTGAAGTTAAAAAGAAACTCTAGCTAGAATCTACTTAAGTTTATTTACAAATAGAAGAGGGAGAGCCATTTGGCTCTCCCTCTTCTATTTGTGAGGCTATTTATTTCCCCTTAATAGAGGGAAAATAGAATAAGTTTAGATGATTGAATTTTTCTTAGTAAACTCTATTATCTCATCAATGTGACCAAATGCAAGACCTGTAACAGTATCAGCACAACCATAATAAACAGCGATACGACCTGTTTCTGCATCGTGAAGAGCTGCACAAGGGAAAGTAACATTTGGCACGTCGCCCATACATTCATAAGTTTCTCTAGGAGAAATTAAATAAGGTCCTGAACGGTACTTAACCTTCCAAGGCTCGTCAAGGTCAAGCAAAGCCGAACCAAAGGCATAAACAAAGCCATTACAACTTGCAAGTACTCCGTGGTAGATAAGCAACCATCCTTCGCTCGTTTCGATAGGTATAGGACCTGCACCAATCTTAGTACATTGCCAAGCACTATCTTCAAATGGAGCTGGACTCATTACGTGACGATGACGTCCCCAATACTCAAGCTCTGGAGATTCACTATAGAAGATGTCGCCAAAGGGGGTATGTCCGTTATCACTTGGACGGCTAAGCATAGCAAAATTGCCATTAATCTTACGAGGGAATAGCACTCCATTACGATTAAATGGCAAGAAAGCATTCTCTAATTGGTGGAATGTTTTGAAGTCAAATGTGTAAGCGACACCAATAGTTGGCCCGTGATAACCATTACACCAAGTTACGTAGTAACGGTCTTCAATGAAGACAACACGAGGGTCATAACCATAAACCCACTCACCAATTTCCTTATCTTCGCACTCAAACTTCAAAGGCTCAGGATTGATATTCCAATTGATTGCGTCATCGCTAAAACCAACGTGTAGACGCATACGACGATTAGTATCATCACAACGAAAAACTCCTGCATAACCTTCACCAAACTTTACAACAGCACTATTAAAAATACTATTAGAGGTTGGTAATAAGTCGCGAGGGATAATTGGATTGGCTGAATAACGCCACATCACTTCTTTAGAGCCTTCGGGACGCTCCTCCCAAGGCATATCAGGCATTGCCTGACCTACAATTTTTAATTTACTCATTTCGTCAATATTATTATGTTAATCTTCAGTATAGATAATTTCGCTTTCGTCCTCCTTCTTTGTTTGATGAGCAAAGGGGAGTCTAAAAGCCATTAAAAATGCTGGTATCGTGCAGAGCATTACTAAGATAAAGAAATATTCATAGCCAAGTTTATCACACAACCAACCACTAAGCATTCCGGGAAGCATTACGCTTAAGTTCATCAAACTATTAGCAAAAGCATAGTGAGCCATTTGATACTTCCCTGGGGCTATCTGTTGCATCATAAAGAGCATTAAGCCGACAAAACCAAAACCATAGCTAAAATATTCAAAGACAATCCCTGTTCCAATAAAATAGATACTTTCAGGTTGGTAAATAGCTAGTACTAGATAGACAATAAATGGAATATTAAATACACAGACTAGGCTGAATAATGTTTTCTTTAGTCCCAAACGTGCAACAAAATTACCTGCAAGAATTGACCCGAGAATAAAAGCGATTGTCCCTGCTGTTCCGTAAATAATACCGTATTCCTCATTGCTTAATCCAAGACCTCCTGCACCCCAAGGGTCTTTTAGGAAAATTGGAGCAATCTTCATTGCAAAGCCCTCTGCTAAGCGATAAGCAAGAATAAAGAATAAGTACAATAAGATGTGCTTTTTCTTGATAAAAGTAAGCCCAATCTCTTTGAATTCATTTAAGTTTTCTTGAAAACTTGGCTTCCTCTCTTGACGTATAAGTTGTGTTTTATCGTCTTTCGGTAGGATAAAGAAGTGGTAAAGGGAAAGCAAGCCCATTAAGACTGCACAAATAGCCATCACAGCAATCCACGCTTGTTTGATACCATAGGATTTCGATAGGTAACCAGCCAAGAAGACAAGCCCTCCGTTGGCTAATATCTTTGCTAAGTTATAGAAAGCTCCTTGCCAACCAGCATAGATGCCTTGTTCTTCTGTATCTAATTCTTGAAGATATAAGCCATCACCTGCGATGTCGTGAGAAGAGCCTGCAATAGCAATAACTCCCATAAAAGCCAATGTGTAAGCATAGAAGTTTTCTAGTGGTAGAGTAAAGCAGATTAGGGCAAACATTATAGCTGTTATCATCTCCGTGATAAAGACATATTGTCTTTTTGAGCCAAAAACCTCCATTACAAGGCTAAAGATCGGCTTTAATGACCAAGGCAGTATCAAGAGAGAAGTCCAAAAAGTAATAGACTCTTTCCCTATGCCAAGGTCTGTAAACATCAGAACAGATACAATTGATAGTGAGATAAGAGGTAAGCCCATTCCGAAGTAAACGGAAGGAACCCAAGAAATAGGATTTCTACGCTTAGACATAATTATTTTGTTTTACTAGCTTGTAATGTATTCATCATTAGAGAAACAATAGTCATTGGACCTACACCACCTGGGACGGGGGTAATAGCTGAGCAAAGAGGAGCAACCTCATCAAAAGCTACATCTCCACAGAGTCGAAAACCACTCTTTCGGCTTGCATCAGGAACTCTCGTTGTACCAACGTCTATGACTACAGCACCTTTCTTAACCATATCAGCTTTTAAGAACTCGGGTACTCCTAGTGCTGCGACAATAATATCTGCTTGTAGGCAAAGCTCTTTAATATTTGGGGTTCTGCTATGACAGACTGTTACGGTACAATCACCAGGGTTGGTTTTCTGAACAAGAAGCTGAGCCATTGGTTTGCCAACGATGTTGCTACGCCCTAAGACAACACAATGTTTTCCTTTCGTTTCAATATTATTTCGTTTAAGTAATTCAACAATACCTTTTGGCGTTGCTGAAACAAAGCAAGGAAGCCCAATACTCATTCGTCCAACGTTAATTGGGTGAAAGCCATCAACATCTTTATGGGGGGCTACAGCTTCGATAATACGTTGTTCATCAATATGCCTTGGTAGGGGCAACTGAACAATAAAGCCTGTAACGTCATTGTCTTTATTGAGCTTGTCAATACAAGTCAGAAGCTCTTCTTCAGTAACGTCTTCCTCATAACGAATCAGAGATGAACGAAAGCCTAGTTCTTCACAAGTCTTAATTTTTGCAGAAACGTAGGTTTCGCTTCCTCCATCGTGTCCGACAAGGATTGCTACAAGGTGTGGACTTTCTTGACCTTTCTCAATCATCCTTCTAACTTCTTCGGCAATCTCTTGTTTTATTGTTTGGGCTGTTTTTCTACCGTCTAACAGCTGATACTTTTGTTCCTCCATTGTCTTTGTTTGTTAAGAAAGGAGGTACAGTCAAATACACCTAAAGAATGTTTCTTTTGTGTTTTGATTGTACCTCGATTAAATAGCAATTATTTTTCTATTAATTAGAAACCAAACTTACCTCCAAGCTTTGGCATCTTAGGCATTTTTGGAAGTCCTTTACCTCCCTTGAAACCTTGCATTGTCTTCATCATCTTACGCATCTGCGTAAATTGATTGATTAGCTTATTAACTTCTTGAACAGAAGTCCCACTACCGTCAGCAATACGTTTACGTCTTCTACCATCAATAATAGATGGTTTTTGTCTTTCTTCAGGTGTCATAGAGTAGATAATTGCTTCTACGCTCTTGAATGCATCGTCATCAATATCCACATCTTTAATAGCTTTACCAACCCCAGGAATCATTGCTGCAAGTTCCTTGATGTTACCCATTTTCTTAATTTGGGCAATTTGATTTAAGAAGTCATTAAAGTCAAATTGATCTTTAGCAATACGAGCCTCAAGCTTGCGTGCCTCTTTCTCATCATAGAGTTGCTGAGCTCGCTCTACAAGAGAAACGACATCTCCCATCCCAAGGATACGATCTGCCATACGATCAGGGTGGAAGACATCAAGAGCTTTCATCTTCTCCCCTGTACCTATGAATTTAATAGGCTTATCTACGACTGTTCGGATAGATAGGGCTGCACCACCACGAGTATCACCATCAAGCTTTGTTAGGACAACTCCATCAAAGTTTAGGCGTTCATTAAATTCCTTAGCAGTATTGACAGCATCTTGCCCTGTCATTGAGTCTACAACAAAGAGAATTTCATCAGGTGTAATTGCAGACTTAATTGCTGTAATTTCCTGCATCATCTCTTCATCAACGGCAAGACGACCAGCAGTATCTACAATGATTAAATCACAACCTTGTGCTTTAGCTTCTGCAATACCTCGCTGAGCAATATCTACTGGGTTTTTACTATCAAGGTCTGCAAAGACAGGAACGTCAATCTGTCCTCCTAGGACTTTCAACTGCTCAATGGCGGCAGGACGATATACGTCGCCTGCAATAAGCATTGGTTTGCGTCCTTCTTTTGTCTTGAGTAAGTTTGCAAGCTTACCTGACATTGTCGTTTTACCTGAACCTTGAAGACCTGCCATTAAAATAATTGCAGGTTTGTTATCTATATTAAGTTTTGCCGATTTTCCTCCCATAAGTAGGGCAAGTTCATCGTGCACAATCTTAATCATTAGTTCCCCTGGGCGAACGGCTGTTAGTACGTCTTGTCCAAGGGCTTTTTCCTTAACAGTTGCTGTAAAGTCCTTTGCTACGTTGTAATTAACATCGGCTTCAATCAAAGCACGACGAACGTCTTTCAGCGTTTCTGCTACATTTAATTCACTGATTTTGCCCTCCCCTTTGAGTATCTTAAAGGAGCGTTCTAATCTTTCACTTAAATTATCAAACATATCTTGTTTTATTTGCTATTGGATTTTGTTATCTTCTAGTAATTAGTTTTACCTTAACTTAAGGAACTAACTTATTCGTTGCTGTATCAGGGAAAACAACAGAAGGCTTAAAGCTTTTTGCTTCCTCAAAGTCCATAAGGGCATAAGACATTATAATGACGATGTCGCCTTTCTGTACCATACGAGCTGCTGCACCATTGAGGCAAATAACACCTGAACCTCGCTCTCCTGCGATGGTATAAGTTTCAAATCTTGCACCATTATTGTTATTTACAATCTGAACTTTCTCACCTTCAATGAGGTTGGCAGCCTCCATTAAGTCCTTATCAATCGTGATACTACCAACGTAATTAAGGTCAGCTTCTGTAACCGTTACGCGATGTATCTTAGATTTTACTACTTCTACTAACATTTATTTATATTGTGTATCCTATATAATTCGTTTATAAATCCCTACAAAGATAAGTTAATTATTAAGTAATTTCAAATAAACGTTCTTTACTTTGCTAGACATAATAAATGGATGTCTATTTTAGGTATAAATAAGTTGTGCAATCTTACTAAAAATTATAGTGAGGGGAGGGGAATGTCTATTCAGAGGATAATTCATCTCTTTAGAGAATAATAAAGTATTTATGTATCTTTGCATATGGTATATATAATAATTATAAGAGAATAAAAATAATGGTTGAGAAATTAGAACACTTATATCCTTTGACATTTGAAGCAATCCTCAAAGAGATTATTTGGGGAGGACAAGATATTCGTCCTTTTAAAGGTTTAGATGTAACAGAGGAGAAAATAGGGGAGAGTTGGGAACTTTCACACGTTGAGGGAAATTATTCTATTGTAGCTAATGGAGATTTAGCTGGAGTGAGTCTTGACGAATTAATTAAAACCTATAAAGAACGCTTGTTAGGAAAATCAGTCTATGAGCGTTTTGGGGATACCTTTCCTTTGCTTATTAAGTTTATTGATGCTCAAGATAATTTGTCAATACAAGTTCATCCTGATGATGCATTAGCTAAGGAACGTCATAATTCGTTTGGTAAAACAGAAATGTGGTATGTTGTTAAAGCGTCAGATGAGGCGAGGTTATATAGTGGATTTAGTCAGCAATCTTCTCCTGAAGACTATGTAAAGCGTATTGCAGATAACTCTATTATGGAAGTCCTAAAGGAATATAAGGTTAAAGAAGGTGATGTTTTCTTCTTGCCTGCTGGTCGTGTTCACGCTATTGGTGCTGGTTGTTTTGTGGCAGAAATACAGCAGACAAGTAATATTACTTATAGAATTTATGACTATGCTCGTACTGATGCTGAAGGAAATCAAAGAGAACTTCATACAGAGCTAGCAAAGGATGCTATTGATTATACTGTTTATGAAGACTATCGTACTGACTATTCTGCTGAGCAAGATGCTGTCGTTGAGTTGGCTAATTGTCAATACTTTGAAACAAATCTATTAGAACTATCTAAGGATATGGAGCGTTCGCTTGCAGATAAAGACAGCTTTGTTGTTTATATTGTAATGGGAGGAGAACTAAATCTTGTCGATGATAAGGGTTTCTCAATTACTCTTCATCAAGGTCAAACTGTCCTTATCCCTGCTGAGTGTACGTCTGTTAGGATTGAACCTAAAGGCGAGTGTAAGTTGATGGAAACTTATATTCCTGCATAAATGAAGTGAATAAACTAAGTTTATGAAGTTTAAGCAGAACGAACCGACTTTTTTTGATCGAGCTTTTACTGCGAAAGAAGTCGGAGTGAAACCCACTACTATTAAACATTGGGAGCGTGAGATAGCCTATATTGACAAGCGTATTAAACGGAGTCTAAAAGGCAATCGTCGTCTTTATAATAGGGAGAATATAGAGCAGTTTCGAGAGGTCAAAAGGCTAATGGAAGAAGAGCGTTTGTCCGTGGAGGAGGTTGCTAACTACTTCAAGAATGGCTTGTTTAATAAGCCTAAAGATGATAATGCTCTAGATGTTAAGACGGACTTAGATAAGAAAACTGAAGCTCTAATAATAGTTCAGAGGGCAATTAGTAAGCTAGAGAAGCTTAAAGAGCTAATTTAGTGTTCTGTTAAAATTAAAAAGAGCTGGAGAAATTTTATTTCTCCAGCTCTTTTTAATTTTGTAAATACTTATCTTAATGTTTAATTAGTAACTCTCGGCTGTAATGCCCTTCTGTAGTGTTGATTGATAGAATGTAAGAACCATTAGAGAGGTTGCCTACTGGATATTCTTTTTGGATTGCCCTAAATTCCTTAACAAGACAGCCATTTACACTGTAGATGGAAATCGATTTGATATTATCAAGACCTGCAATTTTAAAAGCTTTAGAAGTTGGGTTGGGGTAAAGAATAATTCTCTTCTTATCATTTATACTTTCCAAACTAGTGTTATGCTTTGATTGATGAATGTTAATGCTAAAATCACAAATTGTCCCTTGATTTTTAGATAAGAGATTGTTCGGATTCATATTGCCTGTTGGACTAATATTATTCCAATCAACTTTAAACCTAGCACGAGTTTTCCCTTGTTTAGCTGTCTTTGGAATAATAAAACTTGGCATTTCTTTGGGAACGTCATTGTTCCTTACTTTGACTCCTTTGCTATTTCTCCATTGTCCATCTTTTTTATAGGCAGAGTAAGAAACGAGTTCGTTAGCATCGAATTGCTTATTCTGATTGTAGTCAATATATAGGTAATAATGCATCCAAGTGAGGTCTTTTACTTTTGGGCTGAGCGTTAATTCATCTCCAATGCTTGCTTGTAGCACATCTTGGGTATTGTCAAATACAATTTTATTTTGACTTTCAGCGTTTGCTCCAGCAACGATTGTTGTGAAGTCTAAAGGTTGCTGATTAAGTGTTGCTCCTTTTATAGAAAGGCTTTGGACAATACGTTTGTCCCCTTCTCTTGGATAATCAACCTCATTCCACGTTGGATATGCTCCATCGCTTGGGATGCTTTCTTTTTGATAGTGTCTGACCCAGTCAATCTCCATCTCAATAGGTAAATCTTGGGGATTAACTTTTCCCACCCAAGAGCCTCCTAGTTGCATACTAAGTATTAGGTGCATTTCTCTATAAAAAGGGAATTGTCCCTTGCTCTCTAAGCTTGGGTTTCGTTTATATTCAAAGGTTTTCACCCCATTGATGTAGAAGATTAGCTTTTCTTCCTGCATTTCTACTCCAAAAGTATTGAATTCATTAGCCTTAAAATGACTTGTTTTATGAGAGCCAGCTTTGCCTCCTAAGTTCTGAGTGTAATTGGAGTGTACTGTTTGATAGACAACGTTGTCATAGTTCAAATGTTCCATTATATCTATTTCTCCTTCTAGAGGCCAAGCCTTTTTTTGTTTGAAAGGCATTAGCCATATTGCAGGCCAAGCACCTCGTCCAGAGTTTAATTTTGCTCTAATCTCAAGTTTCCCTCCTATGAAGGCGTGCTTACCTTTTGTCCAAAGTCCTCCTGTTAAGTAAGGATCGTCATTATTTCCTGTTGCAATGCCCCTAAGGATTAGTTTGCCGTCACGCACCTCAAATAGACGTTCGTCATCAGACATTGTGTTCTTCCAGTCAGGTTTCCCCCTTGGAATTTTACTCCACGTGTTAGTGTCAAATGTTGCTTCGTTGAAGTTGTCTTCCCAAACGAGTTTCCATTGCTTAACACTTTGAGCTGAGATTACTTGGGGGACTAAATAAGCTCCTAAAAGAAAGATTGATAAATATATCTTGCTTATATCAAGCTTTATTCGGTTAATATTGAAAGCGTTCATTTTATTTCTCATATTTAAGTTGTTATTAATGAATGATGCTTATACAATAGCAAATATAATAAAATATAAGAAAACCTCTAACTCCTTTGTGAGTTCCTCCCGTAAGAAACTAGAGTTTATTCGGGGACGAACCCTAGTTTCTTACGGGAGAAACTGAGGAATGAGTAAAGTTGCTCTAAAAACTAAGCTAACTAAGTTTTGATTTCACCACGGCGTGAAAAAGTTTTCACAAGGGCGTGTAATTTATTTCACCACGGAGTGTAATGAAAGGTGATCCAACTTTTCTTGTAGAGTTTATTAATAGAGTATTTTTGGTCGTGCGTGTGTTTTTTATGCTTATCCTAAGCAAGAAATTCGCTTAAAAGAAAGCTCGTTTCATTATTTTTAGGTAAATTTGTTCTTTAGGGGAAAAATGGCTTGTGCTTTTCTCTGAAGATAAAATGAAGAAAGTAATAAAGAATGAAATATAATAGTAAGTATATCTTTTATTGTTTGCTCTTTGTAGTTAGTATACCTTGTTTCTCTTCTCGAGTTTATGCTCAGAATAGAATAGACAAGGTTCGGAAAAGATATGCCTATTTAATAGAACAAGCTCAAGAGGCTTATCAAAACTATGATTTTGATAAAGCTCAGGATAGGCTTGGAATGTATGAAAAAAGGCTGACGCATAGACGTGTTTCAGTTGAAGATTCTATTCATCTTCTAGAGCAGAAAATTGCTCAAGCTCAACGTCTTTTATCTTATTTTTATAGAGTTCGTTTAGTTGATAGTATTCAGTTTTCGATACAAGATATTGCAGAAGTCTTTGCTGAGCGAAGCACTTTTCTATCAAAAACTTTACGATTTGATGTAGATAGTTCCCAATTTAATATTAGGTATAATGCTCCATTAGCGAGTTTCTCTCTTTATGCAGAGAAAAGTGATAATTGGGACTTATTAAGAGCTGAAAGCTTATTATCCTCTTTGTCTGAGAATGAGATTGCTAGAGAACGTTTGTCCGAGAATGTAAATACTGCTGAAGATGAACGTAATCCTTTTATGCTTAGCACTGGTGATGTATTGCTGTTCGCTCGCAAATCAGATGAGGGAATTGGAGGCTATGACCTTTTCTATTCCCGTTACAACTTAGAAAACAAGAGCTATTACAAAGCAAAAATCTTAGGAATGCCTTTTAATTCTATTTATAATGACTATTTGCTAGCTTATGATGATGAGCAAGACTTATCTTATCTCGTTAGTGACAGGTATTGTCCTCAGGATAGTTTAGTTTTATATCGATTTGTTGGTTTGCCGAAAGCTATTTCGGGTAAAACAGCTTTTGAAAACAACATTGAACAAGGTGAACCTAGTGATACAAAAGGCTTGTTTGAACCAGAACTAGATAAGAGCTACGTACTACCTCAAAAAACAAGAATGAAACAAGGAACGATAAACTTAGCTTTAAGAGATAATATCGTTATCATTTCTTGGGAGGATTTCCAATCCTCAGAAGCTTCATCTTATTATCAAGATTTTATAGCTTTGAAAAAAGAACTAAAAAGAAAAGTTCGATACCAAAAGGAGCTTCGTAAACGTTATAGAGATGGTGTTTTGCTTGCAGAAGGAGAACTCATAACATTGGAGCAAGAAATAAAACAACTTAATAAGGATATTAAATTGGCTCTTATAAAATGTAAGAATGCAGAAATTAGATATAGAAATAAATAGATTTACTTTAATACAGAAATAACAATGAACACAAAAAGAATTATTCCTCCATCAGAGTTGATTATTAACGGAGATGGCTCTGTTTTTCACTTGCATATCAAACCAGAACATCTTGCTGATAAGGTATTCTTAGTCGGTGATCCTGCACGAGTTGATTTGGTAGCAAGTCGCTTTGATACTATAGAGTGTAATATTACAAGCCGAGAGTTTCATACAGTTACTGGTACTTACAAAGGAAAGCGTATTACAGCTCTTAGCCACGGCATTGGTACTGATAATATTGATATTGTTATCAATGAACTAGATGCCTTGGCAAATATTGATTTTGAAACTAGAGAAGAGAAAGACGAGTTTCGTCAACTAACGCTCGTGCGTGTTGGTACTTCGGGTGGTTTACAGGATATTAGTCCTATTGGCTCTTATGTTGCGGCTGAGTATAGTATTGGTTTTGATGGTGTGCTTTATTTCTATGATAATACGGAAAAGGTGCGTCAGCTAGAGTTTGAGGATGAACTGCTCAAGCAATTAGACTGGAAGATGGACAAGTTACAACCTTATGTTGTATCAGCTGACAAGTCGCTTGTAGATAAGATTGTCGGAGAGGGGGATGATGTTGTGCGTGGGGTTACTATCGCTGCTAATGGCTTCTATGGACCACAGGGTAGACAACTTCGTCTAGCACTCAAAGACCCTATTCTAAATAAGAAAATTCAAGCTTTCAATCACAAGGGGCGTGTCATCACCAACTACGAAATGGAAAGCTCTACACTTGCAGGACTTGCAGGTTTGATGGGGCATAAAGCTATGACTGTCTGTTGTATCATCGCAGGACGTAAGGCAGAGAAAATGAACACAGACTACAAAGGAAGTATTGAAGGCTTGATTGATTTAGTGCTTGAACGTATCTAAATAAACTAAATATAATAAAGATATGGAAACCAAGGAAGAAAAGCTTCATCATCTAGAGAATGACCCTAACTACAAGGGTCTTAAAGTTAATGATGGAGTCGCAGAGAAGCCAATGATGAACCCCTATTTCAAACGAGTATCTCGTCCTAAATATAGTGTCGATGAGTTTGTTCAGGGGATTTTGTCTGGAGATGTAACTATTTTGAGTCAAGCTGTTACCTTGGTTGAAAGTAATAAAGTAGAGCATCAAGAGATTGCTCAGCAGATTATAGAGCGTTGTTTGCCTTTTACGGGGAAATCAATGCGTATTGGTCTGACTGGTGTCCCTGGGGCAGGGAAGAGTACTTCCATTGATACTTTTGGTATGTACCTTTGTAAGCAAGGGCGTAAGTTAGCAGTCCTTGCTATTGACCCTAGTAGTGAACGCTCTGGAGGTAGTATTCTTGGGGATAAGACGAGGATGGAGCATCTTTCTCACGAACCCAATGCTTTTATTCGTCCTAGCCCAACGGCTGGCTCACTTGGAGGTGTTGCTCGTAAGACTCGGGAAACAATTATGCTCTGTGAGGCTGCTGGTTATGATACTGTTATTGTAGAAACGGTGGGCGTTGGGCAGAGTGAAACGGCAGTGCACTCAATGGTGGACTTCTTTCTCCTAATCCAGTTGTCTGGGACGGGTGATGAGCTTCAAGGTATTAAGCGTGGTATAATGGAGATGGCAGATGGTATTATTATTAATAAAGCAGATGGAGATAATATTCCAAAAGCAAATCTTGCTGCGTCACATTTTCGAAATGCATTACATTTATTCCCTCCGACAGAATCAGGTTGGAAGCCTAGAGTAATGACCTATTCTGGTTTTTATAGCTTAGGTATCAAAGAAATCTGGGATATGGTTGATGAATACAGACATTTTGCGATGGATTCGGGTTACTTTGAGTACAAGAGGCATAAACAAGCTAAATGGTGGATGTATGAGAGTGTAAATGAGGCACTACATCGTTCATTCTATGAAAATAAAGATGTTAAGACTTTATTGCCAAATATTGAGCAGGCAATTCTATCTGATAGCCTCTCATCTTTTGTTGGAGCTCAGAGGCTTATTGATACTTATGAGAAGTCCATACGAAGAGATGATACTGAGGGAAAGTCTTAGAAAGCTAAGCGAGTAGAACAAGAAAAGCAAATTAAGTATTCAATATAAATAATGCAGAGCGATAGCATCATTCTTATTCCAACCTACAACGAAAGAGAGAATGTAAGCAAGATGATAGAGCAAGTTTTAGCTCTACCTAAAGAGTTTGATATTCTTATTATTGATGATGGTTCTCCTGATGGGACGGCTTCAATTGTAAAGGAGCAACAGAAAATTTTTCCTAATAGGGTATTTCTCATTGAACGTCAAGGTAAGTTAGGTTTAGGTACAGCCTATATTACAGGTTTTCAGTGGGCATTAGAGCGTGCTTACCTCTATATCTTTGAAATGGATTGTGATTTTAGCCATCCTATTATCAAGCTTCAAGAGCTATACAAAGCTGTTGCTCAGGAGGGGGCAGACGTTTCAATCGGTTCTCGCTATTGTAAGGGGGGGAAGATTGAGAATTGGCCTATTGGACGTATTTTGATGAGTTATGGTGCATCACTCTACGTACGTATGATTACGGCTATTAGAGTCAAAGATACAACGGCAGGTTTTGTGTGCTATCGTCGGGAGGTCTTGGAGGCAATGGATTTAGAGGCAATTCGCTTCAAAGGTTATGCTTTCCAGATAGAGATGAAGTACTCTGCCCACTGTTTAGGCTATAAGCTTAGTGAAGTGCCGATTACTTTTACAGATAGACTCCTTGGGCAGTCTAAGATGAGTACTTCCATTTTTGGTGAAGCTTTTTTTGGAGTCCTTCAGCTTCGTTGGGATAAATTCAGAGGCTTATTCCCTAGAGGGAAATATAAAGAAAGACGTTAATATTAATAATTCATTTTTAGAATACAAATGATTAAATTAAAATATATACTAACACTCCTATTGAGTTTTGGATTGAGTTATCAAGGCTTTGCTCAGAAACCTAGTCCTGAAAAGAACCAAAAAGACTATGCTAAGGCTCTTGACTTGATGGGGGCTTCAATGTCTATGCTTAATAGATACTTTGTTGACTCTGTCAATATCAAAGAAATTAGTGAATATGGCTTAAACTCAATGCTTCGTAGTCTAGACCCATATACTGAGTTTTATTCCAAAGAGGATAACGAAAGACTTAAACTGATGACTACTGGGGAGTATGGAGGAATTGGGGCAATTATAATGCAACGTCCTGATAGTTCCGTTTTAATCAGCGAACCGATGGAAGGAATGCCTGCTGATCTTGCTGGACTTCGTGCTGGAGATAGAATTTTAGAGATAGATGGGCAGAACTTTCGCAAATCAACGAGCGAAGCTGTAACTAAGGTTCTGAAAGGAAAACCAAATAGTAAGTTAACAGTTCTTATTGAACGTACTAATGAGAAGAAACCTCTAAAGATTAGCTTTAAGCGTCAGAAAATTCATTTGAATGCAGTGCCTTATTTTGGTACAACGCCTAAAGGTTTTGGCTATATTGTCCTCTCAAGTTTTACTAGTAGTGCAAGCAAAGAGGTTAGGTTTGCTCTTGAAACGCTTATTAAGGAGAAGAATATTCAAGGATTAGTTCTAGACCTCCGTAATAATGGTGGAGGTTTATTGGATGAAGCTGTTAAGATTGTTAATCTCTTTGTTCCTAAGGGAAAAGTTGTTGTTTCAACAAAAGCACGCCCAGAGCTAAAGAAAAATACTGTGCAACGCACTCAGAACAAGCCAATAGCTCTTGAGCTACCCCTAGTAGTCCTAGTGAATGGTTCGTCTGCTTCTGCCTCTGAAATTGTGAGTGGTTCGTTGCAAGATATGGATAGAGCAGTAATCATTGGACAAAAAACCTTTGGGAAAGGTCTTGTCCAGACGACTTTACGCTTGCCACACGAAGGAGTACTTAAGCTTACAACGGCAAAGTATTATATCCCTAGTGGTCGTTGTATTCAGAAGATTGACTACCGTACTCGCAAGAATGGACGAGGGGAGCATATTATTCCGGATAGTTTGGCTAAGACTTTCTATACAGAGATTGGAAGACCTGTCAAAGATAATGGAGGGATTATGCCTGACATTACAATTAAGAGGGATACGCTAGCTACGATGCTTTATTATTTAAATTTTGAGCCAAAGGTTTTTGATTGGGTTACAGCTTATAGTTACAAACATAAAACTATTCAAAAGCCTCGAGATTTTACTCTTACTGAAGAAGACTATCAAGCTTTTGGAGCAATGCTCAAAGAGGCGAACTTCAACTATGATAGACAGAGTAGTAAAGTGCTTAAAGAGCTAAAGAGTGTAGCTAAGCTTGAAGGTTACTATCCCAAAACAAAGGCTTTGTTTGATAGTCTTGCGACTGCTCTTACGCCAAACTTAGACCACGACTTGCAGGTTCTCAAGAAGGATGTTAAGAAATTGCTTGAGAGTAAAATCTTGACTCGCTACTATTATAAGCGTGGAGCAATTGAGCGAGAATTAATGACCGATAAGTTTGTAATGAAAGCAGATATATTACTCTCTGAACCAAGTAAGATGAAGGCTTTGTTAGGTCTTTCTAAAGAGGGTAAAGATAGAGAAAATAAAGAGCTAAAAGCAAAGACAAAGTAAAGAATAAATGAAACGAATTTTTTGCCCTAAATGTGATTATGAAATTGCTATCCCTAAGGAGAAAATTAAGCAATGGAAGCAAGAAAATTTGCAGACAACTGCAGTCGTTTGTAACAATTGTGCTTATCAAATACGCTTGCGTTTAACGCCAGCACAAGTCAAGAAAGAACGTCCTCAGTATGGTCATATCGTTGTCTTGGAGAATGTTTTTGGTGAGCGACAAGAGTATCCCTTGTTTCTTGGGGAAAATGGTTTGGGACGGCGTAATAAAGATAGCGTAACAGATATCCCAATTATTACAGGTGATCCTAGTATGGATCGTCATCACGCTATTATTAAGGTAAAACAGATGAAGTCTGGAAAGATTAAGTTTTACATTGCTGATGATGATAGCCGTGTCGGAACGTTTGTTCTAGGTGATATTCTAGCTCCCAAAGAATGGCGAGAAATTGAGGATGGTTCCATCATTACACTTGGAGCAACGAGTGTCATTCTTTTTACTGAGAAGTTAGGCAATAAAGATTAGTCCTCTTATTTAGACTACTAGATTTTAATTTTGAAGAGCTATGGTAAAGTTTATATTTTGCCATAGCTCTTTTTTTATGCTATTTTTTTTAAGATTTGCGTGATATGTAAAGAAAAGTATATAACTTTGGAGGAGCAAACTTACAAATAAAATAAGGGTCTATTAGAGTAAATTACTTTGATTAGCCTAAGTTATTTAGATTTAGAGTATAAACATTATGAAAACAAGAGTATTTCTTAAGCTGTTTTTCTGCTTTCTGCTTAGCCTATGTTACTCTGTTTCGTCCTATGCACAGGGTATTACTAAAGCAAAAGCTAAATTCTTTGCTTCAGAGTTTATTGAACTTGAGGACGAATCTTTACGAGCCGTAAACCAAGAGCAAGGAGTGAGCAAAGCTTATCACATCTTTAATGCAAAGCAAGATAAGGGCTTTGTAATTGTTGGAGGATGTGATAATGCCCCCATACTTTTAGCCTATTCGGATAGAGGTCACTTAAATCCAGTTGATTTATCTAAAACTCTAAGGATTTTATTAGCTAACTATCAAATAAGGCTAGAAAAGGGGCAAGAACAATTTCGTAGTATTAAGCACTATATTCGCAATCCCAAAGTGCTTGTTGCTCCACTCTTGAAAACAAATTGGGAGGTTTATAAGCCTCCCTTTAAGCCTCTTTATAAATATGAGCATGATGTTGATATTACAGCTCGTGAGCTTGCTATTGCTCAAATAATGTACTACTATAAATGGCCACTTAGAGGAGAAGGTATCTATTTTGATGATTGGAATAAGCGTACTTTGGATTTCTCTAAATCTGAGTATAAATGGGATTTGGTAAAGGATAATTATCCTAGACATCGTACAGATGACGGCTTTGTTGGAGATTTTGACGAAGATGAAGGTACGAAATCTATTGCTCAACTTTTGTTTGACTTGGGGGCAATCTTTGATTATACAAAATATAATCTTAGATACGATGAAATACGCTATATCTTACCTCAGTATTTTAAGTATAAAACCTATGCTTTGCAACGTAATAATTGTATCGGAAATGATTTCCTTGCTACAATAAAGAAACAGTTAGATAAGCAACGTCCAATGCTTGCTTCTGCTAGGGCTGTGGGCTATCCAGAAGAGGTCTTCATTATAGATGGTTATGATGAGAATGACTTTGTGCATTGTAATTGGGGGAGAAGTTCTCGTGAGAATGGTTACTATAATTTAGTTGAACTTTACCCCTATAATGAAGAGGCTAAGAAGTTTTTGCAAGCTAATACGGGACTTCCTCTTGCTTTGCAACAGAAGATTATTGGCTTATGTGCCAAAATTGTGGCTGGGAAGTGTTGTATCTTTATATGCCAAAATTGTGGTTAAAAATGCTAAGTCTCCTTATCTCTACAAGGCTTGTG
>PDWI01005037.1_pt1 | contig 22123 bp, 17 predicted proteins | sample 1430891 | NCBI WGS metagenome assembly PDWI01 (sample SAMN01162508, study PRJNA174530) | Oral metagenome, whole genome shotgun sequencing project. | biome: Marine environment; feature: Marine mammal; material: Swab sample of the gingival sulcus; isolation source: swab sample of gingival sulcus... | reverse complement strand
CAAAAAACATAAAAGTAGTGCCATACAAACATCTTGCTAAACTATAACATATTAATATTACACTCTTTTAATTTTAACCTTGCTGAACTTGGGTTAAATCTGCAACAGCCAAAAATATAAAAAAGGGGTTAATTTAAACCCCTTTCCTGTATAATTTGTAATTACAAAAATCAACCACCAGCCTGCTGCTCAAGCTCATCAAGTTTGGCTGGATCTGATACAGCTATATCAACAAGAGCCTTTGGAATAGCACTTTGTTCACACATAATCCTGATTTCTTTTTCAACATCACTAAAATCCATTATTTCACGAATGGCATAAATATGATCTGCCATTTCCTCTGGAGTTATATCCTCCAAAGCAGGGCCTTCTGCCTCTGCCTTTCTTTTGGCAGCAGCTTCTTCTTCAAGTCTTTGTTTTTCCTTGAGCTCTTCTTCCATGGCTTTTTTGGCACTGTCAATACTTGCCTGATCAATCCCTGCAACCTCAATTATAAGTGCTTCTGTAATCTCATTATCAAATAAAAACTTTGCTTTTTCTTCGTCTGATTTACCTTCAACCTTTTCAAGAAGCCCCATAACCTTGTTTCTCAAGGCAATTTCTGCTGCAATATCAGCATTTACCTGATCAAGCTTTTCCTGGGTTATACCCATTCTCTCTATAATTGTTTCGCTTTCAACCTTTTTTTCAATAAGAAGCCTGATGCCCTTATCTCCATCAAGAGCTTCAGCAGCCTGAACAAGTAAATTAAGTCTTCTCTCTTCCAGAATTTCAACAAGAAGTGGTCTTCTGTCGCTTTTTTTAATTTCCGACCATATTTTGCCAAGATTATCAGTAAGCTTGTAAGAAGCATGGCAGGCATTATCAAGATCTTCAAGCTTAAAGGTTTCCAGGGCTTCATTAAGATCTTTAAGCATTGGTCTCCCAACCTGAATCATATCATCTACAGCCCAGCGTAATTCAAGCATTTTACCACCTGAACTGGAAAGACTATAGCCTTTATTATCAAGTTCACCGACAATTTTTTGAATAGTATTTTCTTTATTTTCTTCATTAATTGCCGCTGTATCCAGCCCAAGTAAATTTTCCTCAATGGCCCACCAGAGAGGACTCTTCACAACTCCCTCATTTGTTGTCATTTTAAATTCTCCTTTTATATTCAATTTCCCGGAGGGGAATGTAGCAAATTAATAATATAAATGTCAATAGAACGGTCATTTTTCATAAAAATTTAATTTTATAACACACTGAATTTTATGAATACAGACACAAAAAACAGGGTTTGAATATAAAGATTTCAAATAAAAAGGCTTAGTCATAAATAGACAAAAAATATTTTATATAGTAAGCAGTCTTTTAAAATATAAGCTGTCTGGCATTCAGATAAATATAATTTAAGATGAATCAGGAAATATCACAGTAAATTCTTATCACCGAAAATATGAACAAAAAAAATTATTACAGGTTTTTATTTTTTATACTTTTTGCAACAGGCCTGGTCTCTGCAACAACTCCTTTTCTTGACTGTATAGGAAATATGCTCATTCAAACCAGGCTGGAATTTCATACAAAAAAGGATCTTCTTACACTAAAAAAAGAACTATTAAAATTTAAAAAATCAAGGGGCATTTTCCCAGCCGACCACAGGTTTACAATCTGGTATAAAAAATACATCAAAAACTCTCTTTATTATAACTTCCCATTGGATAGATGGGGAGAAGCCCTTATTTATGAAACCTTCGACAATAAAGATTCTTTTTCAGTTAAAAGTAAAGGCATAGATAAAACCTTGGATACAAAAGATGATATTGTTATATTTTCAAAGAAAAAAATCAGGAAAAAGATTCAAAATAATGGCTTATAATTGAAACAGCAGAAATTGAGGCAGTTTCTGTTCTTAATATTCTTGAACCTATTGAGGCTGAAATTATACCATTTTTATTAAAAATTTCTTTTTCTCTTGCAGAAAAACCTCCTTCAGGCCCTGTAAAAACAGAGATTGAGCAAGGTTTTTTATCCATTAATAAATCAAAAATTTTTTTATTTCTTTCATATTCATTTAAGAAAAAATTCATTTCATTTTTTTTGGAATCTTCTATTGCCTTTTCAAGTGAAATTTCAGGAAAAATTTGAGGAATAACAGCCCTTCTGCACTGTTTCGCTGCCTTTATTGCTATTTTGTGCCAATTATGTGATTTTTTCTGCTTTGAATCTCTTTTTTCAATACTTGAGGATTTTTCAGAAACAACAGGAAAAATGGCAAAGACTCCAAGTTCAACAGCTTTTTCTATAATAAGTTCCATTCTCTCCTTTTCAGGTACAGCCTGATATAGAAAAATACTGGATGAAATTTCAGGGTCATAAATATTTTCAAAGCACTTAAAAATACATAAGTTGTCTTCAATAGATAAAAGCCTTGCTCTTTTCCATCCTCCACCTGCATAAATGGTAAAAGCCTCCATGATCCTTGGATTCCATAAGGCCAAGGTTTCACAGCATTTTTTACCACCTTCGGCAATCTGGGTTTCATCAAAAAAATTATCTGCAATTATAACAGAATCATTAAAAATATTGTGAGGCCTGATTACCATATCATCCCAGCTTAAATTTTAGTTGTTCCTTTTTTTTATCCCTGTAAATTCTTTTTTTTAATTCTTTAATTTCCCCTTGTGAAACAATTTCTATTTTTACACCGGGAAATTTACTGGAATATTTTTTTATTATTTCCCCAAGTTTTACTTCTTCACACATAAACCTCTCCCCTTTGATTTAAAGTAAGCTTTCTAATTATTACAAATAGTTGTATAAAAAATCAGTTTTTATTTTTAAAAATATATTTAAATTTATAATTATTATCTTGACGAACAATTCCTTAAATTATTATATAAAGAAATATGGATATATCAATATATTTAAAAGCTCTGGCTGATCAAACAAGAGCAAGACTTTCATACATTCTTCTTTTCCATGAATTAAGTGTCAACGAAATTGTTACAATTATGGACATGGGACAGTCAAGAATATCACGTCATCTGAAAATACTTACAGATGCCGGTATTTTAAAATGCAGACGTGACGGTGTGTGGGCATTTTATTCAACTGCTGATTATGGCAGCGGCAAAAAAATAATCCATGCTCTGTCACCTGTCATGGGTCTTGATCCGGTTCTATCTGCTGATCTTAAAAAAACAGACAGAATTGTTGAAAAAAGAAAAAAAAATACTGCAAATTTTTTCAACAATATGGCTTCAGAATGGGATGCCATGAAAAAAGAGCTGCTTGGGGGCTTTGATATTAATGATGCAATAACAGAACTTATGGAAAATTGCAGCACTGCACTTGATCTTGGCTGCGGTACTGGTGAATTAATGTGCAGTATATCACCATATTCAGAAAATCTAATAGGAGTTGACTGCTCAACAGAAATGCTTGTACAGGCAGAAACAAGACTGAAAGAAAAAAACCTTGACGCAGATTTAAGGCTTGGTGAACTGGAACATCTGCCCATGAGGGACAATGAATCTGATACTGCAATAGTATCAATGGTTCTCCACCATCTCACCAATCCTGATGAAGGAATAAAAGAAGTTTCAAGGGTTTTAAAATCAGGCGGCTCCTTTATACTGGCAGATTTTGCAAAACATGAAATGGAAAGGCTTAGAAACGATTATGGTGACAGATGGCTTGGCTTTTCAGAAGATTATATTGAAGAAACTCTTAAAAAAAACGGATTTAAAATAGAAAAAACAAAAGAATACAGTCTTTCAACCGGACTTGTTCTTAATATAGTAAAATCAATAAAACATTTTTAATTATAAGGAGAATTGTTTATGGGATATATTGAACTTGATTCAAGTCTTGAATATAAGGTTGCAGATATAAATAATGCAGATTTTGGTAACAAGGAAATGAAAATATCTGAAACTGAAATGCCCGGACTTATGAATGCAAGGGAAAAATACGGAAAGGAAAAACCCCTCAAAGGTCTTAAAATTGCAGGAAGTCTCCACATGACAATACAGACAGCCATGCTCATAGAAACACTAAAGGAACTTGGTGCAGATTTAAGATGGGCTTCATGCAATATTTTCTCAACACAGGATCATGCAGCTGCTGCAATCGCTGCAAATAAATCAGCCTCTGTTTTTGCGTGGAAGGGAGAAAGCCTTCAAGAATACTGGTGGTGCACTGAACAGGCTCTTACATGGCCCGACGGCTCAGGCCCTGATCTTATTGTAGATGACGGGGGTGATGCAACCCTCATGATTCATGAAGGTGTAAAAGTTGAAAAAGACCCTTCTTTACTTGAAAGAACTTTTGAAAGTGAAGATGAAATTTATCTTTATGAAAGATTGAAAAAAGCCTATGAAAAAGATCCTCAAAAGTGGACAAAAATGGCTGAAAAAATACAAGGAGTTTCAGAAGAAACAACAACAGGAGTAAACAGGCTTTACCAGCTTCAGGAAAAAGGAGAGCTTCTTTTTCCTGCAATAAATGTAAATGATTCGGTAACAAAATCCAAGTTCGACAATATCTACGGATGCCAGGAATCCCTTGCAGACGGTATAAAAAGAGCCACAGATGTTATGATTGCAGGTAAAATGGTTGTAATCTGCGGTTATGGAGATGTTGGAAAAGGGTGTGCAAAATCAATGAAGGGATACGGAGCAAGGGTTGTTGTTACTGAAATTGACCCAATTTGTGCCCTGCAGGCTGCCATGGATGGATTCAAGGTGTCACAACTTGAAGAAGTTGTTGAAAAAGGAGATATTTTTGTTACAGCTACAGGTAACTACCAGGTTCTTCGTGGTGAACATATGGAAGTTATGAAAAATGAAGCAATTATATGTAATATTGGTCATTTTGATAATGAAATAGAAATGTCATATCTTGCTAAAACTCCTGAATGCAAAAAAGACACAATAAAGCCCCAGGTTGATAAATGGACTTTAAAGTCAGGACGCTCAATAATAGTTCTTGCAGAAGGAAGGCTTGTAAACCTTGGTTGTGCAACAGGCCACCCAAGCTTTGTAATGAGCGCAAGTTTTACAAACCAGACTCTTGCCCAGATTGAACTTGCAAAAAACAACTACGAGAAAAAAGTATATACATTGCCCAAAATTCTTGATGAAGAAGTTGCAAGACTTCACCTTGAAAGACTTGCAGCAAATCTTACAAAACTTACAGATGAGCAGGCTGCCTATCTTGGAATCAATGTTGACGGCCCTTACAAGTCTGATCACTACAGATATTAATATCTGATTTTTAAAATCCAGTTTCCCGTCCGGCACTAAAAAAAAGCCGGATGGGAAAATTCAATTAAATATATCGCCAGAAATAATGCTTACGCTAAATGAAAATGAACAGGAATTAAAAAATTATTTTCAAACAGGGATTGCCGTATTTTAAGTAAAATTGGAGAAACAGAAATAGATTAGCCCCCAAATCAATGAGAAGCAATGCTTCCTTCAAAACTGAAGAACCCGCTAAAAGAGACACAAATGTTTAAAAGTTCCCTTTGAGAAGGCACACAAAAACTCAACAGGTGAATTTTCTATAACAGGTATTGACTATAAAACCCTTGTAAGATAAAAATATTCGTCTATTAATATAAATATCATATTGATTTAAGGATTTTGTTATAATGATTCAGGCATTACGAGGCTTCAGGGATATTCTTCCAGACGAAACAGATATCTGGCAAAAAATTGAAAAACTTGCAAAAGAAATTTTTGAAAATTTTGGTTTTAGAGAAATCAGGCTCCCGATTCTTGAAAAAACAGAGGTTTTTGCGCGGGGAATCGGAGATACTACAGATATTGTTGAAAAGGAAATGTTTAGTTTTCAAGATTCAAAGGGCAGAAGCCAGACAATGCGTCCAGAGGCAACTGCTTCCATAGCAAGAGCTTATATCCAGCATAAAATGTATTCAAGAAGCCCGGAGCAAAAACTATATACAATAGGCCCAATGTTTAGAAAAGAAAGGCCACAAAAAGGGAGATACAGACAATTTTATCAGATCAATGCCGAAGTTTTGGGAATAGACTCCCCTGCACTTGACGCTCAGTTAATTGTAATGCTCCAGGAGCTTTTTACAAAGCTTGGGATAAAAAATCTTAATACAATAATAAATTCTCTCGGGTGCAAAAAATGCAGAAAAGAATATAATCTGGTTCTTTCGTCTTTTTTAAAAGACCTTGATAGCCTATGCGGTGATTGTACAAGAAGAAAAGAGAAAAACCCTTTAAGAATACTTGATTGTAAAAATGAACTCTGCCGTGAAAATCTTGGAAATGCGCCTTTATTTGAAAATTATCTATGCGATGACTGCAAAACTCATTTCTCAAATCTCAAAGAGTTTCTTGATATTGAAAAAATAAACTATAAAATTGACAGCCGGCTTGTAAGGGGTCTTGACTACTATACAAGAACAGCCTTTGAAATCCAGACGGATGAACTTGGAGCCCAGTCTGCAGTTGCAGGAGGGGGAAGATACAATGGACTTGTGGAAAATCTTGGCGGCCCTGAAACTCCGGGAATTGGCTTTGCAATAGGATTTGACAGGCTTGTTGAAATTATATCTTCAAAAATTAAATCAGAAAACAAAAGCTCGCCAGATATTTTTTTCATAAGTTTTGGTAAAAAAGCAAAAACAAAAGCTTTTAAAATATGCAATGAAATGTCAAGGGCGGGAATAAAAACAGAGCTTGAATTTTCAGAAAAAAGCATGAAGGCATTGATGAAGAAAGCCAATCGTATAAATGCAAAATTTTGTGCAATTATTGGAGAAAATGAACTTGAAAAAAATATAATAAGTTTGAAAGATATGGATCAGGGAAAACAGATGGAAGTAAATGAAAAAGATTTAATCTTATATATGAAACAAAACCTTAAAGCCACAGGAGAAAGTTATAGTGTCTGATTTACTTGGAGATCTTAGAAGAACCCATCATTTAAACGAGCTTAATGCTGATGATAAGGGAAGTGAAGTTATTTTGATGGGATGGGTGCAGAGAAGACGTGATCATGGAGGCGTTATATTCATAGATTTAAGAGACAGGGAAGGTATTACACAGGTAGTATTCAATCCTGAAATCGACAAAGAAATGCATTCAAAGGCCCACAATATAAGAAGTGAATATGTTATTGCTGTAAAAGGGCGTGTTGATCTTCGTCCTGAAGGAATGATAAATCCAAATCTCAAAACTGGAGAAATTGAAATCACAGCAACAGAGCTTAGAATTTTAAATGAAGCAGAAACTCCTCCTTTCATGATTGAAGACAGGGTTGAGGCCTCAGAAAATATAAGACTAAAAAACAGACATATTGATCTTAGAAGACCATTTATTCAACAAAATATTATAAAAAGGCATAAAGCTGCTGCTGCAACAAGACAATTTTTAAATGATAATGGTTTCCTTGATATTGAAACCCCTTTTCTTACAAAATCAACACCGGAAGGTGCAAGAGACTTTCTTGTTCCAAGCCGTATTCACAGAGGTGATTTCTACGCCCTGCCCCAGTCGCCCCAGCTTTTTAAACAACTTTTGATGATATCCGGTTTTGACAGATATTACCAGATTGTAAAATGCTTTCGTGATGAAGATTTAAGGGCAGACAGACAACCTGAATTTACACAGATAGACGTTGAAATGAGTTTTGTGGGAGAAGAAGATGTAATGAAGATGGCAGAAGGTCTTATAGCATCTGTTTTCAAAAAAGTTTTAGATATTGATATCAATCTTCCTTTTAAAAGAATGGATTATGATTCAGCAATTGATAAATATGGGCTTGACAAGCCTGATCTTCGTTTTGGAATGGAACTGGTCAATCTTTCAGAAATAATGAAAAATACAAAGTTTAAGGTTTTTGCAGATACAATAAAAAAAGGCGGGCTTGTAAAGGCCTTAAATGCAAAAGGATGCTCATGGTTTTCAAGAAAGGAAATTGATGACCTTACAAGCTTTGCAGGTATTTATGGAGCAAAGGGGCTTGCATGGATAAAGGTCAGGGAAGATGGTGAGTGGCAGTCTCCCATAACCAAATTCTTTTCTGATACAGAAAAGGAAAATATGAAATCAATTCTTGATATGGAGCCAGGAGACATTGTTTTTTTTGTTGCAGATTCACCATCTGTTGCAAATGATACTCTTGGTAATTTAAGAAACCATCTTGGAAGCAAATTAAACCTTATTGATAATAAAAAATATGAATTTTTGTGGGTTACCCATTTCCCAATGTTTGAATGGAACGAGGACGAAAAAAGATATCAGGCTCTCCACCATCCTTTTACAGCACCGCTTGAATCAGATTATCATAAAATAGACTCTGCTCCTCTTGAAGTTAAATCAAGGGCATATGATATGGTGCTAAACGGTTCTGAAATCGGCGGCGGCAGTATTCGTATCCATCAACCTGAAGTTCAGGAAAAGATTTTTTCTGTACTTGGAATGAAAAAAGACGATTATGATGAAAAGTTTGGATTTCTTGTCGAGGCTTTAAAATCAGGTGCTCCTCCACATGGAGGTATTGCATTCGGGTTTGACAGAATTGTGATGATTCTATGTCAGGAAGAATCCATAAGGGATGTTATGGCTTTTCCAAAAACACAAAAAGGGACCTGTCTTTTGACAGAAGCCCCTTCAAAGGCTTCATTAACACAACTTCAGGAACTTGGATTAAAAACAGTTTCTCAAGAATAATCCTGTTTGGGCAGAGCTTATTTATTCTGCCCATATAAAAAATCACTGTCTATAGTTCTTGTTCTACAAAATATTGCGGAGGTTTAATGTCTTATCTTTTTCTTATTCTTGGATTTGTAATTCTTGTAAAAAGTGCTGATTTTCTGATAGATGGAGCTACTTCAATCGCAATAAAATTTAAAATTTCCGACATTGTAATAGGTCTTACAGTAATTGCCTTTGGTTCTTCACTTCCTGAATTATTTGTCAATGTTGTTGCAAGTACACAGGGAAATTCAGGAGTTGCAACAGGAAATATTCTTGGAAGCAATCTTGCAAATATTTTGCTGATACTTGGAGTATGTACAATTATAAAACCACTTAAAATCCCAGGAGGAACAATTGAAATAGATATACCAATGGGACTTCTTGCAATTATTGTTCTTGCAGCTTCTGTAAATGATATTTTCCTTGACCATCAAAAACTTGATATTTTAAGCAGAAGTGACGGGCTTGTTTTTCTTGGATTTTTTCTGATTTTTTGTCATTATTCCTTTTCTCTTTCAAAAAGAGAATCTGATAAGGAACGCACTGAAACCCTTAAAGAACTTCACTGGTTTACATCTACAATACTTATTTTAACAGGAATTGTCGGGCTTGCAGGAGGAGCTGAGCTAATAGTAAGAGGTGCTGTTGAAATTGCACAGAAATTTGGAATTTCAGATGAAATAATCGGGCTTACAATTATTGCAATAGGCACATCTCTTCCCGAACTTGCAGCATCTACAGTAGCGGCATTTAAAGGTCAGTCTGAAATGGCTGTTGGGAATGTTGCCGGATCAAATATATTTAATATTTTCTTTGTTCTTGGAATAAGTGCAACAATAAAGCCCCTGCCCTTTTCAACAAATAACAATATTGATATTCTCATGGTTATTGTTGCAAATATTCTACTTCTTCTTTTTATGAAAACAGGCGAGAAAAAAATTATAGACAGATGGGAAGGAGGCCTTATGCTTTTTTTATATGTAGCTTTTCTTACTTTCAGGGCAATGTTAAAAATTTAAAAATTTTATTTTTTTGCTTGACGCTCACAATAAACACAGGTATAAAGGCTCTCGTTATCAGGTAATAAAATTATCCGATAGTTAATTTAAGATCCCCAGTAGCTCAGTTGGCAGAGCAGATGGCTGTTAACCATCGGGTCCGCGGTTCAAGTCCGTGCTGGGGAGCCAGACTTTTCAAGCCCCTTGATCTAAAGGGGCTTTTTTTATTTTCCAAAGTTTTAAAAATATCGCAAAGGAGCATAATGGGCCTTGCTACAGATATAATACTTCTCGTTGTGACTGCATTTTTCTGCGGTCTTATATGCCAGAAATTAAAACAACCTTTGATTCTTGGATATATCACAGCAGGAATAATTCTGGGGCCTTATACAGGTGGGATTACCGTTTCAAATATACATGAAATAGAACTCCTTGCAGAAATTGGCATAGCACTTTTATTATTTGCCCTTGGGCTTGAATTTTCACTAAAGGATCTAAAACCTGTTAAAGCCATTGCTCTTGCAGGCACACCTGTTCAGATAATTTTAACAATTCTGATCGGGGTAAGTGCCGGAAAAATAATCGGGATAGATTTCAAACAATCATTATGGCTTGGAGCAATTGTTTCGCTTTCAAGCACAATGGTAATACTGAAAACACTTATGAATCAAGGCTGGATAGGCGCACTTTCCAGCAAGGTAATGACAGGCATTCTTATAGTTCAGGACATTGCAGTAATCCCAATGCTTATAATTCTTCCTCAACTTAGTAATCCGGCCGCTGGCATTCCAGCACTTGGACTTGCAATCTTAAAGGCCGCAATTTTTATTGCGGGAATGGTTTTTCTTGGAACAAAAATACTTCCTTTATTAATGGCTTATATCGCAAAACTTGAATCAAGGGAACTTTTTATTCTTGCAATAACAGCAACAGGCCTTGGAGTTGGTTTCTTAACATATATATCAGGTCTGTCTTTCGCTTTTGGTGCATTTATGGCTGGAATAGTTTTAAGTGAGTCAGAATATGGGTATCAGGCTTTAAGCGATATAATTCCTTTAAGAGATCTCTTCAGTTTATTATTTTTTGCTTCGGTAGGGATGCTGTTTAATCCTGTTTTTTTTATAAACAACCTTAAAGAAGTCCTGTTTCTTCTTTTCTCCATATCTATTGGTAAAGGTTTAATTTTTTCTTTTATTTCAAAGCTTTTCAAATATAGAAATGTAATCCCTCTTGCAGTAGGTCTGGGGCTTTTCCAAATCGGAGAATTTTCTCTTGTAATTGCAAAAACAGGTGTTAATTCAGGTTCCATAACAAATCATATTTATCTGCTAATACTTACAACAGCAATACTTTCCATGGCAATAACTCCATTTGTTTCAGGAATGACATCAAAAATATATTCTTTTATAATATCTGACAACTCCCCCCAACAAATGGAAGCATCAAATATTTCAGAAGAGAATCTAAAAAAACATGCAATTATTGCAGGAGGAGGAAGAATCGGATTACAAATTGCACAAATGCTTCACAAACTTGATATAAATTTTGTAATTATTGAATTTGATAATAAAAGGTTTGAATGCATAAAAGATAAAAAAATACCAGTAATATACGGAGATGCTTCAAATGATGTTGTTTTAAATGCAGCAGGAATAAAAAATGCAGGTATTGTTATAATGACAGTCCCTGCGGCTGCTCCGGCAAGAGCTGTGATTTTTAATTCCAGAAAAGAAAATAAAAATATTAAAATAATTACAAGAACAAATTCAAAAGAATATTTTAATATGTTTAAAGAAGCAGGTGCCTCTGCAATTATTTCTCCTGATTTTGAAGGAAGTATTGAAATGACAAGACAGGCTCTTTTAAATTACAATATTTCTGCACATGAAATACAAAAAAATACAAACTCTGCAAGAAAAGAGCTTTATAAAGACTGGTACAAAGACAATAAAAACTCTCAACTATTATCCCAGATGAGCAGTGCCCAGGATTCTTTTGATCTGCAATGGTTTTATATTGATTCAGAAAGCCCCGTTGCCTTCAAGTCAATAGGCTCCCTGGAAATAAGGAAAAAAACAGGAGTTTCTATTGTAGGGATAATAAGAAAAGAAACTCTTACTGCAAATCCTGGCTCAAATTTCATTATTCTTCCTGAAGATCATATTATTGGCATAGGGGATGAGCATCAAAGAAAAAAATTTTCATGCGTGATCTCTGGTATTGTTTGTGAAAGAGAAAGAACAAACTGATAAACGGTGCAAAGCGCCGCCTATAAACTCGATGGAGGCAGAAGAACCCCGCATCGGGTCCATTAGATGGAATAACCTGTAGTCCCGTGCTCTGGTGTAAAAATATTTTTAACCGGGAATATTCCACCATTCTGTAGGTCTTGATTATTTAAGTTATTAAATATTTAGTCTGATTATTGTAATTTCCTGCCCTGTCTGTAAGCTCCAACCGCAAAAAAGGCTGCAAGTCCTATAATACCTGTAATACCTGTTATGATTATATCAGCTATATGATCCCTGATTTTATATCCCTTAGCCTTTAAAAACAACAGAAGAATAAATACCCATAATAAAGAAAGGTAAAGGCCTGAAAAGGAATATTTCATATCAAATAAAACATAATTACTTGATGAAGAAAATTGACTGATTTTAAGAGGAAAAACAAAATTTGTATATTTTACTGCTTTTTCATCAGCTTTGTTGATTTTCTGCTCAAAGTAATCTATCAATTTATAGTCATTATCTGTTACTGCACAGATTAATTTTGTATCAGTTTCAATTTTTATTGTACGTTTAAGCATATCGCAAATCATAAAAAAAGAAAGATACCGGGTTTTACCAATAGAAACAGGCAATTTTATTAATTTGTAGTCATTATAGGAAATCAGATAAAATTCATTTGAATCTGAAAGAATTATTCCATAATATTCTCTCCTTCTGTGCTCTTCAATCATTATATATTTTATTCTGCCAGGAATTTTGATCATTGTATTTTTTACAAAAGGCCTGTTTTTTACTTTTTTCAAATGAAATACGTTTTCTTTTGCATCAACAATAAAATAACCTTCGTCAAAAGGCTTTCGTGGATCAGGATTCCCATAGCATCCAAGAGCTGGAAAAACAAAACCGGCTTTTTTCATTGCATCGGTATAGACTTTGGAAACATCTTTTTCAATCTTGTTGCCTTTTGCTTTTATAAATTCAATTCCTGATGAGTTAATTCGAAACATTGAATCTGGCTCTTCAATTTCTGTAAAAATTGAGGCTGACTCATAAAGAGGATATAGATGTATTTCAGGAGTATTAAAATCCTTTGATTTGATTGATGAATATTGGGAGTTAAGCTCTATTTTCTTGCGTGTTATCTTAACTCCGTTTATGGATTCAGGCAAAACACCCCATAAAGATAAATTCCTGTGATAAATCATAGGAAGCATTCTTTGATATTTTACTCTGAAATATTTGTTTCCTTTTCTGTCATAATATTTAATTTTTGAATCTTTATTATATTCTAAAAAAAGAAAGTCATTAAGTATTAAACTGTAGTGAACAAGAGGATCATAAGTTTTTTCAATAAATATTTTTCTAAAATACGGCCTTACATATATTGTTAAGACGGCAACCAAAATTATAATAATTGAAATTCTGGAAATTTTAAGCATCAATCAAGTCCCTTTTTAAATCTGAAAGCAGGTAACAGGAGAGTTACCAGATAAAATGAAGATAAAAGAATATATTTATATAGAGAATATTCATAAACCATTGGCTTTTTCCCATTAAAAAACAGCATTATCATTGCAAAAGCAGCAAATCCATAAATTATTTTACGCCACATTGCAGGCTCCACAACAGCAAGGCTTACGCCCAGATATGCAACAAGTCCTGATAAAAACCATGGAGAAGAAGAAATAATTGCACTGAAAACGATTTCTGAAGGGAAATAAGGAGAAATAAGCAGAACGAGGAGAATATAATTAAAAATTATAATTGTGGAAATCATTGCAAACCCTGTAAAAATCATAAAAAATAAAGATTTGTTATGGGATATGGGTAAATGAAACAAAAGTCTCAGTCTTCTTTGTCTGGTTTCAGGAATAAATTGTACAAGGGCGGTTAAAATTCCTGCAAAAGGAAGAAGATATTCTATTTTATTGTAAAAAACAGAACCATGAAAAATAACAACAGACCATAAATGATAAGCACCCTTTATTTTTATTGCCGTGCTGATATTTAAAAAAATTTTCAGGAATGCTAAAGATGAAATGGCTATAAGCAAAAAAAACAGCCATCTTAATTTTATCCATTCCTTATAAAGTAAAGCAGTATACATTTGTTACGGTCTCCTGTTTTCAATATTTTCCTGTAAGCCCTATAAAAGCATCCTCAAGAGTCATTTCATCAAAAACCAGTTCATAATCTCCATACCCAAGTTCTCTCATCCTTGACTCAACAATTTCCTTTTCATGAAATGAATATACAAAAAGATTTTTGCCTGATATTTCAAAGCTCCTGATTATTTCATCCTTTTTTACGCTGCCTTTACTTCCCGCATTTTTTAGAATATATCTTGAAAAACCTTTTGAAAATTCATTTAAAGAAGAATTTATAATTTTTTTACCTTTATCAATAATTACAATATCATCAACAAATCTCTCAAGATCCTGAACAATATGGGATGTTATAAGAACTGTTGTTCCATGCTCCTGTGAATATTCAACCAGATACTCAAGAAAAAGCCTTCTGTATCCTGCATCAAGACCAAGGGAATAATCATCAAGAATCATCAGATCCGGGCTTTGGGCAAGAATAAGTGCAAGAGTCACCTGGGATCTTTGCCCGCAGGACATTTTTGAAATTTTGTGTGAATTTTCAAGTCCAAGTTTATCCATCAGATCTCTGAAAACATAAGAATTCCATTTTGGATAAAATGCTGAATAAAATTTTTCTGCCTGTCTTATAGTCATAAAATAGTATTGAAGATGGGTTTCATGCAAAAGCCCTATCCTTCTTCTTGTTTCAGGTTTTATATCATATGAATGCTCTCCAAAAATACGGCAGGTTCCACCAATTGGTTCTAAAAATCCCATCATTATATTTATAGTAGTTGTCTTTCCTGCTCCGTTTTTTCCAAGGAGGCCAAAAATTTTCCCTTTTTCCACAGTAAAATCAAGACCGTTAAGAACCTGTTTTTTACCATAGCTGTGAACAAGATTTTCTACTTCTATTACCTTTTCCATAATCAACCTTAATTAGTTTTTTACAAATTTAAGCTATTGGAAGGAGTTATAACTTTTATTTGTGAGTTTTTCTAGTTTAAATGCGAAAAAATGTCAAGCTTACATAAATCAACCTGCCCCCAAATTAAAACTGTATTTCCAAAATTTTGTCTCCTTTAATCGGGGAATCTCAAACCTCTTTTCAACTTTTTAGCTTCTCCAGAATTTCTTATACTTTGGGAAAATACCAAAAATTGGCTTAAATCTTATGACCGTTAATTTAAGGAAAAAATATTACTGGAATTTGGTAATTCACAGCTATTGTCAATAAAAAAACGTTTGCACAAAGGCCATTTTTTTACGATTATAAGGCATAGAGGTAATTATGGATACCAATAACACAGCATTCCCGCCAGATTTGCCTGATAAGTTAAAAAAACTGCGTCAAAGCCAAGGGTGGTTACAGGGGCAGCTTGGACAAAGGCTTGGTATAAACGTTCAGCTTGTTTCAAAATATGAAAAACCAGGCTTTCCTGGAAAAACTGGAAGAGATTGAAAGTCTGCCGGAAGAGGCTCAGCGTGTTTTAATAAGCCTGTTGAATGCCTAGATAAAAAACATAAATTTGAAATATTGGTTCAAAGTTGATACCTTTAAAGAAAAACAAAAAAATGAGGTATAACAATGCAAACAGAACTTAATGAAAACGTTTTAAAACAGGCCTTTAAAGATGCTCTTCTGGAGATTATTGAAGAAAAAAGAAGTATTTTTCAGGATATCATTGTTGAAGCTCTGGAAGATATCGCACTGAGCCACGCCATTGATGAAGGCAAAGACAGCGGAACCGCAAGCAGACAGGAAATTTTCAATATACTGGAAGGTCATTAGTGAATACGGAATTCAAAAAGAGTTTTGCCAAAGACCTAAAAAAACGATCACAGGACAAAATCTTACTACAGCAAGTCGTACAGGTCATTCATGACGTTGAAGCGGCAGAGACCTTGCAGGATATCAAAAACCTGAAGAAGCTTAAAGCCGGTAACAGCAATGCATTTAGAATCAGAATCGGTAATTACCGGCTGGGCCTGACTATTTAAAATGACACCGTTTGTTTTGTAAGGCTGCTGGGCAGGAATGATATTTACCGCTATTTTCCGTGATATCGTAAAAATAAAATGTTCTGCATTTATTTTTATCAAACTGGCCGGCGGCGACCTGCAAGAGCCTTGTGTCGAGCGGAAACGGCTTTTCTCCATGTGGAGTCCCCCTTAAGTGCCCTAAAGCCCCGCACCAAACCTGGAGTGTCGGGTGGGTGGGGATTAAGATAAGACCGGGTCCACGCAGGCACCGGAATCCGACTCACTTTTTGGCGGATGGAGGCCCGAGGAGACAGACGCTACCGCAGGGGGTGGGTGGTCGGGTATATAAAATCAAGACGGGATGCGGGTATTAAAATTGATAGAATTCCTTTCCGCAGCCCTTCCGCTTCTAAAGGGCGGTTCTTGTTCTCAAACATTGGGCCTGCTCTATAGTGCCGATAATTGCTTGTGTTTGATATTGGCCTTGTTGATCAACGTTACTCAAAGATTCAACTTTTGCTGAAATCAACATCATATTAGCAGCAATCTTTTCTCCATTCAAAATATCGCTGATATTCTTCCCTTGATATCGTGGGGAACAGATACATAAAAAATAATTGGTCCCACCATAGGATATTGCTTTATCGAAACGCACTAAAGCTTTTCCACTATCCTCATCTTTAATATTACCCACAAATGGGCCTGTCCCACATTCAGAACCAAATTCCCAAGGATCACTAATAACCAAGGCCACTCTGAAACCTTTGAGAATCTTCCTGCCCATATCAATACCCCCTCACATCAAGTATTTTGACAGGGATATCCCCCGTAGCGGTTCGTTCCATACCTCCACCAGGAAGAACTCTATTTGGCTGCACTTCAAAGGGTTGCACTCGACTTGGGGGTGAGAATTTTCCTTTAGGAACTTCCATAGTAACACGCATCTCCGGTTCCACTGGAAGTCCTAATCTCTGGCGGGCACGTTTTGCGGTAGTGTTTACGGCATCAGAGACATAGTGAATTCCTTCTCGTCCTCCTCTCAGTAGGCCAGTCTTACGCGTAGCTTCCAATTCGGCCCGTGACATTGCTCGTTGAACCTTGCCATACCCGCCTCCAGGCAGAAAAATACCTGCTCCAAATAATACAGTTGTAACTATTTTTTCATTGGTGCTTGAACATTCGTCAGAAACTGTATTTACCAAGTCATAGATATCATATCCTGAAAATCCAAGCTCTGCAAGGCCCCAGACAGCAGGTACAGCTAAAAAAGCAAGCTCGCCATCAGGATCAATCAGGTTTATCGGGTTATTATGACCGTATGTATAAGAATTAAGCCCGCCAGCAAGCCCAATAGGATCAGGGGTAAGATATCTTCCAATCTCTGGATTATAGTATCTCTGCCAGTTATAATGATACCCCGTCTCAAAATCAAAATACTGCCCCGGAAACCTCAGATTATTCTCAACATCTTCTACAATGATATTGGCCTTGCCAAAGGAACTGTATTCTGCCTTCCAGACCACGGCTCCAGACTTTGATGTAATAAACTGCGGGGTTCCAAGGTGATCATTGTGATAAAAATAGATTTTATCATTTTGGCTCATCAATACAGGGTCTGTTCCCCACAATGAATCAGGTTTAAACAGATATGTTTTTACTATGTTTCCTGATTCATCGGCTTCTCCGGCAAGCCCTTCATCTGAATACAAAAAATACCTTATACCCTTTTCAGTTTTTTTGTAAAGCCTTCTTCCAAAAGGATCATATTTATATTCTGCTGTTAATCTTCCTGTTTTGGCCTCACCTTCCCATATCTCTTTTATTCTTCCCTGGGGATTATAGACAAAGGTTGTTTTTTTGCTGTTTTTAACCTCTGTTTCAAGATTTCCGTTTGCATCACAGGTAAAAACAGTGCTTCCACAAGAAACAAGCTCATTGTTCTCATTGTATTTCCATACAGGAATTTCTTTTGATGAGACTCTGTTTCCGGCCTTATCATAGCTGTATTCTTCGTCAGAAAGATTTATATTGTCTGCCCTGGCAAGTCTGTACAGATTATCGTATTCATATTTTTTTGTTCCGCTTTTTAATGTAATTTCTGTTATATTATCTGATTGGTCATAGGTGTAATCAGACTTTTCAACCATGTTTTCTGCGGGATCAAAGGTCTTGTTTGACTTGAGTTTCATAAAGGAATCATAGGTAAACTCTTTTGAGGTTCCTCCGGGATAACTCATTTTGCCTGGTCTCTGCCAGTTAAATTCACCCAGGGTTATATAACCGTGCTCCGGTATCTGTATTGCTGTAAGTATTCCAGATTCATTGTAAAGATAACCAGATTTTTTCCCTGCCGGATCTTTGTATGTTTTCTTCAGGCCGTTTTTATACCAGGTATAGTTTATTGTTTTACTGAAATTTCCGTAATCTGTTGTTTCTGATAGTTTTTCACCGGTCTTACTGTATTCATAACTTCCCTTAAAATCACCATTATCCCAGGTTTTCAGATGACCTGATGCAGTGTATGTAAATCTTGTCTGCCCGGTTTTTGTTCCATCTTTAGAAAAATATTCTGTTTTTTCAAGTCTTCCTGATGGATAATAATGATATTTTATCTTCCGGCTGTTAGGAAGTTTTTCAGTGCAAAGCCTTCCTGCCTTGTCGTATTCATATTCTGTTGTCTGGCCTTTTGGACTAATCTCCTTTTTAAGAAGATTGTTTTTATAATACTCAAATTTTGTTGTACTGCCATTTGCATCTGTTAAAGAAATCAGGTTTCCTTTAATGTCATAGCCAAACCTTACAATATTTCCTTCACTGTCTGTAATTCCCTTTAATCTGTTTAAGGAATCGTATCTGTATATTGTGGTATTACCTTTTGCATCTGTTTTTGTTACAAGGTTTCCTGCCTTGTCATAGCTGTATCCAGACTCCTTGGCCTTATCTCCCAGAAGGGTTTCCCTGGTTATTCTTCCAAGTTTGTCATATGAGATATTTCTGGAAAATGTCGGATAAACAATTTTTGAAGGACTGTCTTCAGATGCAGAACATGTTGTGCACCCTGAACCTGAATATTCTTCATATTCAAGGGTGATTGCATTTCCAGAGGCATCTGTTGCCCTGGACAGTCTGCCGCGTTCATCATATTCATATAAGGATGTGTTTCCACGGGCATCTGTTATTTTTTCTATCTGGTCATCACTTCTGTAACTGTATGATATTATTCTGTATGATGATTCATCTGACTCATCAGGTATGATTATCTCTTTTGTGAGATTGCCCCTGTTGTCATATTCGTATTTTTTTACAAGTCCTGATGGAGATTTCTCAAGAATGATTTTTCCTGAAGCATTATATTCAAACCCTGTTTTATTTCCTTCGGGATCTTCTGCTGATACAAGGTTTCCCCTATTGTCATATTCATATTTCCAGACATTTGAGTATGAATCGGTTTTTGTGAGAATATTTCCCATTATATCATGGGAATAACGGGTTTTTATTCCCTCGGCATCGGTTATGGAAACCATGTTTCCAGATTCATCATATTCCATTAAAATCGAATCTGAATCATTGGTTTTTATTTCTGTGATGCTGCCGTTTTCATCGTAAAAGAATTCTATTGTTCTTTCAGATTCTGTTCCTGCTCCCTGGACTATTTTTGTTACAAGACCCTTATCATTATATTCATAAAGGGTTTTTATTCCAGACTGGTCTGTTTTTTCAACAGGTTTCCTTATTATATTGTCATATTTTGTCTGAACCGAGGTGCCGTCGGCATACACCCTTTTTACCAGCTGGCCGCGGCTGTTAAAGGTATCTGTGGTTTGATTGCCGTTTTCATCTGTATTTATTACTTCATCATCTGGCAGCCCAAAAATGGATGATGAAACCTCTTTTCCATTAATTAATATTCTGGTGCGACCTTTTATTAATTCCTTATTGTTTAAACCTTTTGATGCGGGTCTGAAAAATACCTCCTTTATTTTGCCACCCGGGTATCTGATAAGGCAGTAATGCTCGTTTTGTGCATCTTTATAATCATATGCAAACTTATAAATCTTTTCAATGCCGTATTTGAGCATTTTTACCATTGAATTGCCATCAAGGAAAATCTCTGATGTTTCATTGTCAGGGCCTATTGTTTTGTGGCCTGAACAATCCTGCTGAAAAAGAGTTTCCCTGCCTGATACATCCTTTACGCCTGAAAGATTATATTTTGAATCATTATATCTGTATTCAACTCTTCTGTCTGCATAATCCCTTACTGCTGCTAACCTGTCCTCATCAAATTCAAACCAGATTACCTGATTATGATGTCTGTCTTCAATGCCAAGGGGATGGGCAGTATCTGCGCCGTTATAAACAAGGCGTCCTGTTACTCCGGTTCTGTTGCCAAACTCAAGAAGTTCTCCTTCAAAACCAAAGATTTTCCAGCTGCCGTAAATATCTTCCCATTTCCATTTATGCTGGCCAGGCTTTTCACCCTTTTCAAGTCTTTTTAAGGTTTCCCTGCCAAACCTGTAGGTTTTTCCTGCTTTATAAAAATAGTTTTCTCCATTGTATTCTCCCTCAAAGCTGTCCAATCTTCCTGATGAATCAGGAAGTCTGAAAATCTTTTTATTAAAAACTATTGAATCATAAACAATTGAGCCGTCATCTTCATGGTTTTTTCTTAAATCTATTCTTTCAAGAAATTCAAACTCTGTCTTAAATTTGATTTTGTCTTTTCCGGCAAGGCTTAATTTCCTTTTAATTTCAATATAGCCTCCTGCAGCCTTGACCCTGAGGTCTGTGTATGATTTTGCATAGGTTCCTGAAATTACATTTACAGCTGAGCCTACTGTCTCAATTACATGACCGCATGCAGAAGGTGTTTCACACCTGTCAAGGCCCTCATAACTGCAGCATAAGGAATCACATTCCTTAAGGCAGACTGTTCCTTCTATGGTCTCAGGGGAAGGACCTCCCGAGATGCTTCCTCCGCCTGAACCTCCGCCTCCAAAGCCCGAAGAACCGCCCCCTGGATTATAAATGATTCCACTGCCTGGTTTGCCGCAGTTGCTGCCCTTGTAATAATTCCATACATGGCGGGTTGAGCCCGATACTGTATGCCCGTTTGAACATAAGGAACTATAGGTTATTTTTACTCTTCTGCTGTATTGTCTGCACCCGGTTCCTGAATCAAAGGTTTTAAGGCTTGTAATCCTGTAGGGGATTGTAATCCTTTCATTTGGCCCTATTGTTTCAGGAAGGCTTTGGGAAAACTCATATTTTAAAAACTCATCTGATTCAGGAAAATAAAACCTGACATTATCTGCACTGATAAGACCGTGATTAGCAAGGCTCAGTTCTCCCCTGAAAACCTCTCCCTTTTCCATTTCTGGAAGATTTGTATACATTGGCTCCATAACTACAACTGGAGCAGGAACATCTGTCTTATATGCTGCTGTTAAAACTATGTCATATTTGTCTTCTATTGATGTTTCTCTTACATCCCATTCAACACTTACAAGGCTGCAGTGGGTTTCTCCAAGCTCATCAGTGGCCGGAAGATTGTATACCAGCTCGGGGATTTCTTCATTCTGAAGTTTTATTCTTGCGTTTTTAACACCCTGGATAACAACAAAACCAGACTCCGAACTGGTTAGGTTTTCAGACAAACCCGCCGCTGCCGGTGATACAAACGCCGCCATGAATATAATTTGGCAAAGAATCAGGATCGTCAAAAATCTCATATTCAGGCCGTTAAAGTATTTTAAATATAAATTGTTCATGGAATTATCAATACCATTTCAAGACCACAAAAACAAGATTCGGGTAAGGTAAATATTAAAAATATCAGACAGATGTTATTCCCCAAATTCCAGTCAAACTTTCAGCACATTTTTACCAAATTTAAAACGTCTATTGAAAATTTTTTGAATGAAGCGAGCACCTTTTTAGCTTCTCCAAAATTTCTTATAATTTTGGAAAACACCAAAAATTGGCTTAAATCTTATCCCAAGTTCAGCAAGGTTGAAATTAAAAGAGTGTAATATTAATATGTTACTGTTTAGCAAGATGTTTGTATGGCACTACTTTTATGTTTTTTGTTTGAT
>PDWI01003495.1_pt1 | contig 22124 bp, 19 predicted proteins | sample 1430891 | NCBI WGS metagenome assembly PDWI01 (sample SAMN01162508, study PRJNA174530) | Oral metagenome, whole genome shotgun sequencing project. | biome: Marine environment; feature: Marine mammal; material: Swab sample of the gingival sulcus; isolation source: swab sample of gingival sulcus... | reverse complement strand
CATTTTTTATGCTCTATTTTTCATACTCTTTTTTAGTCAAATATTTTTCCTAAAAATTCTTATTTTTCTATTGACTTTTCATAGTTGGTCTCCTTTTATTTAAAAAAACACTTCGTTTTTCATTATATTTTAATTTATATATTTATACTCATCATTACTGGAGCAAGCACAATTAATATCAAAACCAAAAAACTAATCCCCAAAGGAATAAGCAGCCTTGTACTTGCTTTTTCACCCATTGTTTTAGCATTTTTTAATCTTAGCTCCCAAGATTCTTTACCCATCTGTTCCAATGCTGTAATCAGAAGACTTGAACCTCTCTTATTATTTTGGATAAGTAGCGAAACCATAGCCATCAACTCCCTATTTGATATTCTTCGTCCAAAGTTTAGCAATACCTCATCAAAGGAAATTCCCTTCAATAATTCTTTTTTTGAAATTAGCATTTCTTCAAACAAGGGTCTTTTAACAACAGATGTGTTCTCATAATCATCACACACTATGCACCATGCTCTTTCGGGTGTAAATCCAGCCTTTACTAACAAAACAAGCTTATTAATTAAATCTGGTATATCCAAAGCTATAAGCCTTTTCCTCTCTTCACATCTAGCCTCCAAAACAAGCTTATACAGATAGTAAAAGGCTATCATTATAAGCAATGAGCCAGCAAGAAGTTTATACCATACAATACCCTTACCAAGCTTATACCATCTTATTTTAGACTCACTTTCTTTTAGACTATCTGGCAGTATTATCTTCCCCTCATCCTCTACTATTCTTTTATTTAAGAGCCTCTCTTCTTCCGATATGCTAAGAGCATCTCTTTCAACTATAAAATCAATAATAAACGGCAAACTTACCTCCCTATAAGTCATAATTACCTTAACACTAAGTGGATACTTTTTACCCAAATCAATATTTTTTATCAATAATTTTCCACTATTATTTATCAAGTCCCTATTGCTAGATTCATACTTTACCTCAATACCTCTGTCAAAGGGATTTCTCACAAAGTTTAAATCAGTTTTTATCTCATTCCTACCTTTATTCTCAGCTAAAATTATAGGCAAAAGCTCTTCATACTTTGATTCAAGAAAATTTACTATATCATCTTCACTCATACTTTCTTCAATCAATAAATCCACAAAACCCTCTGTTGTACCTCCATCACGTTCTATTTTGTATTTAAGTCTTTCTTTCTTAGACTTATCAATTCCATCCTCATACATTGGTTTTTCTATCAACCCCTTTATTTCTTGACTTTCCATATAATAATTTCCAAAAATCAAGGTAAACAAAACCGACAAATAAAAGACAAGAAAAATACTACCAATCTTCTCGCTCGAATAATCTTCATGAGCCTTTTTATAAGAATAACTTGAGTTCATTTCTTTTAAAAGCTGTTTTTCATCTCCAGTTAAAACTATCTTTTTTAGGCTTTGCGGAAAAAATTTATATATAAATTTACCAAATACATAATTAACACTTGTACTCCCATACTCCTTTGACAAATAAAAAAAACTTACCCCAAAAATCATAATAAGAAATAATAAAATATACTTCATAATCAAACCCTTATATCCACAATTTTTTCACCTATTTTTATACTCATTAAATACCCCAACATAGCTATCAACATTACCACTCTCCCACTTAAACTAATATAAAGCGGTTGTAGAAAACTTGGCGAAAATATGTCAAAAAATAATATCATAGCAGGAATTATAAAAGATAATATTTTTTGCTCATACTTTTTGCTCGCTATCAAAATATCTAATTCATTATTCAAATCTATTTTTTCTCCTATTGTAGCTACAGCATTCCTTATTATTTCAAGCAAATTACCACCCTTATTTTTACCTATCGAAAATATTGAAGCAAAATTTTTAATCTCTTCTAAATCTACTTCCTTAGCAAATTCTTCCAAACAGCGCTCCAGCGGAATATTAATAGAAATTTTCTTTACAATACTCTCCCAATACGGCAATATATATGAATTATCATCATAAATTAATTTTAAATCCTCATAACTTTTTATAAAAGCTCTTTCCACAGAAGTTCCGGAACCAAGCGAAGAACTAAGTGAATAAATAGCTTCTTTAAACTCGCTTCTTAATTGTAAATCCATATCCTTTTTCTTCTTTTCATCCATCCTTTTTAAGAAAATAAATAATAATAAAATACTTAAAAAAGACACGATAAAACTTTTAAAAAACAAATATGTAAGAACAAAATAATAAAAAGCTCCGAATATAGAAAACTTAATTATCTCCAGCCTACTTAAATACTTTGGTTTAATGCTTGGTAAATTCATAGTCACCAACCTTAATCAAACAATCTACGTTCTTATCATATTTATATATCTTTTTTAAACAAAACTCTCCATTTTCCAAACCATCTAAAGAACAAATTTCTACGACCCTCCTCTTCCCATCTGCCATCTTGCTTAAATGAACCATAAGGTCGATACCCGATACTATCATCTGTCTTATTGCTTTCAAGGGCATATTAGCAGACATTAACATCATAGTTTCAAGTCTACTAAGCATATCTACACTACTGTTACTATGACCAGTCGAAAGGCTGCCATCATGCCCAGTATTCATAGCTTGGAGCATATCAAAAACCTCTTCTCCTCTAACCTCTCCGACGATTATTCTGTCTGGTCTCATTCTCAAAGAAGTTTTTATGAGGTCTCTAATACTAATTTCACCCCTACCCTCAAAATTTCGATTCCTACTCTCCATTCTTACAACATTTTGAAGCCTTTGTATATTAAGTTCAGCAGAATCCTCAATAGTAATAATCCTTTCATTCTCAGGAATGGCATTTGAAAGTACATTTAAAAATGTAGTTTTTCCAGAGCTTGTTCCTCCGCTAATAAAAATGTTACATCTTCTTTTCACCAAGTCAGACAAAAATGATAAGGCTTCCTTGCTAATAGTTTTATTCTCTATCAAATCTTCAAATTTAAGCGGATTTTTAGGAAACTTTCTTATAGTCAATGTAGCACCATCTAGAGCTATCGGTGGCAAAACAACATTTATTCTTGAACCATCTTCAAGCCTTGCATCCACTATCGGAACACTTTCGTTTACCGTTCTATCAACCTTACTAACCATTGATTGTATTATATGTTCTAAATCCTGTGGCTTATCAAATCCATAATCTAGTTTCCGAATTCTACCACCCTGTTCAACAAAAATGTCATCAGCCGAATTAACCATTATCTCGCTTATACTATCTTCATCAATCAAGTCTTGAATAATTCCGAAACCCCTTATAGCATTAAAAATCTTTTTCTTATAATATCTACGTTTTGAAATATCCAAATAGCTCATATTCGCAAAGCTCGAAACTTCTTCTGATACTAGTTTTTTTACCAGTTCATCGTCTAAGTCTTCATAAAGAGATGCCTTATGTCTAACCCCTTTTAAAATACTTTCATAAATATCATCTCTCATTTATAGCTCTCCTAAAATTATTTGCGAACCTAGTCGATAAAAAATCATCATCTAGTCTTTCTTTATTCCTCAAATAAGGTTCATAAGGAAGCTTAAAATCACATTCTAATTCACTACCTTCACCCCTCAAGGTATTTGAAACCCTGATTATTTTATCATCATATTTGCCATCATAAATTTTTAAAATTTCTTCATTAAATTTTAGATACTTTCTTTCAAATGCAAAATCCCCGAGTGGCATTACCCAAAAATCCGAACTATCTATAAGCGAATTCAAATAAGAAAACTGTCCTGAATTTAAGTCAATACAAATATAATCATATCCACCATTATCAGCTACATAATCAATAAAATCTGCAAAGGACTTTTCATCTAAACAAGACTTGTCTAAATCGTAATCAAAATTCTTTAAATAACAAATATTATTATATTTTGTCAACAACTTTTCTAGTCTAATCAAACTATACTTTCCATCTTCAGAAAAATAATCAGAAGCACTATAAACACTATCTCCATCAAACCTAATCTCATGAAAACTATCAAGACTAATGTGTAAGATATTTTTATTTTCGCTGCTCTTTATATAAGAAAACGTTTCTGCTAAAGTACTATTTCCACTAAGACCAACAGGTGAATAAAAAGCAAAAACCTCAGCCCTATCAGATAATACTTTAATAATTTCTCCCTCACTTTTTTCTAAGATGAAATTAAGGATGTATTCACATATTTTTCTTGCGTTTTGATATTTATTAACACAATTATATTCAGATAAATCTAACTTACTTATTGCTTCACACAAGATTATACTTTTGACTGAAATTCTTCCTTTTTCTACATCAGACAAGGTCGCCAACATTTCTTCTTCAATTACGAAAAAAATATTATCACCAAAAGTTTCTAAACTTAATTTATCCCTACTAAAAATTTTTACATTTTCTTTTAAATCATAATTCTTTATTAAAAATGAAATAAACTTATCTAAATAACTTCCCTCAAACGATTCATAATCACCCAAATTTTGGGTAATAAAAACAATACTATTTTCCATATTTCTTACCCCTAATTATTTATATACTCACCCTAAGAAAGGCTAATTTTAGGAAAAGCAAACCCCTATCACCTATCCTAAGTTAAATTTAATTCTTAACTACCTTTTCTAAAAACAAGGTCATTATATTATTATTTTTTGCTAAAGTACAGTGCAAGTTGCACAATTTTTCGCAATAAAAAACACCTGAGACTTACAAACCCCTTAATCAAGGGATTTCTCAGGTGTTTTTCTTAGAAATATAAATTTATTACTTATCTTTTACCTTCGTAACAATTAATATACATTTGCTTAATTTCTCTAAAGAGTGGATATCTTGGATTTGCTCCAGTACACTGGTCATCAAAGGCTAACTCTGTCATCTCATCTAAAGATGCATAGAATTCCTTTTCGCCTATCCCAAACTCTCTAATACTGCTTGGTATATCAATTTCCTTTTTTAATTTTTCAATAGCTTCTATTAAACGTTCGACTTTCTCGTCTTCATTCTTACCACCAAGTTGTAAATAATCAGCAATTCTTGCATAACGCCATTTTGCATTAGGATACTTGTACTGTGGAAAGGCTGTCTGTTTGATTGGTGCTTCTTCTGCATTGAATCTAATAACCTCTGTCAATAGCATCCCATTTGCAGTTCCGTGTGGCACGTGGTGCATAGCTCCGAGCTTGTGCGCCATTGAGTGGCAAACTCCTAAGAAAGCGTTTGCAAAAGCCATTCCCGCCATTACAGAAGCGTGTGCCATCTTCTCTCTTGCCTTTTGATTAGCTGCACCTTCTTTATAAGCTTGTGGAAGATACTTAAACACAAGTCTCATAGCTTCAAGCGCTTGCCCATTCGTAAGCTCTGAAGCCATAACTGATACATAGGCTTCTATAGCATGTGTTAAAACGTCAATTCCCGATGCTGCCGTTAAACTCTTTGGCTGATTCATCATTAATTTTGCATCTACAATCGCCATATTTGGTGTCAACTGATAGTCTGCTAATGGGTATTTAATATCTGTTTTTTCATCAGTTATTACTGCAAAAGGTGTAACCTCTGAACCAGTACCAGCAGTAGTTGGAATAGCTACCATCATAGCTTTTTTACCCAACTCTGGGAAAGGATAAACACGTTTTCTAATATCCATAAATCTCATAGCCAAATCGTTAAAATCAATCTCTGGATGCTCATATAATACCCACATAATTTTGGCAGCATCCATTGGAGAACCACCACCTAAAGCAATTATAATATCAGGCTGATATGAAAGCATTTCCTTTGCACCTCTCCTCGCAGTTGCCAAACTTGGGTCTGGCTCAACATCAAAAAATACCTTTGAATCAATACCCAACTCACTAAGTTGGTCTACAATAGTATCGCTAAAACCTAAATCATAAAGAGTTTTATCTGTCACAATAAATGCCTTCTTCTTATTTGCATCTTTTAAATCATCTAAGGCTGGTCCTAAACAACCATATTTAAAGTAAATCTTTTCTGGAACACGATACCAAAGCATATTCTCTCTCCTCTCAGCAACAGTCTTAACATTCATAAGATGTTTAACTCCAACGTTTTCACTAATTGAGTTTCCACCCCAAGAACCACAACCTAAAGTAAGTGATGGCGCTAAACGGAAGTTATAAATATCACCAATTGCTCCCTGACTAGATGGCATATTAATAATAGTCCTTCCAGTCTTCATTCTCTTACCAAACTTTTCTATTCTATCAACTGATTCTATCTCATTAGTGTAAAGAACTGATGTGTGACCGAGTCCGCCAAGCTCTATGAGTCTCGCAGCCTTATCAAGACCCTCATCAAAATCCTTTATCTTATACATTGCAAGTACAGGAGAAAGCTTTTCATGGCTAAATGGTTCGGATAATTCCACATCTGTAACCTCACCAATTAAAACCTTGCTTGTTTCAGGAACTTCAATGCCTGCCATTTTCGCAATAGTATACGCACTTTGTCCAACTATTCCAGCATTAAGTCTTCCATCTTTAAGTATTACTTTTCTTACCTTATCAACTTCACTTTTCTTTAGAATATAAGCTCCACGCTTTGTAAATTCAGCTTTAACTTCTTTATAAATACTTTCAACAACCAATACTGATTGCTCAGATGCACAGATTACACCATTATCAAAACTCTTAGACATAAGTATTGAATTTACAGCCATCTGAATATGTGCTGTTTCATCAATAATTGCAGGAGTATTACCTGCACCAACCCCTATTGCTGGTCTACCTGATGAATAAGCCGCCTTAACCATACCAGGTCCACCGGTAGCAAGAATAAGATCCGCACTCTGCATTACCTCATTTGAAAGAGCAACACTTGGTTCGTCTATCCATCCTATAATATTTTTTGGCGCCCCAACCTTAACAATGGCATCTAAGATAATACGCGCTGCTTTTATTGTTGAATTTTTGGCTCTTGGATGAGGTGAAATTATCAAACCATTTCTAGTTTTCAATGAAATTAACGCCTTGAAAATTGCTGTCGAAGTTGGGTTAGTAGTTGGGATAATTGCTGCTATCAAGCCAATTGGCTCTGCAATCTTTAAAATACCAAAGGCACTATCCCTTTCCAAAACCCCACAGGTTTTCTCATCTTTATATTGATTATATATATATTCAGCAGCAAAGTGATTCTTTATTACCTTATCTTCTACGATACCCATTCCCGTCTCTTCTACTGCCATCTTAGCTAGTTCTATTCTTGCATTGTTTGCAGCTATTGCCGCCTCTCTAAAAATCTTATCAACTTTCTCTTGTGAAAAACTTGCAAATTCTTTTTGAGCCTCTCTAACTTGTTCTAATTTCATCTTTAGACTTGATAAATCTTTAACAATTATTTGAGAGTTATTATTCTTATTAGCCATGCTATTCTCCTTTATTACTAAAACTTAGTTATTTAATTAACGTTAAATTGCCGAAAAAATAATATTAATTATCAAACTATATATTTATTTTCGTTGTCTTTTTTGTAATATCAGCTTTTTAAAGCCTCTTTATTACAATAATATGATAACATGGAGAAAATAATAAATCAAGCTTTAATGTTAATAAAATAACAATATTTATTATTTTATTTTTATATAAAGTGTACATATATTGATTATTTTTTAACAATAAAGGTTAAATTATATAATAAATTATACTGTTTTTTTATTTTTCCATATATTTTTGCTAATACAAGCCGAAATTTATGATAAATAAAAAAACTGACCTAGTAGTATTGATTTTATTTCAATCAAAAACACCTATAAGTCAGTTACTTTTTATTTTATATGGCAAATAAAAGTTCAATAGTCAAAAATTATCCACCTTATTCAAGCATATTCTTACAAAAATTTGAAATTTCTACTTCTTCTTTATTTGGTATTGAAATTTGAGCTCCCACCCTTGTGACCGTTAAAGCCGCAACTTTCATTGCATATTCTATAGCTTCCTCAATTTCAAAGTCATTTGATAACTTAGTTAAAAAGCCACCTATAAAGCTATCACCAGCAGCAGTGGTATCGAGTACATCTACCTTGTATGCACTTGAACTATACATATTTCTATTTTTATCTACATAAAATACGCCCTTTTCTCCTAGCGTTACAATTAACTTCTTCACTCCCTTAGAAAAAAGATAATCCGCACCTGATAATATCCCAGCTTTTGTATCAGCATTATTTCCTGTTATTATTTCAAACTCAATCTCATTTGGAATAATTATATCTGTAATAGCTAGTAATTCATCAGGTATTTTCTTTGCTGGTGCAGGATTTAATACTGTTATAATCCCCTTTTCTTTACCTACCTTAAAAGATTCTATTATTGTTTCCATAGGAATTTCAAACTGTGATACAAGATAAGAAAACCCATCAAAAAAGTCTTTTTTTAGCAAATCTTTTTTAAGTTCCATATTTGCACCACCAACAACTACTATTGAATTGTCACCATTTTCATTTAACATTATAAACGCTGTTCCAGTAGCGACACTGTCATGTTCTATTAACAAACTCGTGTCAACACCACTATCAATTAAACTTCTCTTTAATGTTTGGGCAAAATCATCTTTACCCAGCATTCCAAGAATTGAAACATCTCCACCCAATTTACCAATAGCAACAGCTTGATTAGCTCCCTTTCCACCAGAACTTTTCATAAGTCCCACACCACTAACGGTTTGTCCTATTTTTGGAGTTTTTTCGACATTTGTAATCAAATCTACATTTAGCGAGCCTAAAACTAAAATCTTTCCCATAAAAATTCCTTTATACAAACATTAAATAAATTCAGATAAAAATTCATCATGTACTGCATTTACAGCCATATCAACATATTTTTCATCAATTAGTAGAGAAATTTTTATCTCTGATGTAGCTATCATCTGAATGTTAATTCCAGCCTCATACATAGCCTCAAACATCCTACAAGCAACACCTGAATTACTAACCATACCTGAACCAATTAAAGAAACTTTCGCCACCTTTTTTTCATAAGATACAGACTTAAAGCCAAGCCTCTCCTTATTTTGTTCAAGCAAATCAACCACTCTCTCAGTATCATCTATATTAACTGTAAAAGATATATCCTTGCTATTATTTCTACCTATAGATTGCAAAATTAAGTCTACATTTATATTTTCTTTTCTTATTATATTAAATAAACTAAATGCAACTCCTGGTCTATCACCTATTCCAACGACGGCTATTCTAGCAACATCTCTATTTCCTGTAACTCCGCTAACAAGCATCTTTTCCATCTTTGAACCTTCCTTTACAATTGTTCCCTCTACATCACTTAGACTAGACCTAACATGCAACTTAACACCGTATTTTTTAGCAAGTTCTACCGACCTACTATGCAGAACCTTAGCTCCTTGACTTGCTAATTCCAGCATATCATCATATGGTATGCTTTTAAGCTTTATTGCATTCTTTACTATACGCGGATCAGCTGTAAACACACCATCAACATCGGTATAAATTTCACATAAGTCTGAATTTATCGAAGCCGCCAAGGCTACTGCTGTCGTGTCAGAGCCACCACGTCCTAAAGTGGTCACATCATCATATCTATTAATACCTTGAAAACCAGTTACTATAACTATATTTCCACGGTCTAACTCCAATTTAATTCGCTCATGGTCAATAGACTTGAGTCTAGCATTTGAATAAATCCTATTTGTCCTCATCCCCACTTGAAAAGCATTTAAAGAAATAGCATTATGCCCGAGTTCATGAAGTGCTATAGCCATCAAAGCACAAGAAATCTGTTCTCCTGTGGAAATAAGCATATCCACTTCCCTCTTAGGTGGTCTTTTTGAATATTCATTTATATTTAACATCATATCATCAGTCGTTGCTCCTTGAGCAGATAAGACAACTAAGACTTGATGTCCTTTTTTTACATCAGCAATTATCTTTTTAGCAACGTTAAAAACTCTCTCCTTATTGCCTACCGATGTTCCCCCAAATTTTTTTACAATTAGCATTTATGCCTCCTAGTCAATTTCTAAAACATGTCTCATCAAAGTATATCCCAAACTATGCATTACACCAGTTTCTTTAGCAAAATCCTCACTATAAGCAGGCTTGCCACCAATTTTTTTCCTACTATCAAAAAGCAAATACGGTACTGGTTCTGAGGTATGTGTCCTTATAGCAACTGGCGTCGGATGGTCAGGCATAATTAATATTTTGAAATCTTCACCCCTCTCTTTAAGTCCATCATAAATAGGTTTAAGAACCTTACTATCAATATATTCAATCGACAAAACCTTATTTTCCGCCTCACCTCTATGACCGCACTCATCTGGTGCCTCTATATGAACATAAACAAAGTCATATCCATCATCCAAAGCTTTCATACAGGCATCTACCTTACCTTTATAATTTGTATGCAAACTACCATCTGCACCTTCCACATCTATAGACTTCATTCCACCACTTATAGCAATACCTTTAAGTAAATCAACGGCGGAAATCATAGCACCCTTTATACCGAACATTTCTTCATAATTTTCTAATCTCGGTTTGCTGCCCTCTCCCCACATCCATATAGAATTAGCCTTATTTAAACCTTTTTTTGCCCTTTCTACATTAATTGGATGCTCGTTAAGTATCTCATAACTTTTCTTCATCATGTAATATATTTTTTCACTATTTACACCCTTTGGTAAATATTCAGCAATTTTTTTACCCAATATATTGTGAGGAGGTTCTAAGTTAATATCCATAGACCCATTGGCATATATTAATGCATGCCTATAACTAACTCCCTTATAAAAAGATAGTTTACCATCTTCAAAGGCTTCCTTTATTGCATCTAGCAATACTTCGCATTCTTCTGTAGTAATTTCACCTGAAGAATGGTCAATAATCGTCTTATTTTCATACTCATCACCTTCTGAAAGCGTAACAAAATTAACCCTAAAGCAAACATCACTTTCCTTCATATCTACACCCATGCTAACAGCTTCGAGAGGTGACCTTCCTGTATAACAAGTTTTCGCATTATACCCTAAAACACCTAGATTAGCAACATCACTACCCGGCTTCATTCCACTTGGCACCGTAGCACAAAGACCCTGCTCAGATATGCTAGCCAAATAATTCATAAATGGCTTATTCGCTTTTTCCAAAGGAGTTTTATTACCTAATTCTTCAATTTTCCAATCAGCCATTCCATCGCCTAAAACTACTACATACTTCACTTTACTTTTCCTCTAAACGAATTACATTTCTAAGCTCAACACCTTCGAATCTTTCTTCTAATTCTTTAACTACACCTTCTAAATCTTTTTCTGTCATAATATCAGTAATAAACGCCTTATCTGACTCATGTTTTAAAACTTCCACGCCAAATCTTTCTTCAATAGCACTCACATTATCTTCTAAGGATATAAAAATAACTAAAGCCCTTACTTTCATATCATCTTTTTTTACTATCTCTAAGGTCTCATCAGTCCACAAAGGTTGGTATTTATCGATGTATAGTCCATCAACAATATCACCGACAACAGCACTTGCAGTAGCTAACTTACCTGCTCCTTGTCCATAGAAAAGAGCTTCTCCAAGAGCATTTCCATCAATCATTACTCCATTAAAAACATCACTAATCATAGCAAGTTTACTATCCTTTTGAAGAAGCAACGGAGAAACTATAACGCTTATATTTTCACCGTCTCTTTTCATCCTTGCTATTAGCTTTATAGTCATTCCTAAGCTTTTAGCAAAAGCCATATCTGTCTTGGAAATCTTATCTATTCCTTCTGTATAAACATCCTCGTATGAACAATTTTTTCCCGTTGCAATTGAAGTCATAATAGCAATCTTTCTAGAGCTATCGTATCCCTTCACATCTGCATCTGGATTTGCTTCGGCGTAACCTAAGTCTTGAGCAGATTTTAAAGCTTCATCAAAACTCCAATTTTCTCTATCCATCATAGTCATAATATAGTTGCTAGTCCCATTTACAATTCCTTTGATAGAATTAATTTCATTACCAAGTAAATCAACGCTAAGCGGTCTTATAATAGGTATTCCTCCACCTACACTTGCCTCAAATAAATACTTTCCACCCTTTTCTTTTGCAAGCTGCATAAGCTCTGCACCATGCTTTTCTACAAGTTCCTTATTCGAACTAACTACAACCTTTCCTTTTTCCAAGAACTTTTTGGAAAAAGTATATGCAGGCTCAACACCACCCATAGTTTCAACTACACAATCCAGTTCTTCATCAGCTAACAAAGTTTCAAAATTATCCGTCAATACCTTATTTGCTTCCCCTTCTATTGAAGGTTTAAGGTCGAGTACATACTTTACTTTAAATTTATCCTCTAGTCTCTTTTCAATCCTAGCTCTGTTCATCTCAAGAACTTCAAAAACTCCTGAACCAACTGTACCATATCCTAATATCGCTATATTTTTCATTTATTCCCTCGCTAATATCTTTATTTTATGAACCTTATCTTTTGCTTCCAAATCTTCAATAAGCTTTCTGATGTCACCACTTTCTTCACTTATTGAAACGGTGCAAGTAATATCTGCAACCCTATTAATAGGCAAAGTTTGATGTATCGTTTTAACATTCATCCCATAACTTTTGAATAAAAGCAAAACTTCTGCCAAAAAACCTGGCTCGTCATCAATCTTCATACCAAAGGTAATCGCTTTTTCTTTTGCAGCCTCAAAAAAAGGCAAGATAGCATCCTTGTACTTATAAAAAGAACTCCTGCTAATACCTACCTTTTTTACAGCATTTGCAACGCTCATACCATCCTTGCACTCAATAATTTTTTTTACTTCTAATACCTTAGTCAAAACCTCAGGCAAAGCCTCTTCTTTTACTATATAGTAATCACTTTTTTTCGACATATCCCACCTTTTTATTTGTCCGTTTCTAAACGACAAATGTTTTTATAACAAAATTCTACCACAAACTATTTGATAAAACAAGAAATATACGAAAATGTATGACAAATACCTAAAAAAAGAAGAAAAATTCTTTTTCAACTGGCAATAATTATTTTTTTTCTAATAATTATCAATTTATTTAATAAAGCATCTAAAATACCATTGACAAAGAAGTCTCAAAAGATAATAATATTCTTAGACTATTTATTCAGGAGTATAAGATGAAAAAAAGAAGAATTGTTATAGTTAGTGTTGATGCACTAAATTCTTTAGATTATGAATATCTAAAAACCCTTCCAACCTTTAGCGAAATAATCAAACACGGTAGTACAGTTGTCGATGTTAAGTCAATTTATCCATCCCTTACCTACCCTGCTCACACTTCTATTTCAACAGGAGTTTATCCGGATAAGCATGGAATTTTTAACAATGAAGTAGCTGACCCAAGCAAACCCTTAACCCAAGATTGGTACTGGCATAAAAAAGATATTAAGGCGAAAACCATGTTTGATTACGCTTTAGAAAATGGATATAAAGTCGGTGCTATTCTTTGGCCAGTTATGGCTAATAGTGGAATACACTACAACTTGCCAGAAATTTATTCACCTGATAACAGTGAAAGTTTTACAAAACTTTTTCTTAAAAACGGAACATGGAATCTTATTCCTACTGCCTTAAAAAACATAAAATTGCTAGATGGTATAAAACAACCAAATCTTGATGACTTTGCAGAAAAAATAACTTTACATACACTCAAAAAAACAAATTTCACTGCAATTCACTATACAATACTTGATTCGTGGAGACATTATCACGGACTGAACAGCCAAGAAGCTAAAGAAGCCTTAAAAATAATTGACAAAAAACTCCACAGAATACTAAAACTAATAAAGAAAATTGGAGAATTCAAAAATACCACCTTTGCTATTTTAGGCGATCACGGTATGCACACTTACAATAAGGTAATAGAGGCAAATTCATTTTTTAGAAAAAATGGCATTCTGGAAACCGATAACGATTATAATATAATAAAGTACAAAGCATATGCTGTAAGTTGTGGAGGAAGCTGCCATATTCATTTAAATAAAAATAATAGTAATAGTGACAATAAAAAAGTTTATGAGTTTCTAAAGGAGTTTGAAAAAGAAGATTGTATTTCAAGACTTTTTACAAAAGAAAAAAGCAAAAAACTATTCCACTTAGACGGCGACTTCGACTACATACTGGAGGCAAACAATAATCACGCTTTTAGAAATACTATATCAGAAGAATTCGTGCGAGACGTTAAATTCGACGTATACCATTACCATGGTGCCCACGGCTATTTGCCTACTCACCCAGAACTAAAAACGATGCTATTAATGGTAGGAAAAGGCATTAAGCGCAATCACAAAATAAACGGTGACTGCATAGTCGACTTTGGCCCAACAATAATGCACTCAATCGGCATAGAAATGAAAGATGTCGATGGTAAGGTGCTGGATGTATTTGAATAGAAAACTTAAAAACAACAAAATATGGACTATCTAAAACGGTAGTCCATATTTTTATTAACATAACTCTTTAACTTTTTCTTCAAATTCAATTTCTGTATCAACCATAATGTATGGTTCATACTCACCATACGCAGAAGGTTCACCATGCTCAGTGTTTAAAGCATAACAGCCTCGTTTCTTACGGTCTCTAGCTACTAGATAACACATTATTTAGCACCTCCTTAAATTCATCTTCAGTTCTTATATTTCCACACTCATACTCATATCTCATTTTAGCACCAATATAATTAGGAAAATTATTCTTATACAAATAAAAATGCAACCAATTATTCAATGCCCTGTCATAAAAAGTATTATATTGAATCTCAATAGGATAATATCTATGGTCTATTTGAAAATATATATGAACTCCTCTATAGCCATCATCATTTGACTTCCCACTAGTCATATCTACAAATTTAAGTTCTTTAATTCTCTTAAGACCTTCCAATTCTTCATACGAATTACAAAGACTTCTAAATCCTAACAAATCGTTAAAAACTTTTTATATCGGCTTACCTGCATCTATATATCTATTATACTTACGTATTGAAGATGAAACTGATTTTACACGATAATCTATTCCAACCTTATTATATCTACTATAATCAAACTCATCATACCATTCTAATGCCTTATTAACATCCTCAAGAAGAATTGATTTTTCTACTCTCCTAAGCGTTTTATTTAAACTGCTCTCTAATGAAGTTTTATAAGAAAAATCTTTCAAAGTATCTAAATCAAGTCCATCCCTCTTCAAAATATATAAATATATTTTTCACCCCTTAACAACAAAATCTAAGTATATTTTATCATAAACCAATATTTTTGTTAACACTAAGCTTAAAACTCGATAAAGTGATAAACAATTATAAATAAAATTAGATAATACAGAAATCCGATATGTTTATTCTTATACAATTCTAAAGCTAATGTCTTTTTATTAGCTAATGGGCATATCGGATTTCGAAGCTTATGCCTTAATTCACAAAAACTCGATAAAGAGATGCGAAACGGACGAAAAAATATAAATCCTTAATAATAAAAAAAACACAAACAAGGTATAAATCTTTGTCTGTGTTTTTTAGCTTTCCAAACAATTATAACTAAACTTAAAAAATGCAGAAATCCGATATGTTTATTCTCATATAATTCTCAAGCTAATGTCCTTTTATTAGCTAATGGGCATATCGGATTTCGAAGCTTATGCCTTAATTCACAAAAACTCGATAAAGAGATGCGAAACGGATGAAAATTAAACAGCCAAGTTAGGAACAGTACTAGTGCGTACGGGCCTGACTTGGCTGTTTATATTTGAATTCGTTTATCGCTCTTTAGCGAGTTTTTATTATTTCACTATATGGCAGGCTACAAAATGACCAGGCTTAACCTCTCTCATCTCCGGATCCCTCTTAGCACATTCCTCTGTCGCATATGGACATCTTGTCCTGAACTTACATCCAGCTGGTGGATTTATTGGACTTGGAACTTCACCTTCAAGTTTTATCCTCTTATTCGCCTTTGCAACTTCTGGATTTGGAAGTGGTATCGCACTAAGTAGTGCCTGTGTATATGGATGTAAAGGATTATTATATAATTCCTCTGTTTCCGCAACCTCAGCTAAGTTACCTAAGTACATAACACCAACCCTATCTGATATATAACGTACCATTGACAAGTCGTGTGCTATAAATAGATATGTTAAGCCAAATTCCTCTTGCAAGTCAGCTAGCATATTTACTACCTGCGCCTGAATAGAAACGTCAAGGGCACTAATTGGCTCATCACATATAATAAACTTAGGGTCTACCGCAAGTGCTCTTGCAATACCTATTCTCTGCCTTTGTCCACCTGAGAACTCATGAGGGTATCTACTAGCGTGGTCTCTATTAAGGCCTACACGTTGAAGAAGGTAATGTATTCTATCTTCTCTTTCTTGCCCTCTTGCAAGTCCGTGAATATCAAGTGGCTCGCCTACTATATCCTTAACCGTCATCCTTGCATTAAGAGATGCATATGGGTCTTGAAAAATCATCTGCATATCTTTTCTATAAGGAAGCAACTGCCTTTTATTTAACTTACTAATATCTTCGCCATCAAGTAATATTTCACCTGCAGTTGGCTTGTAAAGTCTAAGTATTGTTCTACCTACAGTAGACTTACCACAACCTGACTCACCAACCATACCAAAGGTTTCACCTTTATTTATAAAAAAGTCTACACCATCAACGGCTTTTACTATTTTTCTCTCTCTTGCAAAGATGGAATTCGTAATATCAAAGTGCTTTTTAAGCCCTTTTACTTCAATCATTCTATTATTCATTATGACTTTTCCTCCTTGCTATTCCTTTTCTAAAATCAATCTTAGGAGCTTCTTCATGAAGCAACCAACAAGCAGATTCATGAGCATCTCCAACCTCAAAATTAGGTGGTTGATGGTCACGACATACTTCCATAGCGTACTTACATCTATCAAAGAAAGGACATCCCTTTGGAGGTGCTAATAAGTCAGGTGGAGTACCTTCAATAGGCACCAACCTTTCATCACTATCACCATCTGCTATTGATTCCAGTAGACCTACTGTATATGGGTGTGCTGGATTATAGAAAATATCAAAAACATTTCCTTTTTCCATTATAAGACCACCATACATAACTATAACATCATCACAAACATCAGCCACAACACCAAGGTCATGAGTGATTAGTATAAGAGACATATCCATCTCTTTGTTAAGTTCTTTCATAAGGTCTAATATCTGTGCTTGAATTGTAACATCAAGCGCTGTTGTAGGCTCATCTGCGATAAGAACGGTTGGTTGACAAGCAAGTGCCATCGCAATCATAGCTCTCTGACGCATACCACCTGAAAACTCGTGAGGATATTGTCCAAATCTTTCTTCAGGTGATGGAATGCCTACTTTTCTTAGGAGTTCAATCGCCTTTTCCTTAGCTTCTGCCTTTGTAAGTTTTTGATGCAAAAGCATAGACTCCATTATCTGCTTACCTATTTTCATAAGTGGATTAAGTGAAGTCATCGGGTCTTGAAAAATCATCGAAATCTCATTACCACGAATATCCCTCATCTCTTTTTCTTCTAATTCAGTTACACTCTTCCCATCAAAAAGTATCTCTCCACCTATTATTTTTCCTGGATGTTGTAGCAGTCTCATTATAGAAAGAGATGTAACACTCTTTCCACTACCACTCTCACCAACTATACCGAGCGTTCCTTTTTCCTTAAGTTCAAAGCTAACTCCACGAATTGCTTTTACTTCGCCAACATGAGTATAAAAGGACGTTCTTAAATCTTTAACTTCTAAAATATTCTTTGCCATAAAAACCTCCTATTTACGCAATTTTGGATCAAGTGCATCTCTAAGTCCATCACCTAATAAGTTAAACGCAAATAGCGTAATACTTATCGCAAGTGCTGGATAGAAAAGTTGGTAAGGATATGAATATATCCCACCTAACGCTTCGTTGGCTAAAGTTCCCCAACTCGCCATCGGAGCAGAAACACCAAGACCCATAAAGCTTAGAAAGGCTTCTGTAAATATCGCACTAGGAATCTGCATTGTAAGGGCTACCATTATTGGCCCCATAGCATTTGGTATAAGGTGCTTCCTCATAATCCTAGGAAGAAAAGCTCCTAATGACTGTGCTGCTAGTACATATTCTTGCTCTTTAAGTTGAAGAACCTGTCCTCTAACTATCCTAGCCATCCTAACCCAATACGTAAGTCCCAAGGCAAGTATGATGGTCATAATTCCACTCTTACCAAGTCTAACCATGATAAGTATAACTATTAAAATAGTTGGAACTGTGGAAATAATATCAACAATACGCATCATTATCTCATCAACAAGTCCACCGAAATATCCCGAAATACCACCATAGATAACACCAACGATAAAGTTAACTATCGCAGCTACAAAACCTATTGTAAGGGAAATTCTAGCACCATACACAACCCTTATGAAAAGGTCACGTCCAAGGGTATCGCTACCCCAGATATATGTTTTATTTCTAATTTTTGTAGTTTCGGTAAGCTCTTTTCCATCTCTTAATAACTTAAACTTTGGAGCTTCCTCTAACTCTTTAATTTCTTTACTATAATCTTTATCAGGCTTTTTTCTCTGCTTCTTCTGGAGCTTCTTAATAGCCTTTGCATTCTTCAAACCGTAAGAGTAATCTAAAACTATCTCATGTCCATTTACATTATAAATGTTCATACGTTTTGCTCTATCTTCTTTTACCATTTCAGCCTTGCTTACAAGCTCACCACTACCATCTGATAAAACTAATCCATTATCATTTGTTATATATAAGTAGTTATTTTCATCTACCTTATAAACGTCCATTCTAGGTGGCAAATTTGTAAATTGTAAATCCTGATCTGAGTAAGTTAGTGGATAGAAAAAAGGTATAAAAATCGCACCTAAAACTAAAGCTAATATTATAACAAGTCCTAGTATAGCCGGTCTATTACCCTTGAGCCTTCTCCAAACATCTTGCATATACGTTAGAGAGGGTCTAACCACTTTTTCTGCATCTTTACTTTCTTTGGCAACCTTCTGCCACATATCCTTTGTTATTTTTAAATCTGACATATATTATTCCTCTAATCGTATTTTATTCTTGGATCAATTAATACATATAATAAATCTACAATAAATATAGACAATACCAAAAGGACTGAATAGAACAATGTTATACCCATTATAACTGTATAGTCCCTGTTACTGATATATGATACAAAAAGCGATCCCAAACCATTAATAGCAAATACTTTCTCGATTACAAATGAACCTGTAACGATACCCGCTATCATAGGTCCAAGATAAGTTACAACTGGTATAAGAGCATTTCTAAGCGCATGCTTAAAAATAACCTGAGGTTCTGACAAACCCTTACTCCTTGCAGTCTTGATGTAATCTGAATTAATTACTTCCAGCATAGATGAACGTGTAAGCCTTATTATAAAAGCTAGTGAAAATCCTGCTATTGTTATAACTGGTCCGATAAAACCTTTCCAGTTTGGGGTTCCGTAACTAGGCACCCACCCCAAAGTTCTACTAAAAATGTAGAGAAATAAAGTCGCTAGGACGAATGATGGTATCGTAACTCCTAAGGTTGCAATTATCATAAGTACCCTGTCTGTTAATTTATTTTGTTTAAGCGCTGCCATGATTCCAGCTGGGACACCCACTAAAACGATAAATAAAGTTGCCCAAAGCCCTATTCTAGCAGAGTTTGGGAACCCTCCTGATATAAGTTCATTTACTGTTACACCAGTTTTCTTAAATGACACCCCAAGGTCACCATGAAAAATAATATTCTTCATATAATTCATATACTGTACTGGTAGTGGGTCATTAAGACCGTATTTTTCATTTAAAACCGCCTCAACTTCAGCAGGTAATTTCTTTTCACCTGTGAATGGTCCACCTGGAACACTATGCATTATCCAAAAAGTTATGACGCTTATGAAAAATAAAGTTATAATTATAGTAATTATTCTTCTTAATATATAACTAGCCATATAATCTCCTTCTGCCTTTGTATGATTATAGTAAAATTAGGGTTTATTCCCTAAACTTACTATAACAAACAAAATCTGTTTTTTATTAAAAAAAACTTTAATATACACCAAAAAAATAAACTAAAATTTATTTTTTTGATTAATAATATTATTAAATTCTATCTTGTCAAAAAGTTTTATATATACGCTAAGCTACAATTAAATTGTAGCTTAGCGAACTTTTTATTTGATTAATATTCTAAACTATTACTCTACTACTTCTGCATTTTTGAAGTACCATGATCCCATAGTAGTCTTCTCAACACCTTCAACTATATCTTCATTAATTAAGTAAGCTGATGTATAGTAGTAAACTGGTATAAAGATATTTTGCTCTGCTAAGTATGCCTCAGCCTCTTTAAGTTTATTATCTCTTTCAACACCCTCAAGAGTCATAGAATCTTGAAGCATTTTGTCGAATGGAGCATTCTCTGGATTTAACTTAGTATCACCAGGTGCGATAACTGGTTGCTCAGTACTTCTCCACTGTGCATCGTTGTTACCTGAAATTGAACTCCAAAGGTCAAGCATTGTCATTGGGTCAGCGTAGTCACCAATCCAACCACCACGTGCTATTTCAAAGTCACCATTATGTCTTCTATCTTGGAATACAGCCCACTCTTCGTTAGCTAATTCTACGTCGATACCTAAGTTAGTTTTCCACATTTCTTGAACAGCCTCAGCTATCTTCTTATGACCTTCACTTGTATTATAGTATACAGTTAATTTAGGGAAACCTTTTCCATCTGGGAATCCAGCTTCTGCCATAAGTCTCTTCGCTTCTTCTACCTTAGCACCATTTGGATCTATACCAAACTCTTCGCCACCAGTTCTATATGGATTACCTTGTGAATCACTTAAGCTTCCTGGGATAAATCCAGTCGCAGGTATTTGACCACCTTTAGTAATGTTTTCAACGATAGCTTTTCTGTCAATTGAGATTGAAAGCGCTTTTCTTACTTTAACGTCAGCAAGCTCTGGCTTATCCATGTTAAAGATATAGTAGTAAGTACCAATTCTTGGAGCTGATGTAAAGTATGGATCTTCCGCTTGAAGAGTTGGAATTTCTTCTGAAGGAATATGTCCGTTTACAGCTATGTCTCCACTTAAGTAAGCACTGTGTGCTGTTGTTGCTTCTTCGATAAATTCTGCTTTAATCCAGTCAAGTTTAACTGAGTCAGCATCATAGTATTCATCATTTTTAACAAGTTTTAAACTATCACCAGTTTTGTACTCTGCTAATTTGAAAGGTCCATTACATACAAATGTTTCTGGATTTCTAAACCATGTGTCAGGGTTAGCTTCAACAACGTCTTTTCTAACTGGCATATAAGTATAGAATGAAAGTAAAGCTTTAAAATATGGTAGAGGGTAGTTAAGTGTAGCTTCTAATGTATAATCATCAAGAGCTTTAACTCCAACTTCTTCAGCACTAACTTCACCTTTGAAGTACGCTTCACCATTTTTGATGTGTGGCATCATTATAAATGAATACTCACTAGCAGCCTCTGCACTCATAACCCTTAACCATGAATATACATAATCATGAGCTGTTACTGGCTTACCATCAGACCATTTAGCATCTTTTCTTAATTTAATAGTATATACTTTACCATCTTCTGATTTAGTAATTTCTTCTGCTCCACCAAGTACAAGACCTTCTTCTGCAGTATCAACTACAAGACCTTCAAAAGTGTTATTGATAACGTCTCCACCATCACTAGCACTATTAAGACTTGGGTCAAGTGTCTTAGGGTCAGAACCTAAGTTAAACACAAATCCGTTGCTATCTCTTTCTTCTTCTTGCTTAGCTTCAGATTTAGCTTCTGTTTTTTCTTCTTGTTTAGCCTCAGTTTTCTCCTCTGTTGCTTTAGTTGCTTCTTTCTTTGCTGTTTCACCACATGATGCCATCGCTAGCACTAATGATAAAACAAGCAGTAATGATAAAATCTTTTTCATTTAAATACCTCCTGATTTCTTTTACAATACTCACTTATTATAACACTATAAAGAATAAAATAAAAGCATTTTGCATAAAACCTACATTATAAACAAAAAACATTTGTTTTTCTGGAACAGTATAGTCATAATACC
>PDWI01017014.1_pt1 | contig 22132 bp, 17 predicted proteins | sample 1430891 | NCBI WGS metagenome assembly PDWI01 (sample SAMN01162508, study PRJNA174530) | Oral metagenome, whole genome shotgun sequencing project. | biome: Marine environment; feature: Marine mammal; material: Swab sample of the gingival sulcus; isolation source: swab sample of gingival sulcus... | reverse complement strand
GAGGCGCTGGTCGAGGTCATCGGCAAGCAGGGTGGCGCGGTGGCCGGTTCGAGCCGGGCGATCATGTTGCTGGAGGCCATGGCCTCGCTGGCGGGCCGGACTGATTCAGGGGCCGTGGCTAACCCCAAAGAGCCCCACACCCAGATCCACGTCCACCACTGCCCCGAGTGCGAAAAATCCCACATCACCACCAGCCGTGGAGAAACTGAACTCACTCCAGCGGAATACGAGAAACTGGCCTGCGACGCCCGCGTCGCCACCAACGACGGGCCCAACAAATCGGCCATCCCGCCCAGTACCCGCCGGCGGGTATTGGCCCGCGACCTACACCGCTGCCAAGCCCCCGGTTGCCCCCACACCCGATTCCTGGAAATCCACCACATCATCCCTCGCCATCAAGGCGGCACCAACGCCGAAGAAAACCTCACGACCCTCTGCAGCGCCTGCCACCAACGGGCCCACGACAAACAGAAATCCGCCCGGAGGAAAAACCACCAGGGGGGCGCGAAACCCAAGGGACGCTAGCCCTGAGTGTTCGGAAGAATTGGCGCGCCGTAGGTTTCTGGCCATGGAGCCCAAGCCCAAAAGATCCCGGTCCCAAAGTTGCTGGGTCCCAAAGTTGCCGGTCCCTAAAGTTGCCGGGCCCAAGATGACGTTGTATCTTCCGCGCGATCATCCGCCACCGAACCAACCCCAACCCAAGGACCCCGGCTTTCATGACGAAAAGTCTCGCCACCAACCTCCTGGCCCTGCTCTGCATCGCGGCCGGCTATCTGAGCCCCGCCTACGGCGATATCCTGCGCTCCATCGGTTTCTTCGCTTTCAGCGGGGCCATCACCAACTGGTTGGCCATCCACATGCTCTTCGAGAAGGTGCCCGGCCTGTACGGCAGCGGCGTCATTCCCAACCGCTTCACGGAGTTCAAGCAGGGCATCAAGGATCTGATGATGCAGGAGTTCTTCACGCCCGAGCACATCAACGACTTCTTCGCGAAGGGCGCGAACGGTCCGGACGGGGCCACCCTGGACGCGGAGGCGCTGGCCAAGGCGGTGGACAAGGACCGTCTTTTCGGCAAGCTGCTGGAGGTCATCAACGAGAGCAGCTTTGGCGGCATGCTGGCCATGGTGGGTGGTGTCGCGGCCCTGGAACCTCTGCGCCAGCCCTTCGGGACGAAGGTGGATGAAGCCCTGGTGGAGATTGCCGGGAGCGAGGACTTCCAGGCCGCCCTGGCCGGAGGCGACGGCGCGGACCTGGGCACCCGCATCCAGCGGGATGTGGCGACCATCGTCGATGGCCGCCTCGCGCAGCTGACCAAGGAGCAGGTCAAGCGCATCATCCAGGACATCATCCGCAAGCATCTGGGCTGGTTGGTGGTCTGGGGCGGCGTTTTCGGGGGGCTGATCGGCGCCCTCATGACCTTCGTGGATTGACCCGGATTCTCCATGAATCATCCGGGCCGACCCCGCTGGACTCATTGCGTCGGACTGGACTTACTGCGCCGGACTTATTTCACCAGCATCATCCGCTTCGTCCGGCTGGCTTCGCCGCTGCGTAGGCGGTAGAAGTACACGCCTGCCGGAGCCGGCTGACCTTGGCGGTCACGGCCGTTCCACAGCTGTTCGTGGGGGCCGGCTTCCTGCCGGCCGTCGACCAGGGTGCGCACCAGGCGGCCCTTCAGGTCGAAGACCCGCAGCTGCACCGGGCCCTCGTTGTCCAGCTCATAGCGGATGGTCGTGGCCGGGTTGAAGGGGTTGGGCGTGTTCTGGTGCAGCAGGATGGTGGCCACCACCGGTGTTTCGGGCGCGGCGCTCAATTCGCTGCCGAACATGCGGGCCACGAAGTCGGGGCGGTCGATGAAGGGGTTCCGGTTGTTCTGGAAACCGTAGACGGTGTCGTTGCGATCGATCTCCTTCTGGCTGACCGGATCGTCATGGTGCCACTCCAGCAGCATGGCCTCGGCCCAGGGGCGCAGCTGGCTGCCGTCCACCATGGGGCTGCCCGCCCAGCTGGCGTCCTCCCCGTAGTAGCGCGTGCTCATGTAGAAGTAGCTGCGCGCGAAATCCCCCTTGTATTCGTCGATGGGTTCGAAAACCAGGCCGGAGTAACCCGGGTAGTCGCAGAATCCCAGCTTGGAGCCGTTCATGCTGGTCCAGGTGGCGGTGCCGACCTCGCCGAAGGGATGGTTGCCCCGGCGGTTGTTCACGTACACATCGGTGGGGTACAGCATGAACAGGTCCGTGTACATGGGCGCGCCGCCGCCGTACCAGCTGTGGGGCCAGCTGTGCTCCCGGTTGTAGCCGGAGCCCTCGCTGCTGCCGCTGCCGCCCTGGTCCTCGCCGAATTCGTAGACGTAGGGCGGGGTGCCGCCGGGCACATCGCTGTACATATCCCAGACGGTGCCGTCGGGCCTGTCGTCCGTGGTGTAGAAGGCGTTCCACAGGGCACCGTAGCTGAGGCTGTTGTGGTTGTCGATGATGTCGTGCAGGGCGGCCCGCAGGTCGTCGCCCGTCAGCCCCTCGGTGCCGTCGTAATAGCCGGCCGGCACGTTGCCGCCGTAGTAGTCGAACGCCAGGCTTTGCTCCACGCAGGGGTTGCCGAAGAGGTCGCTCAGACCGTCCACGGTGACGGTGTGGCTACCCACGGCCATGGGGCTGACGGTCAGCTGCACACGGTGGGTGGCGCTGCCCATGCGCACGCTGCTCAGGACGCTGCAACCTGTCACGCTGAAGTTCCCGGGGTCGTTGGCGCTCAGGGCGTCCACGGCCTCGCTGAAGCTGAGAATGACGGTGCCGGGGCCCTGGGCTTCGGCGGCGGTCAGCAGGGGGCCGCTGGGATCGCTGACGAAGACCACGTCGGCAGCGTCCCGGGGCACGATGCCGCCGAAGCTGCTGCTGCCGCTGAGGGGGCCCTGCACGTTGTAGACGCTGCCCACGGTGGGAGCGTAGGTCACACCCATGTTGTCCACGCGCAGGTTGCCGCCGCCGTTGTCCACTTCCCAGTACTGGGCGGCCGCGTTATAGGTGGTGCAGATGGCATCTTGGCAGATGGCCAGCACGCCCTCGTAATCTTCGCTCAGGGCCTGGCCGGTGGTGATCACCGCGGCGTCCGGCACGCTGGCGGGGCTGTCGGCCAGGATCTCGGGGTTCGTCAGGGTGGTGTTGCCGTCCAACTCGGCCACCTGGCCCTGGATTTCGACCTGGGTGCCGAGGGCGGGGGCGACGCCGCCGCTGATCCACAGGCCGCTGCGGATGCCGGTGCCGTCCTGGATGACCCAGCGGCTGCCGAAGTCCGCCGTCACCACGCCCACGCAACTGACGCTCAGGCCCACGTAGGGCGAGGTCTCCCCGGCACCCTGGATGGCGCTGATGCTGACCAACTGGGCGATGGAGACGTTTTGCACGTCACTGCTGGTGACGTTGCCGTCGTCATCGGTGGCCAGGACCTGGAAGAAGACGCTTTCGCCCGGCCCCACACCCGGCAGGGGCGCGTCCGTGATGTAGACATTGCCGCTGTCCAGGCTCATGCTCCGGGTGTTGGTCAGGTTGCCGGCGTCGCTGCCGTACCGGGCGCTGACGGAGACGATGACGCCGTCATCCCCGACGGCCGCCTTGACGCCGAAGTCCTCGAACTCGCCCGGCTGATCGGGCACGGTCCAGACGTTGTAGATCTCCGGCGGGGTGCCGCTGCTGCCGGCGTGGCTGCCGGGGGTGGCGTCGGAGGCGTTGTTGACGGCCGTGAAGGTCCACTGGGCGCTGTTGTAGTTGGCGCTGCCCGTGGTGACATCGGCATGGCGGACCAGGGTTCCGTTCTCGAAGAGGGTGCCGGGGGCCACGACCACGTCGACGCTCGCGCCGTTGCCGTTGATCAACCGCGCGCCGTCGCCCGTCTTGCCGTTCCAGGTGCTGTTGTTGTCGGACCAGGCCTCAAGGGCGAAATCCACCGGGAAGCTGTCCTCGGTGGTGGCGTCGCCGCAGACCATGGTCTGGCCGGGCTGGATGGTGCCCGACAGATTCCAGGTGAAAATATTCGCGGAGTTGCCCACCGCCACCACCTTCCAGCCGCTCAGGTCCTGGGCGCTGCCGCCGGCGTTGTGGATCTCGATGAAGCGATCCGGCTGGTAGTGGAAGCGCGGGTCGCAGAGTTCGGACAGGATCACATCGGCCTGGGCGGGCAGGGCCACCACCAGCAACCACAGAAGGTTCAGGGTGATTGAGCGCAGCGACAGCATGGGCACCTCGGATGATCAGGGGATAAGAATGGGTGTGATTTGATATGTAATTATCTCATATGGGGCACACAAAATCAAACATCAAGGCTAGGCGCCTGGCTGGTGGCCGGGGCCGAAGTCCCAGCTCTATTGTAGGCGACCCCATTTGACCTCCTCGATTTTGGCCTTATTTTCTGTCTGAATCTGATTTTTCCTTTCATCAACTCAGGAGCGAAACAACATGGCGAACCAGGACCCCAAGGAACTGGCTCATTGGCACGCCATCGAGAACGCAGAGTGGCGTGACTCGCTGGATTATGTCCTGCGTGAGCAGGGCCCCGAGCGGGTACGGCAGATATTGCGCCTGCTACAGACCCGGGCCCAGGAGCAGGGCGTGAGCATTCCTTTCACGGCCAACACCGTCTATCCCGGCAACCGGGAGATCGAGCGGCGCATCAAAAGCATCGTGCGCTGGAACGCCATGGCCATGGTGGTGCGGGCCAACAACGAGCTGGCCGGTATCGGCGGGCACATCAGCACCTTCGCCTCGGCGGCCACCCTGTGGGAAATGGGCTTCAACCATTTCTGGCGTGGCCGCACCGACGATTTCCTGGGCGATATGGTCCTTTTCCAGGGCCATGCGTCGCCGGGCGTTTACGCCCGCGCCTTCCTGGAGGGCCGTCTGTCGAGCCAGGATCTGGCCAACTTCCGGCGGGAGCTGCGCCCGGGGGGCGGGCTTAGCAGCTACCCGCATCCGTTCCTGATGCCGGACTTCTGGGAATTCCCCACGGTGAGCATGGGGCTGACGGCTCTGACGGCCATCTACCAGGCGCGTTTCAATCACTACCTGGTGGACCGCGGCCTGCGCGTCGCCAGCTGGACAACCTCATCTTCGTGGTGAACTGCAACCTGCAGCGACTGGACGGTCCGGTGCGCGGCAACGGCAAGATCATGCAGGAGCTGGAGGCGGCCTTCCGCGGTGCCGGCTGGAACGTGATCAAGGTGATCTGGGGCAGCGATTGGGATCTTCTGTTGCAGAACGATGAAAGCGGCAAGCTGCTGCAGCGGATGGAAGAGGTCCTGGACGGCGAGATGCAGCGCTACGTCATCAGCTCCGGCGGCTACGTCCGGGAGAATTTCTTCGGCAAGTATCCCGAACTGGCCGAGCTGGTGAAGCACTACAGCGACGAGCAGATCCGCAAGCTGCGGCGCGGGGGCCACGACCCCATGAAGGTCTACACCGCCTACAAGAGGGCCAGCGAGCACAAGGGCTCGCCCACGGTTATCCTGGCCCAGACCATCAAGGGTTACGGCCTGGGCGAAGCGGGCGAAGGCAAGAACATCACCCACAGCCAGAAGAAGCTGAACGAGGAAGAGCTGAAGGAATTCCGGACGCGCTTCAACATCCCCGTCAGCGACGAGGAGATCGCCTCGGCGCCCTTCTACAAGCCGGCGGACGACAGCCCGGAGATGATCTACCTGCGGCAGCAGCGCGAGAAGTTGGGCGGCAACCTGCCCGCGCGCATGGACAAGAGCCAGCCCCAGGCCTGCCAGACCGAGGAACTGGTGCGCGAATACTTCGACGGCAGCGGCGACCGCCCCCTGGCCACCACCATGGCTTACGTGCACCTGCTGGCCAAGCTGTTGCGCGACAAGGAGCTGGGCAAGCTGATCGTGCCCATCGTGCCGGATGAGGCGCGCACCTTCGGCATGGAATCCCTGTTTCGCCAAGCGGGCATCTACAGCCACGCCGGCCAGCTTTACGACCCGGTGGATAAGGGGAGCCTGCTTTTCTACAACGAGAAGAAAACCGGCGCCATCCTGGAAGAAGGCCTCAGCGAGGCGGGCAGCATGGCCAGCTTCATCGCGGCGGGCACCGCCTATGCCAACAACGGGGTGAACACCATCCCGTTCTACACCTTCTACAGCATGTTCGGTTTCCAGCGGGTGGGCGACCTGATCTGGCAGGCCTGTGACAGCCGCGCCCGGGGCTTCTTGATCGGGGCCACGGCCGGCCGCACCACCCTGGCGGGCGAGGGCCTGCAGCACCAGGACGGCCACAGCCACGTGCTGGCCCTGACGCCGACCCGGGTCAAGGCCTACGATCCGGCCTTCGCCTACGAGTTGGCCTTGATCATCCACGACGGCCTGAACCGCATGTACTGCCACCAGGAAAACTGGATCTACTATCTGACGGTCACCAACGAGACCTACCGCATGCCCGCCATGCCCAAGCGCGCCGCCGTGCGCGAGGGCGTGCTCAAGGGCATGTACCGCTACCGGCCGGCTCGTTTGAAGGGAGGCAAGGGCAAAGGCGCGGGCAAAGGCAAAGGCGCGACCAAGGGGAAAGCCCAGGCCAAGGCCCACCTCCTGGGCTCCGGCGCCATCCTCAACGAGGCCCTCAAGGCCCAGGACATCCTGGAAAACGATTTCGGCGTGCCGGCGGACGTGTGGAGCGTGACCAGCTACAAGGAACTGTACAACGACGCGGTGGAATGCGAGCGCTGGAATCTGCTGAACGCGGGGAAGAAGAAGCGCGTGCCCTACGTGGCGGACCTGCTGAAGAAGGAAGAGGGCGTCTACGTGGCTGCCTCCGACTACATGAAGGTTCTGCCCGCGGTCATCAGCAAGTGGATCCCCGGTCCGGTGCACTGCCTGGGCACCGACGGGTTCGGGCGCAGTGACGGCCGTGACGAATTGCGCGACTTCTTCGAGGTGGATGCCCGCTACATTGCCGTGGCCGCCTTGGCTCGCCTGGCCGATACCGGCGCGGTTCCGGCTTCCGTGGTGAAGCGCGCCGTTAAGGAACTGGGTATCGATCCCGGAAAACTCAATCCCCACGTGGATTGAAATCATAGAGGTAAATGATGTCTCAAGAAATCAAGGTACCCGAAGTATCCGATGGCGTGACCGAAGGGACGGTCATCGCCGTCGCGGTGGCCGTGGGCGACCGGGTGGAAGAGGACCAGACGCTGCTGGAGATGGAAACCGACAAAGCGGTGGTGGCCATCCCTGCGCCCTTCCACGGCGTCATCACGGAGATCCGCGTCGGCGAGGGGGATACCGTCCAGGTGGGGCAGGCGATCATGGCCGGGGATCCGGCGGGCCAGTCCGCGTCCGCTGCTTCCGCGCCCCAGGAGAAAGCCCTGCCCGCGGAACCGGACGAAATTCCCGCGGATCCGGACGAATTTCCCGCTGCGCCGGACGAAGATCCCGTGCCGCAGCCTGTGCCTCAGACTATGCCTCGGCCCGTGGCCGAGGAACCCGTCTCCAAGGCGGTGGCTCCGGCTTCCGCCGCGGGCGGACCCGGCCGGGAAGTGGATCTGACAACCGTCCGGACCGGTGACCGGGTGGCTCCCGCCGCGCCCAGCGTGCGCCGTCTGGCCCGTGAGTTGGGGGTGGATATCTATCAGGTGCAGGGCACCGGCCCCGGTGAACGCATCAGCGAGCAGGATGTCCGCCATTTCGTGCGCGAGACCATGCAACGCATCACCGGTGGCGGATCTGCTCCCATGGCCACGGCCGAATTCCCCGGCCTGCACGCCCAGCGCCCTCTGCCGGATTTCACGAAGTGGGGTGGCGTGACCGTCGAGCCCCTGGCCAGGGTGCGGGAAATCACCGCCGACGCCATGAGCTACGCCTGGAACACCATCCCCATGGTGACCCAGGAAGACAAGGCGGACATCACGGAGTTGGAGGCGTTCCGTAAGGAGCACAACCGGAAGGCCGCGGTGAAGCTGACCATGACGGCCTTCCTGGTGAAGGTGTGCGCGGCGGCCCTGAAGGTCTTCCCGCAGTTCAACAGCAGCCTGGACCTGGCCCGCAAGGAGCTTATCCTCAAGCAGTACGTGGGGATCGGCGTGGCCGTAGACACCCCGGGCGGCCTGCTGGTGCCGGTGATCCGCGACGCGGACCGCAAGGGCATCGAGGACTTGGCCGGCGAGCTGAACGAGACCGCGGAAAAGACCCGCGAGCGCCGCATCAGCCCCGCGGACATGGAAGGGGGCACGTTCACCATCAGCAACCTGGGGGGCATCGGCGGGACGACCTTCTCGCCCATCGTCTACGCGCCGCAGGTGGCCATCCTGGGCGTTTCGCGCGCGGCCATGGAGCCGGTGTGGGACGGCGGGGAATTCCGGCCGCGCCTGCGCATGCCCCTGAGCCTGACCTACGATCACCGGGTGATCGACGGGGCGGACGGGGCGCGTTTCCTGCGCTGGATCTGCCAGGCCATCGAGAACCCCATCCACCTGGTCATGAAGGGATGAACGACGTGAACGACGTGAACGGAAACGGGACCATTCCCGAGAGCGCGTCGCTGGTGGTCATCGGCGCCGGGCCCGGCGGATACGCGGCCGCTTTCAAGGCCGCCAAGCTGGGGCTGGACGTGACCCTCATCGACCCCGAAGCCAACCCCGGCGGCGTTTGCCTGCATCGGGGTTGCATCCCCTCCAAGGCCTTGCTGCATGTGGCCAGGGTGCTGGACGAGGCGCGCGAGAGCGAGGCCATCGGCGTGAAATTCGCTCCGCCCGAGGTGGACGTGGCGCGGGTGCGCGCCTGGAAGAACGAGGTCATCGGCAAGCTGACCGGCGGCCTGGGCATGAAGGTGGAGAAGCTGAAGCTGACCTACGTGCGGGGCTGGGCCCGTTTCACCGATCAGGATACGCTGCAGGTGCGCACGGTCGATGGCCAGGAGGGCGCGCTCAAGTTCGAACAGGCCATCCTGGCCACGGGCTCGCGGCCGGCCATGCTGCCGGGCGTGGAGACCGGCGCGCGCATCATGGACAGCACCGGCGCGCTGGAGCTGGATGATGTGCCGTCCAGCCTGCTGGTCATCGGCGGCGGGTATATCGGACTGGAACTGGGGTCGGCCTACGCCTCTCTGGGTAGCGAGGTCTCCGTGGTGGAGATGACCGGCGGCCTGCTGCCGGGGGCGGATCGGGATCTGGTCAGCCAGCTGAAGCGGCGTCTGGACAAGAAATTCCAGGACATCCTGCTGAACACCAAGGTTCTGGAACTGCAGGAACAGCAAGACGGCGTGGTCGTGAAGCTGGAGGACAAGAAGGGTGAGGTCAGCAGTCGGCGATACGCCAAGGTGCTGATCAGCATCGGCCGCAGACCCAACACCGAGGATCTGGGGCTGGCGGAGGCCGGGATCGAGATGGCGGAGCACGGTTTCGTCAAGGTGGACGGGCAGCGCAGGACGTCCAACGCGCGGGTCCTGGCCATCGGCGATATCGCCGGCGAGCCCATGCTGGCGCACAAGGCGTACGCGGAGGCCGCGGTGGCCGCCGAGACCGCGGCCGGCCGTAAGGCCGTGTATGATCCCCGGGCCATCCCCGCGGTGGTTTTCACCGACCCGGAAATTGCCTGGTGCGGCCTGACGGAGACCGAAGCCCGGGAACGCAAGATCAAGGTCCGCACGGCCAAGATGCCCTGGCGCGGGGTGGGGCGGACCCTGACCCTGGGGCGCGAGGACGGTTTGACGAAGCTCATCATCGACCCCGAGACGGAGCGTGTGCTGGGCGTGGCCTTTGCCGGCCCCGGCGCGGGGGAATTGATTGCCGAGGGCGTGCTGGCCGTGGAGATGGCCGCCGTGGCGGAGGATGTGCGCAAGACCATCCACCCGCACCCCACCCTCAGCGAGACCCTTTACGAGGTGGCCGAGAGTCTTTTCGAGGCCTGATCGGAGGATATGTTTTGCGGAAATTCCAATCTTTCATGCCGGCGGTCCGGGCCGCCTTGTTGCCGATTCTGCTGCTGGCCGCGATGTCCGTCGTGGCCGGCGGTTGCGCCCGCCAGAGCACCGGCGGCGGCGAAGTGCCCGCGCCGGTGCCCGCCCCCCTGACCGACCAGCAGGTGCAGCTCAACCTGGAAAGTTTCGACACCATCCACCGGACCATTGCGGAGCAGCACTATGATCCGCAGCTGGGCGGTGTGGATTGGGCGGCCTTGGGCGACAGTCTGCGCCCCCTGGTGGCCGAGGCCCGGGACATGGCCACCGCCCGCCGGGCCATGAACGCCCTCATCCACAGCCTGGGGCAGTCCCACTTCGTGGTCTACCCGGCGGATGTGTATGAGGACGCCGCCGCCGGTATCGAGGGCCGGGCGGATCTTTCCGAGGACGGCCGAGAGCGCAGCCGGTCCGGCGTGCCCGGGGGCAGCGGCCTGGATGTGCGTGTCCTGGACGGGGCGGCCTTGGTCACCGGGGTGCTGCCCGGTTCTCCGGCCGCGGAGGCGGGCTTCGCCCCCGGCTGGGAAATCACCCATGTGGGCGATGTGGAGCTGGCCCCGCGCCTGCAGAAGCTGGCCGTCGCCCTGGAGGGCCGGAACATGGTGGACTACATCCTGAGCCAGTTCGTGCTGGCGCGCCTGGCCGGCGAAGAAGGGGACCGCGTCACCGTCCAGGTGCGCGATGGCGCCGATCGGGCTCGGCAGGTGGATCTGGTGCTGGGCCCGGCCCCCGGCCAGCCTTTCGTCATGGGCAACCTGCCGGAGGTGCGCGTGTGGACCCGCCAGGAGGTGCTGGAAGGGGATATCGGCTACTTCAGCTTCAATTACTTCATGGACGTGAACCAGGTGATGGGGGCCTTCAACAAGGCCATGAACAGTTGGCGGGACAAGCCCGGCGTCATTATGGACTTGCGGGGCAACCCCGGCGGCCTGGGCGCCATGGCCATGGGCATGGCCGGCTGGTTCACCGAAGAAAAGGGCCGGAAGCTGGGTACCATGATCATGCGTGACGGCGAATTCAATTTCATCATCAACCGTCGGCCCAACGCCTACGCGGGCCGTGTGGCCATCCTCATCGACGGCCTTAGCGCCTCGACCAGCGAGATCTTCGCCGGCGGCATGCAGGACCTGGGCCTGGCCCGCCTCTTCGGCAGCACCACCGCCGGGGCGGCCCTGCCTTCGTACATTGTCAGGTTGCCCAACGGCGACGGCTTCCAGTATGCTGTGGCCAACTACTTCAGCGAGGACGGCGAGGTCCTTGAGGGGCGGGGTGTCACGCCGGACGTGACCGTCGTGCCCACCCGTGAATCCTTGCGCGCCGAGGGCGACCCGGCGCTGGAAGCGGCCCGTCAGTGGCTTTTGAACCCTGTGGAGGACTAGTTCATGAAAAGAATTCTCAGCATTTTGTTCCTGACCTTGCTGTGGGTGGGGGGGGCTCTGGCCTCGGATCTGCCTTCGGCCGAAAGTATCATCGACAAGTTCATCGAGGCCAGCGGCGGCAAGGCCGCGATGGCCAAATATAAAACCGCCCACGCCACGGGCACTTTCAGCATACCGGCCATGGGCCTGACCGCCGACCTGGAGATCTGGAAGCAGGCTCCTGATCTGAGTTGCTCCCGCATGGTTTCCGAGACCCTCGGCACCATAAGCGAAGGCTATAACGGTGAGGTGGCCTGGGAGATCTCGATGATGACCGGCACCAAGGTGAAAGAGGGGGTGGAACTGGCCGCCGCCCGCCGGGAGGCCGAGTTCAGTATCTGGCTCCGCTGGAAGGATTTTTATCAGAAGGCCGAAACCCTGGGCTCCGACGAAGTTGACGGGGTGGATTGCTGGAAGGTGAGAATGACCCCCAACGAGGGTGAGGGCGAACCGGAAATCCAGTGGTTCGCCAAGGACAGCGGCCTGGCTCTGAAGAGCGTCACGACCATGAAAAGCGAGATGGGTGAGATGAGCGTGGAGGCCTACATCCTGGATTATCAGGAAGTGCAGGGCCTGGTCCTGCCCATGAAGTCCCGGCAGGTACTTATGGGCATGCAGGAAATGGTCATGGAGATGAAGAAGTTCGAGTTCGGGGTGGAAATTCCCGCCGGCACCTTCGACCTGCCGCAGGAAGTGCAGGCCCTGGTGGACGCGGGCCAGTAGAAATGTCTTGATTATTGGGGCCGATCCGGAAAATGATCCAGAGCGGCCCACCATGTCGGCCCATGATCTTGTCCATGTTGTTGACCCATGCTGCCGAATTCAGGGAGCGCCCCTTCGGAGGAGAACGAACCGTGAAGAGAATCACCATCTTGACCCTGACCGCCTTGTTGCTGGCCGGACTTGTCCAGGTTGGACCTGCCCAGGCCAACGACATCAGTGAAAAGTGGGGGCTCGGCGCTACCTTCGGCGAGATGAAACTTGTCGGTGGCCAGAACGACTACTCCAATGTGGATCAGAATTTCGGTCTCTGGTATCGCGCGGGCCTGACGCCCCGCTGGTCCCTGGACGCCGCTTTCCGCTTCGGCTACGTGCGGCCCGGCGTGACCACGCCGGGCGAGGACGCGGGTCTGACCTTCGATTCTTCCCATGCTTTCTACACCAACATCATGCACGGCACCCTGGGGGTGCGTTATCACTTTGCTCCGGACCGCCGTTTCGCGCCCTACGCGGGCCTGCACGCCGGTTTTCTGGACTTCCGGGTGCGTGATGAGGGGGGCAACAGCGATGTGGCCCTGATCCCGGACGGCGAGATTGTCGTGGGTTACGATGAAAGCGGACGAAGGAACGACCTGTCCAGCGCGCACCTGACCCTGGGCGCCACCTTGGGCACCGAGTTCTTCTTCAGTGACGCGGTGAGCATGGATCTGGCCTTGCGCTACAGTCAGCTGCTGGACAACAGCCTGGACAACATCGGCGCCAGTGTTTTCTGGGGTCCGGACCACACCGACGCCAACGATGGCCTGGTGGAAGCCTTCGTGGGCTTGACCTTCTACTTCGGCGGGAATTCGGACAAGGATGACGACGGCATCCCCAACGAGAACGATGCCTGCCCCGAGGTGCCCGAGGACATGGACGGTTTCCAGGATGAGGACGGCTGTCCCGAACTGGACAACGACGGCGATGGTCTGAACGACGACTGCGATCAGTGTCCGGATCAGCCCGAGGACATGGACGGTTTCCAGGACGAGGACGGCTGCCCCGACCCCGATAACGACGGCGACGGCGTGATCGACGCCAGCGACAGCTGCCCCGAGACCGCTGAGGACATGGACGGTTTCCAGGACGAGGATGGCTGCCCCGATCCCGATAACGACGGCGACGGCGTCCTGGACGCCCAAGACCGGTGCCCCGGCACTCCGCAGGGTATCGCGGTGGACGCCAACGGTTGTCCGCTGGTGGAGGAAATCCGGGCCGAACTGGTGCTGGAGGGCGTGACCTTCGCTTCCGGCAAGGCCGAGCTCAAGTCCGAAAGCTTTGCGGTCCTGGACCGGGTGGCCACCAGCCTGATCGCCTGGCCCCTGGTGGAAATCGAGATCCAGGGCCACACCGACAGCACCGGCGGGGCGGAGATGAACCGTCAGCTCAGCGCCCGGCGCGCCGAGGCCGTGCGGGACTATCTGATGCTCAAGGGCGTCGCGGGCCACCGCATGACCGCCGTGGGCTACGGTGAGGATGATCCCATCGCCAACAACAACACCCGCGAGGGCCGCGCCATGAACCGCCGTGTTGCCCTGGTGCGCATGGATAAGACCGAGTAAGGGGAGATAACCTTGTCGGACCAGACCAATGCCATTGTCATCCAGCGTATCGAGGTTTCCTCGGGCCTGATCATTCTGCGGGTCAGGCCCGACGGCTGGGAACTGCCGGGCTGGAAATCGGGCCAGTTCGCCATCCTGGGGTTGCCGGTATCGGCACCCCGGGTGGCCATGGCCGATGAGGAGGAACGGGATCTGGAGCCCGACAAGATCCTCAAGCGGGCCTACAGCATCTCCTCTGCCAGCCAGGAGCGGGATTACCTGGAATTCTTCATCACCCTGGTGCACTCCGGGGCCCTGACGCCGCGCTTGTTCCAGCTGCAGGTGGGCGACCGGGTGTGGCTGGGAGAGCGCATCAAGGGGCTGTTCACCCTCAACAAGGTGCCGGAAGACAGCAATCTGGTTTTCGTGGGCACCGGTACCGGTCTGGCGCCGTTCATGAGCATGCTGCGCAGCGAGCTGGAATGCACTGCTGAACGGCAGGTGGCCGTCCTGCTGGGGGCTCGCCACAGCTGGGATCTGGGCTATCGCGGGGAACTGCAGGCGATGCAGCGCTACTGCCCCTTCTTCCACTATCTGCCCACCATCAGCCGGCCGGACGAGGAACTCGCGCCCTGGTCGGGCAACGTGGGCTATGTGCAGGATCTTTGGCGGGGCGGGGCCCTGGAAAAGGCCTGGGGCGGTCGGCCTGGTCCCGAGAACACGCACGTGTTGCTCTGCGGCGCGCCGAACATGATCGAGAGCATGCTGACGGTGCTCCAGGAGGACGGTTTCCAGGAGCATACCCGCCGGAACCCCGGCCAGGTTCACGCGGAGAAATACTGGTAAGAATGCCCGGATTGTTCATGCGGCCCCGCGTGAACAATCCGGAGCGGCTCAATCGCGGGCCTGGGACAGTTCGGCGATCTCGTCGGGCGTATACCCCAGGGCCCGCCAATCCATCACCCCGTCGGGCCCGTGGCAGTCGTCACAACTGAGGGCCCCTTCCAGCCGGATCCCGTGGCTGATTTCCAGCATGGCGTCGTTGGGCAGCCAGCGCGCCTCCACGTCCTTGCCTGCCCGCACATCGTCATAGCTGCCGGTGTTCCAGCCGTCGATGGCCATGAAGCCGATGAACTTGTCCAGCAGGTAGTACTTGAACATCCAGCCGTACATCATCTTCATCATGGGTTTGCCCATTTCCACACGCGCGGCCTGCATGGGATCGCCATCCCGGTAGTACGTCGGTAGGTTGTAGGGCACGAACATGCCGCCGAAGGGTCCGATATTCTGTAGATCGATGTGCTGCCGCCCTCCGGCCAGCGGTGCGGCGCGTCGTAGAAGCGGTACAGGCCGGCGCCGTTGGGATTGTCCCCGATGGGGTTGCCCAGGAAGGTGCAGTCGCCGTTCCACCAGACATAGGCGATGCCTTCGCCCGGTTGGTTCAGCTTGGGGTCGTCGTGGTAGATGTGGATGCCCGGATCCTCTTCCCATTCGGTGTGGGCGAAGTCGCGGCGCGTCATGTTGTCCGGATGCAGGGAGGGGATGTGGCACACCTGGCAGACCAGTCTTTCCAGGTGATCGTTCAGGGCCTGGCCCGCCGGGGTGTCCGCGTCGTGGGGACCGTCGTCGTGGCATTCCAGGCAGCTGACCTCCACCGTGGGCAGATCGTTGGCCATCATGGTGGTGGTGTGGGTGCCCTTGGCCATGAGATGGCCCCGGGTCGCGTGGCATTCGATGCAGTCCATCCCGGCGTCGGCGTGCACATCCCAGCCGGGGGAGTAGGGGGTGCCGCGCTTGGAGCCGGGGTGCAGCACGCGCGGAGCACGCCGGCCGGTGCGGACCAAGCTCTGGTGGTACTGGGGGTTGTCCTCGTCCACGAAGATATCGCCACCCATGTTGTGCTGATGGCAGCGCAGGCAGGCGGGCGCTGTGGGGGTGCCCACGCTCAGGGCCGCCCGCAGGCTGCGATCCTGGCCCCAGTGGGTGCGGCCGTCGTCATCCTGGATGACCACCTTGCGGTTCATGTCGTAGGCCACGGCATGGCAGATGAGGCAGTCGATGGCCGCTTCTTCCTGCGCGGTGGTGCGGTACAGGGGCATCATCTCGCCCAGAGGGGCGCTGGGCTGTCCCCCGATGTGGCATTGGCCGCAACCCTCGCTGAGGGTGTCGCCGGCCTGGGTGATGACGAACTCGGCCCAGGCGGTCATGGCGAAGCTGCCCGGCTTGGGGCAGGGGCGGTTCAGTTTGCCCATGGGGAAGTTGTCGGCCTTCTTACCGTTGAAGCCCCACACGTTGGGGTGCTCCATGGTGAAGAAACGGTAGTGGGCCGAGCTCGTGAGGTTCTCCATCAGGTCTACCGTCTGGGGCTGACCGTCGGGTCCGGCCACCGTCATCTTTTCGTGGCACCGCAGGCAGGTCCGGGGCCCCCGGTAGGCCGTGATCCCGGCTTCCTCGAAGCGCTGGATGTGCTCGAAGTCCGCCTCCGCGAAGGTTTGCCGCAGATTGTCCGCTGTTGCCGCAAAGGCTTCCTGGTCCTGCTCCTGGACGGGAAAGTCCATGGCCGCGGGGCGGTTGCCGGCCGGCAGCATGGCGTTGATCAACTGGGACCAGCGCCAACTTGCCAGGAGAACGACCAGGATCAGGCTAACCAGAATCAAGTAACGGCGTCGGCGGAACATGGGGCTGCCCTCCGGTTCTTGAGAAGATGTGATCACCCGATTGGTCCAATAATCAGAGCCTGAATTTCACCCGTCAAGGTCGATGAAGGCCGATCCCGGGTTGCTATTCCGTGGGCGTCTGTTTGATTATATTCCCGATAATTCGGCTGCCACGTCTCTGTCATGAAAGGAAAGCCATGCCGACCCTGAAAAACCACCCCTGGTTGTTGACCGCCCTGCTGGCGGTGGGGGCTGTCGTCCTGATTGCCGCCCTCAGTCTGTGATCGTTGTTCTGGGAGCCATCTTCCTGCTGCTGCAGGTGGGCCAAGGGGCGCATCTGGTCCCCGCCTGGGTTCATTCCTGGGGCGATGACCTGCTCTGCCTGCCTCTGATTCTGGGGGGCATCCTTTGGGCCCAGCGCCACGTGGCCGGCCAGGGGGCCGGCTATATCCTGCCACGGGCCCACGGTGTGGGGGTTCTGCTGCTGATCGGGGTCTTCTTCGAACTGATCTGGCCACGGGTGCGGGCCGGTGCCGTGGCCGATCCTTGGGATCTGGTGGCCTACACCCTGGGGTTCTTCTTCTTTCAGAGATTCCTCAATCGTCCGGGGTCTGTCCGTCCAGCGTCCGCCTGATGACCTGGAGAAGTTGCGGGGTGTTGAAGGGCTTGCGCAGCAGAGGTCGCCCCAACTTGTCGATGCTGGCCACCGCGGCCTTGTCCTTCAGGTAACCGGACATGAAAATGACCGGCAGTTCCGGTTTGCGGGCCAGCAGACCCATGACCATTTTCACGCCGCTGTCCCCGGGCATGACCACATCCGTCAGCACCAGATCGATGCTGTCGGCCAGTTCCCGGAAGCACCGCCGCCCTTCCTCGGCGTTGGCCGCCATGTGCACGGTGTAGCCGTATTCCTGCAGGATCTTGGCGCTCAGCAGGCGCACCTGCTCCTCGTCCTCGACCACCAGCAGGGTTTCCGTGCCCCGCAGTCGGTTCAGGTCGGGAGCCTGGCGCTTATGCGGGGCATTGGGCCGAGCCAGATAGGCGGGCAGCAGGATGGTGAAGGTGGTGCCTGAGCTCGTCGCGGACTCTACCTGGATATGCCCCTGATGGTTGGTGGCGATGGAATTGACGGTGGCCAGCCCCAGTCCCCGGCCGTGGCCGGTGTCCTTGGTGGAGAAGAAGGGGTTGAAAATCTTCTCGGACACTTCCGGAGACATACCGACACCGTCATCGCTGACGCGCATTTTCAGGAAGCGCCCCTCAAGGCTGTTCTGGCAGTGGGAGCAGATTTGCCCGTCCGCATGATGATCGCTTAGCCGGATATGGATATTCCCGCCGCGGGGCATGGCGTCCCGGGCGTTCAGCAGCAGGTTCATGAGGATCTGGTCGAACCGGACCTGCGCGATCTGGACGGACGGCAGCTGGCCGTCCACCTCGGTGTGCAGGTGGATATCCTCCCCCATCAGGCGTTTCAGCATGCGGAGGGTTTCGGCGACCGCCTGCTCCGGATGAAGGATCTGGGCCTGAGATTCGCTTTTCCCGCTGAAGTTCAGAAGCTGCTGGGTCAGTTCCTTGGCGGTGCTGCCGGCTCGCCGAATCTCTGTCAGTTCCAGATAGAGATCCTCCTCCGGGGCGATGTCGTTGAGCAGTATCTCGCTGTACCCGTTGATGACCGTCAGCAGATTGTTGAAATCGTGGGCGATACCGCTGACCAACTGCCCCATCGCCTCCAGCCTCTGGCTGTGCAGAAGCCGCATTTCCAATTCCTGCTTCTCCAGGTGGGCCATGTGCTGGTCCGTGATATCGGTGACCAGGCCTTCCAGGCTCACGGGCCGGCCGCTGTCGTCCCGGACCAGGGTGTTCCGCTGGTTCAGCCAGACCACATGGCCGTCCCGGTGCCGGATGCGGTAGCTCACCGGGCTTTCCAGGAAGCCCCGCTGGATCTGCAGAGCCAAGCGATGCAGAGTGAAGCGGTCCTCGGGTAGGATGATTTCGCGCAGGATATCCGGATTGTCGTAAAACTCATGGCTGGGGCGGCCGGTGATTTCCAGGACCGCGGGGCTGACGTAGTCGTACCGTTCTTCCTCCAGCAGGTAGCGGAAGATGACATCCTGGGCATTTTCCGCCAGCAGCCGAAAACGGCGTTCCCGCAACTCCAATTCCGAGAGGATGGCGTCATGGGCCAGCAGATGCTGCTGGAAGATTTTCTTCTGCCGCTGGTTGAGGAATCCGACCAAGAAGCCGGCTCCGCCCCCCAGCAGCAGGGGAGTCAGGTAGGCGTGAAGGGGTGAGGTCTTGATCCTGAGATGGTGCTGCAGGAGGATCGTGAGCAGAACCAGAATCACCATGCCGCACAGGGTGGTCAGCCATGTGGGCCAGACGTGAGGCAGGTTGGTGTGCTCGGTTTTTCGTGCCTTGCCCAAGGCGGTTGACCTCTCCGGTTGGGAATTCCGAAGGAGTATAACCCGTTGAGCAGAAGGGGATCAAGAACAAGCTGCCGCGGAACACGCCACTACCGCTTGGAGCGGCGTCGGGATCACGGACGGTACAGGGCCTTGATATGGTCCCAACCAACCCTCTCATCGGCCTGAGTATGCGTCAGCATGAAAACCGGGCAAGCGAGACAATGCCGGGGATGGTACATGGGCTCACGCATGGTCTCGTAGGTCTGCCGGGCAAAGCCCATGAAGCCGCAGTCACCCCACATGGGGTCCGGCCCGACATCGATGCCCATGTCCTCGTCCGTCAGCACGCGCAAGTCCACCGTCGCCAGCAGGACCATGCCGTTCTGCGGCATCAGGGGGGTGCGGGTCGTCACCCGGAAATCGCCGTAGTGGGGACTGTGGTTCACGCCTCTGCCGGCCAGTTCGACGCGCTCCAGCGCCACGCCGCGGGGCAGGTGCAGGGCGCAGTCCCAGGCGACAATCCCCTGGGGATGATCGTAGCCGTAAACCATCAGATACAACCGCAGGGGGCCGGGGGGGTAGTTGACCAGTTCGAAATGGCCCGTGGTATCGGGTTGCGTGGTCAGGCCCAAAATCAGGGAACCGGTATGGACTGCGCTCCAGGCCGGCCAGTAACCGACCAGAAGGGTCAAGATGGTGATCACGCCGACAAAAACTCTGGTTTTCATGAGAACCGCCCTTTTCTTGCCTGAAGCCCATGGCCATCACGTTGGGGAGAAATACCGCGTCGGGGCGACGGGCTTTCCTGGTCGTGGCAGGCAAGAAACGGACCGACAGATTCAGTCCTCACGGTTCCATTCGTGTTCGGGGTTGTTGAAATCGGCAAAGACACCCTGTCGGTGGACGGCCACTTCGCCGGCCCACTTGTTCTCCGCGCGCCGGATGCTGCCGCCGGCCACGAACAGGGCCACGGCTGTGCACAGCACCAGAGCGGCATCGAGGCTGGTGTCCATCAGCGGAGTCAGATCCGGCCAATAGCCGGTCAGGCGTGCGACCATTTTCATCAATTGCAGCAGGGCGATGACGACCAGGGTGACGGTGGAGCGGATCTTCAGATCCCTGCTTTCCACCATGGCGAAGAAGAGCAGCAGCAGGGCGCGTCCGATGGCCACGCTGACTCCGGGCACGGGAGCTGGATGCCCACCCACATGAATCCTGCGCCCATGAGGGCCAGGGCGGCGATCCACAGGAGCCACGCCGTGGTGACCATGGTGTCGGCCAGATGGGGCAGCACCTCGGCGCCCACGTTCAGCAGGGCGGCGGGTATGGACAGCAGGGCTCCGATCCGCAGCAGGGTACTGCCGCGTAGCCCTCCGTTGATGTCGTTCCAGGCAGCAGAGTTGTCGTGCTTGCTCATAAGGGCTCCCGTTGGTTGATGCGCAGGGAATCTAGGATGTGAGCCTGCTTCTGGCAATGGATAACCCGAATTATTCATGCAGAAGCCACGGAGTGGGTTCGCCTGAGCCTCCCATGCTTCTCCCTGCAGATCGCGGACCCGGCAGGCCCCGGCTTTACAAATGCCGGTCCGCCATGGAAGCTCCCATGAAAATCGCGTTCATCGGCACGCACGGTGTGGGCAAGACCACCCTCTGCTTCGAACTGGCGGCCGCCCTCAAGCGCCTGGACCTCAGCGTCGATCTGGTCAAGGAGGTGGCCCGCAGTTGCCCTTTGCCCATCAACCGGGAAACCACCCACGAGGCCCAGAACTGGATTTTGCACACCCAGGTGGCGCGTGAGATCGAACTGCAGGACGGGTACGACGCCATCATCTGCGATCGGGCCGTGGTGGACAACTACGCCTACATGGTCCACGCGGGGGGCCGCCGTCCGGAAATCGAACCCTTCATCCGGCACTGGATGGGCACCTACCAGAAGCTCATCAAGGTACCGGTCATCACGCCGCCTTCCTTCGACGGGACGCGGGACACGTCCGTGGATTTCCAGCTGGGGATTGATCGCCTCATTGATCAGCTTCTGGCCGAATTCGCCCTGGAGTGCCAGGAATTGCCCGCCGGCAGCCGCGATGGCTGGGTCGGTAAGGTGCTGGAAGAAATGGATTTGCCCGACGAACCCCCGCAGTTGGATCTCTTTGCTTGAGGCGGGTGGGGCCGGTCGTTTTTTTGGTCTCAACCTTGCATCGTAATTTCCCGACAGGACAGAGGGGAACTTTTCACCTATATTGATCATATTGTATTGATCATATCGATCAGTGAAAGACGCCCCTGCACTCACGACGGGCTTGCCTCCCTTGCCGGAGCCGACCCCCCGACCTGGAGATAGATATTTTGTCCGCAAACAATTTGCGCGTGATGACGTTCAACCTTCTGACCGCGACGAAAAAAAAACGAAGCCATCCCTGGCGCCTGCGCCGCAAGAACATTGCCCGCATTTTCCAGCACTGGCAGCCCGATGTGGTGGGCACCCAGGAAGCCAACTTGAGCCAGTTGCGAGACCTGGCCGCCCTCCTGCCCCAGTACGATTTCGTCGGGGCGGGCAATCTGGGCCACGACCGGGCCCACAGTGATCAGAACTGGTACTCGGCCATCTTTTTTCGCCGGGACCGGGTGCGGCCGCGGGACGGCAACGCCGGCGGGCAGGCTTTTTGGCTGTCGCCCACTCCGGATGTTCCCGGCAGCCAGTTCCACCTGGGCACCCGGCCGCGGGTGGTCACTTGGCATGAGTTCGAGGTGGTCAGCACCGGCCAGCCCTTCGTCTTCGGCACCACCCACCTGGAGGCCGTCAGTGGAGGAGCTGGGGGCCGATACTCCCGTCTTCCTGACCGGCGACTTCAATGCCGTCAGCGGCTCTCCCGAGATCCGGGCCCTGCTGGATCCCGACGCTCGGGACGAGCCCCTGCTGGATGCCTGGGCGGAGCAGTATGGGGCCGAGTCCCCCGCCGGCGCCACCTTCCGCGGCCTGGGGCTGCGGGACCGGCTGGGACATGCCCTGCTGGGGCCCCGGCGTATCGACTACGTCTTCTACCGCCCGGAACTCAGGGTCGAGTCCGTGCAGCGGGTGGGCTTCGAGGATCTGGAGCACCGGCCCCGGGCCTTGCCCTCGGACCACTATCCGGTGCTGGCGGAATTCCAGCTTGCCGCGGTTGCGGAGGAGGCCTCATAATCATCGGGCCCAGGCAATTTTGACCGGGGCCTGCCGCGTGGGGGCCCCTTTTCTTCCGGACGGAATCCCATGAATGACGATCTCCGCGATACAGCTCTGCGCAAGATGCCGGCCCCGGTGACCATTGTCGGTGTCGCCCATGACGGCGTGCTGGGCGGCCTGACCGCCGCCTGGGTCACCCGTGTTTCCCTGGAACCCGCCCTGTTGATGGTGGCGGTGGGCCATCAGCGC
>PDWI01003492.1_pt1 | contig 22142 bp, 19 predicted proteins | sample 1430891 | NCBI WGS metagenome assembly PDWI01 (sample SAMN01162508, study PRJNA174530) | Oral metagenome, whole genome shotgun sequencing project. | biome: Marine environment; feature: Marine mammal; material: Swab sample of the gingival sulcus; isolation source: swab sample of gingival sulcus... | reverse complement strand
AATTAGAGCCTATAAAACCGCAACCTCCGGTTACCAAAACAGAATTAAATTTTCTCATCTATATTATCCTTATACATTTTAAAAAAATCTTCCAAGCTTTCTCTCCAATGTTTTGGTCTCATTCCTGTATTTTTAACAAATTTATCTTTTAAAAGCAACGAATTGAGCGGTCTTAATGCTTTAGTTGGGAACTCCTCGCTTGATACAGGAATAATTTTGGTTTTATTTTTCAGCAAATTATATTTTAATCCCATTCTTTCTATCTCTAAGGAAAAATCATACCAAGTGCAATGTCCCTCTCCCGAATAATGATAAAGTCCGTAATTATTATTTCTTTTTTGAATTATTTCTAAAATATTTTTACTCAATTCCCTAGCATTTGTAGGAGAGCCAGATTGATCATTAACTACTTTTAACTCATCTCTACTCTTAAGTAAATTTAATATAGTCTTTACAAAATTTTTACCATATTTCCCGTAAAGCCAGCTTATCCTGAATATAAAATATTTATCTGTAATATCCTTAATAAAATTTTCTCCCGATAACTTACTCTTCCCGTAAACAGTTTTTGGATTGGGTTTATCACTTTCAATATATGCCTCTTTTTTGAATCCGTCAAAAACATAATCCGTTGAAAAGTGTATTAAGATGGCATTAAGTTCAACAGATAAAAGTGCAAGATTTTTTAAGGCATAGCCGTTTAAATTCATGGCATTTTTAATATCATCTTCTGCCCCGTCAACATTAGTATAAGCGGCACAATTAATAATATACTTAATATTCCCCCTTTTCTTTATAAAACTTCTCAAATTATCAAGAGAATAAATATCCGTTTCAATATCAGAGGCGATAAAATCAATGAAATTTTCCTCCAAACTTCTCTGAATCTCCCTACCAAGCATTCCTTTTGAACCAATTAACCATATCATTTGAAATATTTATTATACCTCACAATCTTTTATTGTATATACCATCCCATTTATTGCTTAACTTTGCCGTGCTTAAAATTAACTTCAACACTCTCCAAGATGTATCTTCAATTTGATAATCAATAGGAATAGATTTGAATTTTCTTTCTATATACTCACGAGTAACTAAATCTATTGATTGCAAGATGTTATCTTTATCCAAGCCCGTTAATACTATAGAACCGCAATCCAATGCTTCCGGTCTTTCCATTGACTGACGTATGGTTACAGCATTAAAATTAAGAATAGAAGATTCTTCACTAATTGTACCACTATCGGATATCACACAAAAAGAATTCTTCTGTAAATTATTATAATCGTAAAATCCAAAAGGTTTTAAAAATTGTAAATTACTATTTTTTAAAGCAGGAAACTCTTCTAATCTCTTTCTTGTCCTTGGATGAGTAGACACAATTACAGGCATGGAATATTTTTCTTCTAATTCACATAAGACATCCATAATGACCGATAAATTCTCTTTAACATCAACATTCTCTTCTCTATGAACACTTACCAAAAAATATTTACCTTTATTTAACCCCAATTTATCTAAAATTTGAGAACCATTTATTCCGTCTTTATAAAAATTAAGTACCTCATTCATAGGAGATCCTGTAATATAAACTCTTCTATGAGGCAAGCCTTCCGATAGAAGATGTCTTCTGGCATTCTCTGTATAAACCAAATTAAAATCGGAAATATGGTCAATCAATCTGCGATTTATCTCTTCGGGAACATTCCAATCATAAGACCTATTGCCAGCTTCCATATGATAAATAGGGATACGATAACGCTTGGCAACAACAGCCCCTATACTGCTGTTAGTATCTCCCAGCACCAAAAAGGCATTGGGCTTTTCTTTTAGAATTACATCTTCAATTTTGATTAAAGTCTCGCCCAAAAATTTACCTATTGAATCGCAATCAACACCAAGATAATAACCAGCTTTTCTTAATTTTAAATCTTTAAAAAAAATTTCATTTAATTCATAGTCATAATTTTGACCGGTATGTACCAATATATGTTTACACTCTTTATCCAAAAGAGCTATAACTCTTGATAATCTTATCAATTCAGGTCTTGTTCCTAAAAGTGTCATAACTTTTAATTTTTTCATCTTTCTCTTATTTAAACCTCTTCATAAAATGTATCGCTATCATCAGGATTAAAAATCTCATTCGACCAAAACAACACCAACAAATCATCTTTCCCCGTATTACGAATATCATGAGTGTGATAGATAGGCATATCAATAGACTTCCCTTCTCCACCTTTTATTCTATATTCCGACACTTTATCACTGCCTATTTTTCGCAAACGAATTAAAGCCTCTCCCGAAATAACGGTAAACCTTTCAAATTTCCTAAAATGGAAGTGCTTGCCCCGTGTTATTCCAGGGGTACTCTTAGAAAAAAAAGATTGCCCCCCTGACTTTACTTTTACACATTCAAAAAGATAACCTCTCTCATCAGTATGAACAGGTGCTGTTATAATTCGGTCTTCATCATTTAGATAAGTAATGAACATATTAAAAAGTTTCTTGCCTAAACTGTCATTAAGATCTAAGATTATGTTATCTTCTAAATATGATTTTTTGATTTTTAATAATCTATTCAAAATTTCCGACACTTTAACATCAAACTCATGCTCTAGTGGTAAATAAGCTATCGTTTTTCTTTTACTTATAATATCAATTATATCTTCACATAACTTTTCTACGCTTATAAGCTTTAAATTTTTATCATTAATTACTTGGGGTCCTTTTCCTCCAGTAGCAACCCTATGAGTAAATGTAGCAACTACGGAATTATAATCAGGTCTACCAAAAGCACCAAAAACATTGGGGATTATAAGACCACTAAAATCCGCATTTCTTGAACTATAAAAATTAGCCAACAACTCTCTTGCTTCTTGCTTACCTTTGGCATAAGAAGAACCATTACCCTCTTGAGTGGAAGAAGAAAAAATCAAATAAGGAAGTTTATCTAATCCCTTTAAGGCTTCAATTAAAATCTTTGCCAATTCAACATTTCTTGAATATATATAATCTTCTTTTTCCGCCCTGTTCACACCTGCCAAATGAACTATCACATCACATTCTTTTGCAAAACTTAATATTTTATTTTTATCTTCAAAGAAACTATCTTTAAAACTTACAATCTGATGACTTGTTTTATATTTTATATGAGTCTTAAGATGATATCCTATAAAACTATTTTCTCCGGTAATTCCTATTTTTAACATTATCTCAAAGCCTCTCTGACTTCAGGCAAAGATAGTAAAAGTTCTTTGGTCTCATCTTTATTAAGTCTTTTGGTGTTTGCCGAAGTATAATCTTGTTTGGGATAAATATCTTTACCCTTGCTAAAAAACTCTTCATAATCAATCGCAGTTAAACTCTTTATCCTGTAATATAAATCATATTCCTCTGCTTTAAGCAACTCTTCTTTGGTCACCAAAGTTTCATGCATTTTTTCCCCTTCCCTGATACCAAGCGTTTCTTTCCCCTTGTTATGATTAAAAATTTCTATCATGGCATCTGCTAAAGTATCGACAGTAGTGGCAGGAGATTTTCTGACCAGAATATCACCATTTTGCCCTTCTTTTAAAGCAAACAAGACCAAATCAATCGCTTGAGTAAGAGGTAATTGATATCTAGTCATATCACCAGAAGTCATTGTCAAGCTTTTTCCTTCCTTTATTTGATTGATAAAAAGAGGAATGACAGAGCCTCTAGAACACATTACATTTCCATACCTCACACCACAAAAAATAGTGTTACCTTTATTCTCTCTTGCTTTAGCTAGCATTAATTTTTCCATTACTGCTTTAGTCATCCCCATAGCATTAATAGGATATACCGCTTTATCCGTGCTCAATACGACAACTTTCTTCACATTCAATTCTTCAGCAGCATCCAATATATTATTCGCACCTACAATATTAGTTTGGACGGCTTCATAAGGGAAAAACTCACATGTTGGCACTTGCTTTAATGCAGCCGCATGAAAAATATAATCCACTCCTTTCACTACTTGATAAACCCGTTCTCTATTTCTAATATCACCTATAACAAATTGAATCTTTTTATGATTATTAAAGTTATTCCTCATATCAAATTGTTTCTTCTCATCTCTGCTAAAAACAATAATTTCTTTTATCTCATCCTGCTCCAACAATTTTACGATAACATTATTGCCAAATGAACCCGTACCTCCAGTAATTAAAACTCTACTTCCTTTTAATTCTCCCACACTTATACTCCTAAGAAATAATTAACTTAAAATATAACAGATTCAACATAAAAAGTCTCATATATTTAAAAATTTATAATGCCTTTTATTCAGTCTTCAACTTACTTTATAATTAAGAACTAAGACCATTGAACAAATTACCTTTAAGATAAACTTTTTATTTTTTATATCTTACTTTTCTTCCCTTAAACCATTTTTTATACTTCCAAAGATTTTCTCTATCTTAAATCTTGTTTTTCCTATTAATTTATTGGGTAATATTTTAAAAATTGTTAAAAAATGGGGTAATGCCAAGTCTTTGTATTCTTGACACTTAATGTTAAAGTGTATATATATGGCTTATAATTAATATTAATATAAAATTATAGGGAGGGGGAATTATGGCTGTCAATATCGACAAAAATTTTTTTAAAGTGATTAAAGAATTGGAAGAGCAGAATGAGACACCTTTTTTAGTTATTAATAAAGAGATTGTCAAAGAAAAGTTTAAGCAAATGAAAGAAGGTTTTCCTTTTGCAAAAATATTTTATGCCGTTAAAGCTTGCCCTAATAATAATATTATATCTCTCTTAAATGACTTGGGTTCCAATTTTGATATAGCTTCGGTTTATGAGTTAAGGCAGTTAAAGTCCTTGGGTATTGACCCTTCAAAAATAAGTTATGGTAATACTATAAAGAAAGCTCAACATATCAGGGAGGCGAGAGAGTATGGAGTAGATCTATTCGCTACTGACAGTGAAGCGGATCTGAGACATCTTGCCAAAGCTGCTCCGGGTGCAAGAGTCTTTATTAGAATTTTAGTTGATGAATCCACTTCTGCTGAATGGCCTTTGTCAAGAAAATTTGGGTGTCATGGTGATATGGTTTGCGACCTCTTGATTTTAGCCAAAAATTTAGGATTAGTGCCTTACGGTTTATCATTTCATGTTGGTTCGCAGCAGAGAGATATTGCTTCTTGGGATGCGGCTTTGGCAAAGGTAAAATATATATGGGATTGGGTTTTACAAAAAAATATTAAATTGAAAATGATAAATTTGGGAGGCGGTTTCCCTGCTTATAATTATAAGACAAGAACTAATGATTTCTCTTTGTATGCTAGTGAAATCACCCGTTATTTAAAGGAAGATTACGAAGAAGATTTACCCGAAATTTTTATAGAACCCGGTAGATTTCTTACAGCTGATGCAGGTGTGTTAGTAAGCGAAGTAGTTTTAATCTCAAGAAAAGACAGCACTTCTTTAAGCCGTTGGGTTTATCTTGATGTAGGAAAGTTTAACGGCCTCATAGAAACTTTAGATGAATCTATAAAGTATAATTTATACACCGAAAGAAAGGGTGAAGTGGAAGAGGTTATCTTAGCAGGTCCTACTTGCGATAGTATGGATATTCTTTATGAACATCATAAATATTCTTTGCCATTGAACTTAGCCATAGGAGATAAGATTTATTGGCTTTCAACAGGTGCTTATACAGGAAGTTATAGTTCAGTAGATTTTAACGGATTCCCTCCATTAAAGGTTTTGGTTTATTGATGAAAATTTCCGTTGTCATAATAACTTTGAATGAAGAAGACCGCTTGGCAGCCGCTATTAATTCTGTTACTTCTTTTGCCGATGAGCTTGTAGTCGTAGATAGTTATTCTCAAGATAACACCGTCAAAATAGCAAAAGATAAAGGAGCTAAGGTTTATCTCAATAAGTTTGTTAATTATGGAGAGCAGAAAAATTTTGCACTTAGTAAAGCCTCTTTTCCCTGGATATTAAATTTGGATGCTGACGAAAGAGTTTCTAATGAACTTAGAAAGTCTATTTTAGAATTAAAAAAGACTGATAATCTTTCACACAAGGCTTACTCATGTAATAGAAAAAATTTTTATTTAGGACGATGGATTAAGCATAGTGCTTGGTACCCAGACACAAAGATAAGATTTATTAATAGAGATTTTTGTGAATGGAAAGGTAAGATTCATGAACGTATAGTTTACGAGGGTAAGGCGGTAAAATTAAAAGGTGATTTATTGCATTATACTTATAGGGATATTTCTGACCATTTAGCAAGAATAAATCGTTATTCTACAATACAGGCAAAAGAGCTTAGTCTTTCTAATAGCAAAACAAAACTCTTATTCAAAGCTTTGTTTAAGCCTTTTTTTACATTTATTCGTTTTTATTTTCTAAAATTGGGGTTCTTGGACGGATATCCCGGTTTTTTAATAGCATTGTTTTCTTCTTGGGGAAATGCTTTGAAATATTTAAAAGCATTTCAAATTATTGTAGAGAAGAATAATAATATTAGTGAAATATAGATTTGCTTAGTGTAAAAATCCTATAAGCAATTTTGCTTGACAATAGTTATGGATTGATTTACATTAATGTTGAAATGAAATATACCAAAAAGAGAATTTTAGTAACCGGAGGAGCAGGTTTCATAGGCTCCCATCTTTGTAAAGAGTTGTTGGAAAGAGGACATGAAGTTATTGCTTTAGATAATTTTTTTACTGGCAATAAAAATAATATTCTGCCTTTTATGAGCAATAAATATTTTGATTTTATCAGGCACGATATAGTTCAACCTGTAATGTTGGAAGTTGACGAGATATATAATTTGGCTTGTCCCGCTTCTCCTGTGCATTATCAATATAATCCTGTCAAGACTATTAAAACAAGTGTAATGGGTGCAATTAATATGTTAGGGCTTGCCAAGAGAATAAAGGCAAAAATTTTACAAGCCTCTACAAGTGAAGTTTACGGTAATCCCAATGTACATCCTCAAAAGGAAGATTATTGGGGAAATGTAAACCCTGTAGGTATAAGATCTTGTTATGATGAAGGGAAAAGATGTGCTGAAACACTCTTTTTTGATTATTATCGTCAAAATAAAGTTAATATTAAGGTAATAAGAATTTTTAATACTTATGGACCTAATATGATGATTAATGACGGCAGAGTGGTAAGTAATTTTATTGTTCAGGCATTACGAGGTAAAGATATAACTATTTACGGCACAGGAAATCAGACACGCTCCTTTTGCTATGTAAGTGATTTGGTTGAAGGAATGATTAGATTTATGGAAAATGACAAAGATTTCCCCGGGCCTTTAAATCTTGGCAATCCTTGTGAGTTGAAAGTAAATGACTTGGCAGAAAAAATAGTTCAATTATGCGACAGTAAAAGTAAGATAGTTTATAAACCTTTGCCCCAAGATGATCCTGTAAGAAGAAAACCTGATATAAATGCGGCGAAGAAGCATTTAGATTGGCAACCTGTTGTCAATTTAGATGAGGGGTTAAAGAAAACTATAGAATATTTTAAGAACAAAATTAAGTCATAAAATGAAGATATTAGTTACAGGAAGTGCGGGGTTTATAGGATTTCATTTAACCAAAAGTCTTTTAGAAAGAGGAGATGAAGTCCTTGGCTTGGATTCTATTAATGATTATTACGATATCAATTTAAAGTATTCAAGGTTAAGCGATTGTGGTTTAAACAGTGATGATTGCTCTGTGTATAATAATATCGTACAAAGTAAAAGTTATAAGAATTACAGATTTATAAGATTAAATCTTGAGGATAAAGAAAATTTAGAGAAATTATTTGAGCAAGAGTCTTTTGATAAGGTTTGCAATCTTGCGGCACAAGCAGGAGTAAGATATTCTTTAATAAATCCTTATGCTTATATTGAAAGCAATATAATGGGATTTATGAATATCTTGGAAAATTGCAGGCAATATGGCTGTAAAAATTTAGTTTATGCAAGTAGTTCATCGGTATACGGGTTGAATACTAAATATCCTTTTAGTACGGAAGATAGTGTGGATCATCCCATAAGTCTTTATGCTGCTACTAAAAAAAGTAATGAACTTATGGCACATACCTATTCTCATCTCTATAATATCCCCAGTAGCGGACTAAGATTTTTTACTGTTTACGGTCCTTATGGGAGACCGGATATGGCTCTTTTTATATTTACCAAGGCAATAATTGAGGGAAGAGAGATTGAAGTCTTTAATAATGGCGATATGTACAGGAGTTTTACCTATATTGACGATATTGTAAAAGGAGTTGTTAAAGTTATTGATACAATCCCAAAAGGAGACTCCGAGTGGGACAGTAATAATCCTGTTGTTTCTTCAAGCTCTGCACCTTATAAAATTTTTAATATAGGATCTTGGAAATCTGTGAAATTAATGGACTATATAAAAGAGATTGAATTAAATCTGGGAAAGAAAGCAAAAATTAAATTTATGGAAATGCAACCGGGAGATGTATTTAAAACAGAGGCAGATTGTACAGGATTACAATCTTTTGTCGGATATAGTCCTAAAATTGAGATTCAAGAGGGGATTTCTAAGTTTATTGATTGGTATAAAGAATATTACAAGGTTTAATGTTATAAATCAAAAGTCATAGGAGAGTGAAAAGTAGTTTGGGATTGACTTTTCACTTTAATTAAGGTATCCTCATAAAAAATAAATATATAAAATTGTGGAGGAGAAAAAATGGCAAATCATAAGTCTGCTATAAAAAAGTATAAAAGAGACGAGAAAAAAAGAATAATTAATAAAGCTAACAGATCCAAGATGAGAAATAAAATCAAAAAGTTTACCAATATGGTTAATGATTCTAAATTGGAAGAAGCTAAATCTTTCTTCCCTGGTCTTTGTTCAATTATTGATAAAACCGTATCTAAAGGTGTTATACATAAGAGAACAGCTGCTAGGTATAAATCACGTTTAAGTCATCTCTTACAAAAACAATTAAAATCATCCTAATATATGAGGTTACCACGGGGATATATTTCTTATAATCAAATAAGGATTTATAAGTCATGTCCCTTGAAGTATTATTATAAATATATAGAGGAAAAAGAAGGAAGTATAAATAAAAGAGTATATACGGGATTAATTTTTCATTCTGTTTTAGAGTTTTGTTTTAAAAATATCATTAAGGGAATCAATTTAAGTTTTTCCGATTTAAGAGATTTATATCTAAATCTTTTTAAAGATAAAAAGCAAGAATATAAAATTGTAGATTTACGAGGTAACTCGGAAAAAGAAAAAAATAGAGGTTTAAATATGCTGAAATATTTCTACAATAATATATTACTCAGTATTAATCCTCTTATGGTTGAAAAAGAATTGCTTGCTAAATTACCTTCAGGCATTATTTTAAAGGGTATTGTGGATTTGTTAGATAAAGATTATTCAATAATTGATTTTAAAACCAGTGTAAATAAATGGTCAAAATCAAAGATTAATTATAGCTTGATACAAATGGAGATTTACAAATACTTAGTCTTAAAAAATTTTAATGTTAGTTCTCCTACAATTAAATATTTTATTTTTATAGCCAAAAATATGGATTGTAATCGTTGTCAAAGTTTGTCTATTGATGATACCTCTGATTTGTATGTTTTAGAAGATAATATTTATAGAGTAGCACAAGAGATATCAAAGGGTAATTTTCCTCAAATTCCCGGTAAACAGTGTAATTATTGCTTTTTTTCTGATATCTGTACTAAAAAGATGTCAGTCCATTAGGTAACGAATCGTTACTCTCCTGTTTTTCTCCTTGTTTTCTTTGGTGTCGTTTGCGAAAAGAGGTTTTGTGTCTGCACAGCCTACAGCTGATAATCTTTTGGATTTTAATCCTTGTTTAATAAAGTATTTAACTACAACCGTTGCTCTAATGGCGGAAAGCTCCCAATTGTCTTTAAAAAGTTTATTATTTATTTGAGAATTATCTGTATGACCTTCAACTTGAATTTTATATAATGTTTCTTGAAAGAAAGGAACTAATCTATTTAGTATCTTTTTGGCTTTTTCATTCAAAACAATTTTTCCCGGTTCAAAGACAACATTGCCGGCAAGCTCAATTCGTATTCCGTTTTTGTCTTTTATAATAAAAAGATTTTTATCCAATCCTTCTTCTTTCATTCTGTTCATTAAAAGATTTACCATGCTTTCTTTTTCTTCGGCATTTTCTTTTATGGAACTTTCCATTGGTATAGGATTGCTCATTCCACCGTCTTTACCCAGTTGATATATTTTCTTTTGTGAACCGAAAGCTTTTTCCATTGATCCAAGCACATCTTTATATTTTTGCATATCCATATTGGCAAATGAGAGGAGAAGGACAAAGAAAGTTACCAATAGAGACATCATATCGCTGAATGTTACCATCCATTTAGGTGCTCCCTTATCACATTTTTTTTCTTCTTGTAACATCTCTTTATTTAACCTCGTCTCCTATATTTGCCTTAGCTGCGGGATTAAGATATGAAGTTAATTTTTCTTGGACAACTGCAGGATGATCTCCGTTACCTATAGATAAAATACCACTAACAATAAGGCTTTTAATGAGCATTTCTTGCTGGTGGTAATAGTCAAGTTTATCTGCCAAAGGGAAGCATATAATATTTGAGGCAATGGAGCCGTAAAGAGTTGTTATAAGAGCAACTGCCATTGACGGACCTATTGATTTGGGGTCATCCATGTTGCCAAGCATTAAAACAAGTCCGATTAAAGTACCTATCATTCCAAAAGCAGGAGCAGCATCTCCCATTAACATTAACATACTTTTACCAGTATCATGTCTTTTAGAAGTAGCAGCAATATCAATGTTTAAGACAGATTCAATTAACTCAGGCTCTACTCCGTCTATGGCTAATTGAATTCCTTTTTTGAGAAAAGTATTTTCAATATTTACTTTCTCTAATGATAATATACCATTTTTTTTTGCTTCTACGGATAATGATATAATTGTCTTTATCATATCAGCAGGATCTTCTATCTTATTTATAAAAGCCTTTTTTGTTACAGCTATAACAGCGAAAACTTTATTGAGTGGATAACGAATAAAAACAGAACCTATAGTTCCTCCAAAAACAATCATCATAGACGGAGGATGAATAAATGCTCCAATATTTTCTTTGATAGCAAAAAAGATAAAAAGGGAACAGGTAATTAATCCGATAATGGTTGCTATATCCAAATTTTTCCTCCCTGTATTATTATAATATTTTAATTATATATTTTTTTTAAAAAATATTCCAGAAAAAAAAGAATTAATTATTATTGTAAAGCGAAAACATGGCAATTGATACTGCTACAGATAGATTTAGAGACTCTATATTCTTGCTTTGTTTAATGGTAATTGTTTGGTTCTTGTTTAGTATATATTTACTTAAGCCTTGCCCTTCGGAACCAAAGATTAAAAGAGATGGACTTTTTACCTGAGATAGTTTAATAGATTCTTTTTTATTATGAGGGGAAAAATTATAAATATAGAAATTTTCAGGAAGATTTTTAATAAAATCTTCTATATCATTTGTTCTTAAAGCGGGTACTTTTAAAATAGAGTCTTGAGCAGCTCTTATAAATTTACTATTATTTAGTTTGACACTATTATTGGCAAGTACTATGAGGTCAATATCAAATGCAGCCGCACTTCTAAAAATTGTCCCTAGGTTTCCGGGATCTTGTATATTATCCAAGAGTATTATTTTCCTACATTGTTTTATATTAAATCCAATTTTAAAATCCTTAATAATAGCTATTATTTTAGGGGGACTTTTATGCGAGCTTACTTTTTTCATAATTTCTTTTGATGATTTAATAATTAAGCATGGCGGTAATTGAGTTATTTTATTGAAAAAATTCTCTTCTATAAGGAGACAATAAATATTTTTATCTGTATTTATAATATCATTTACAAGTTTTTCTCCTTCAAAAAAAAAATAATCTTCTTTTAATCTTAAAATTTCTTTAATTTTAGAGTTAGTACAAGAATTAATTGTAAGAATATTACTCAATTATTACTTTTCCCTGCCCCTTGTCTTTTTCTACTTGACCGATTAAATGAAAAGGTTCATTAAGGGAATTAAGTATCTTTTCAACTTGGCTGAGATTTTCTCTTTTTATAAAGAGAATCATACCTATTCCCATATTGAAAACTCTGTAACTTTCTTCTTTGCTTATCTTACCTTTCTGGCAAAGAAAAGAGAATATATTGGGAATACGCCATGTATTTTGTATCTTTACGCTTAAACCTTCAGGGAGTATTCTTGGTATATTTTCTAAGAAACCGCCTCCTGTAATATGTGCCATACCATTTATAAAATCTTCTTTTAATAATTCACTTACAGGCTTTAAATATGATTTATGTATTGCCAAAAGTTCTTCACCTATAGAATTATCTAATTCTTGGGGTTTACTATGAACATCTAATTTAAGATTTTCAAATAAGATGTGTCTCGCAAGTGAATATCCGTTTGTGTGTAATCCTGTTGAAGGTAAACCAATTAACAAATCTCCTTCCTTTATTTTACTTCCATCTACTTCTTTACCCTCTTCTAAAACTCCTACTATAAATCCTGCGATATCATATTCTTTTTCTTTGTAAAATCCAGGCATTTCTGCTGTTTCTCCCCCAAGCAGAATGAAGTTATTTTCCACACAAGCCTCTAAAATACCCGATACCAAAGAAGATACTGTGTCAGGATCTAATTTACCAGTTGCAATATAATCCATAAAAAATAAAGGTTGGGCTCCATAAACTAAAATATCATCAATACAATGATTAACTATATCTTTCCCAACGGTATCATGTTTATCCATCATAAAGGCTATTTTTAATTTTGTGCCTACTCCGTCAGCAGATGATACAAGTATAGGTCTTTTTATAGAGGAAGACATCGGATAAAAGCCACTGAATTTTCCAATTTCTCTTACCCCCATTTTTCGTGCCATATTTTTTATACGTTGTACAGTTTCGTTCCCCTTATCAATATTTACTCCAGCTTTTTCATACAGATTATCAGACATAATTCCTCCTAAAAAAAATCTTTGTTATTTTTATACCAGATTTAGAGTTAAAAATAAATGATTATAATAAAAACTTATATTGTTTCTATAAAAAAGTTGAAAAACTTTTTTGTCTTTCTTAAAATAATTTATAAAACCTTTAAAATGTGTTAAGAAGAAAAATATTTTTTAATAAATATATAAAAAAGTTAAGCAAGGAGAAACAATGAAATATTTTAATTTATTAATGGTTGTTGTATTTTTATTTTATGAGTTATAATAAAAACAAAAGAAGTAATTATATAGGGATAGACTAAGGCGTAATAATCTTAATAGATAGAGGCTTAAATGAATAATATAGATAGTGATATTAAAGATAAAAATATCACACCATTTGCTTTATCTTGTTCTTCTTGTGGGTCTAGCATGCGGTTTGATATAGTAAAGCAAAACTATGCTTGTGATTATTGTGGGAATACTGAATTTTCTGATGTCAGAAAGCGTATTTTTGATAAATGGACTAGCGATTCAACTCTAAAACTTAAAGAGAATTCAGATGTGATAAGAGAATGTAGTTGCCCGCAATGTGGCTCTGTTGTGCAAACTATGGATGACTCTCAGACTATTAAGTGTTATTACTGCGAAACTACTATGATAACATCAGATTTTTTGGCTACCAATGATTATCCTGTGGCAATAATTCCATTTAAAATAAATTTAGATGAAGCTAAAAAATTAGTTGAAAAAGAACTAAATAATTCTTTAAGCGGACTTGGTAAAAAATATAGAAAAAAAATAAAGGAAAATATCGGTAAAATCAGAGCGGTTTATTTGCCTTTTCAACTCTTTACCGGACCTATAGATGTTGAAGTTACCAGATTTAAAGGTCGTAGGACGTATAATTTAAAGTCTTATATGAATCAAAAGGTAGTAATAGCTTGTGAAAATGTTGATAATGACCTTATTGATAAGATAGAACCTTTTAATATGGATCAACTTGTTCCTTTTGAATTTCTTTATATCAGCGGACATCAAGCCAAGACCCAGGATATTGAATATACAAATCTGGAAAGGGATTTACAAGAAGAGTTAGAAAAAGATATGATTGATTCGCTAAGTCAACAATTTGCTACCAAACAATTGGATGTAAAGCTGGATTTACACGATGAAATGACTATGCCGGTATTATTACCTGTTTTTATTTTGAATATAGAAGGTGCAAAGCTTAGTATAAATGGTCAAACCGGCAAGATAGCGGTAAAAGACGATGAAGAAAAAGTTTCACATAAATGGATGATTCCACCGACTGTATATACTCTTATAGTCGGGTTAATTACCGCATATCTTAGTAAAGACCAATATCTTACTTTCTCTATGATGCTTGTATTTGCAATAATTATATTTGCTATTTATTCCGATGCGAACAGGAGAATTTTGTATAATAAATTTTTTGCCGCTGAAGACGTATATACAAGAGAAGGAAAGCGTCTGGCTAAGGCGGGAATTAAATTTAAACCTACTTTTCAAGCTCCTATTTTTTATGAAAATATAGTTAATAAGGTTATTCCCGTTGATATTAAATTCGTGCCGTTAAGACTAAAAATTGGTATATTTTTAGCAATTTTAATTTTGATATTGCTTCCGGAAATTATATCTTCAGTCGTAACTCCTTTTTTACTTGCTAAGGGCATAAGTTTTTCTGAAATTTTAAACAGGTATTGTTTAGCTCAAGCAGGAACAGCAGTTTGGAAATGTATTGCAATTCCTTTTTCTGTTATAATTTATTTCTCTGTCATTAGACATGAAGTTTATAATAGGGTGTTTTTTAGACCTTATGGCAGTGAGGTCGGGTATAAATATTTAAAAGAGAAGCATACTAAAAATGATGATGTAGATGATAAAGATACAAATAAAAAATCTAAAAAAGACCAATCAAAGAAAGAAAAGTCGGGCTGTTTTAATGGTTGCCTTAATTGTCTTGGTGCTTTCTTTGGCGGACTTTGGATAGTTGCCTTTATAGTTTTTGTACTTATTGTATCGGTTTCTTTAGTAATTAGTAAACTATTAAATTACAATTTATGATTTTTAAATATATTTGTGATAATAATCCGGTAGAATTTTATAAAAAGTTTGATATTCATAAATCAAATCTCTTTAATTTTCCTTTATCTTGATAAATAAAGATTTAAGACAGCTTAAAAATGGAATGTAAATGACAAAGTGGGCTAATGTAATTAAAAAAAATTTTGAAAATATAAGAAAAAAGTATTATTATTAAAATTGAAAAAAAATTTCAAGGAGGCTTAGCATGAGCGAAAGAATGGTTAATCATTTTATGGAGATGGTGCAGATAGACAGTGAGTCTGGTAACGAAGAAAAGTTTATCTCTTATTTGGATGGTGTTTTTAAAGAATTGGGCGGAGAAACTCAAAAAGATGATTACGGCAATCTAATGATTAGATTTGAGGGCAGAGGTCAAGGGAAAGATAAAGAAATTATTGTCTTTGCCTGCCATGCGGATACGGTAAAACCTGGTGTTGGGATAAAACCCGTTTTAAAGGACGGAGTTATTCGTTCAAGCGGGGATACAATTTTAGGCGCTGACGATAAAGCAGGAATTGCCGAATTGATTGAAGCTTTAAGAATTGCCAAAACAATGCCTCCTGTGGAAATAATTATCAGCAGGCAAGAAGAAGTCGGACTTATAGGTATTAAGAAGTTTGATTTTTCTTTATTAAAAGGAAAAAAGGGTTTTCTCCTCGATAATGATACTTTGGATACAATTATTATCGGCGGACCTTCTTATTACACCATAGATGTTAAAGTAATCGGAGTTTCCGCACATGCAGGAATGGAACCGGAAAAAGGAATTAATGCCATTGCTGCGGCCGCCAAAGCTATTTCTTCTCTTACTTGGGGCAGGTTAGACGAAGAAACAACAGCCAATGTGGGAGTAATTCAAGGCGGGCTTATAAGAAACGGAGTGCCTGATATTTGTACCTTTGCCGCTGAATGTAGAAGCCTTAATCATGAAAAAGCAAGCAAGCTCGCCAAAGAGATAGAGCAGAAATTAAACAATGCAATTGTTTCTTTTGGTGCAAAGTGTGAAATAAAGGTAGAAAATCTTTGTAAAGCCGTAGAAATTGCTCCGGATGCTCCTACTGTTGTAACTTCACAAGAGGCTTTAAAAACTGTTGGAATTGAAGCCAAGCCTGTTTTTATGACAGGATTTACCGATGCCTCTATTATTAATAATATGGGTATTGAGATGGCAGTTGTCGGTATAGGAGCTAAATTGGAACATTCTTGCGATGAACATATTTATGTGGAAGATATGAAAAAGGCTCTTGATATGGTTGTTAAAATCATGGAGTTGTCTTCTCAATAATAGGAAATGAATGGATTTAAAAGATATTAAAATTCTGGTGGTTGACGACGAACCAAATATTTGCAAATCAATAAAAATGGTTCTCGATTACGAAAAGTTCAATGTTTTGACTTCTAATGATGCTTTAAGTGGTTATGAGCTTTTTAAATCCGAAGAACCTGATTTATTGATTTTAGATGTTAAAATGCCGGGAATGGACGGTCTGACTTTCCTTAAGGGAGTTAAGGAAAGTTGTCCTATGAGTGAAGTAATAATGATTTCCGGTCATTCAGGCATACAAGAGGCAATAGAAGCATCCAAAATAGGTGCCTTTGATTTTTTGGAAAAGCCTGTAGGAAGAGAAAAATTAATCATAAGCGTTAGAAATGCCGCTCAAAAAATTCTTTTAAATAAAGAAAATTTATCTCTTAAAAGCTCTTCGTCTAAGAAATTTGATATGGTGGGGGAGAGCAAGGCTATTAATTCATTAAAAGAATTAATAAAAAATGTTGCTCCTACATCGTCAACTGTTTTAATCTTGGGTGAAAGCGGTACAGGCAAGGAACTGGTTGCACGTATGCTTCATAATATGTCGAAAAGAAAGAACGAGAGTTTTGTGCAAGTGAATTGTGCCGCTATCCCTGAAGAGTTAATAGAAAGTGAACTTTTTGGACATGAAAAAGGTTCTTTTACGGGAGCAATAGAAAAAAAAGAAGGGAAATTTGAAGCCGCTCACAAAGGGACTATTTTTTTGGATGAAGTAGCGGATTTAAGTTTAAAAGCACAAGCCAAAGTTTTAAGGGTTTTAGAAGAATCAGAAATTCAGAGATTGGGAAGTAGTAGAGTAAAACGAGTGGATGTAAGAGTTATAGCCGCGAGTAATAAAGATTTAAAAGAGGAAATATCAGAGGGAAGATTTAGAGAAGATTTATTTTTTAGATTAAATGTTATCCCTTTAGTTACACCTACACTTAGAGAAAGAAAAAGTGATATAGAGCTTTTGTTAAGGCATTTTATCGATTATTTTGCACAAGAAAGTAATATTAAAGCAAAAGAGATAAGCGAGGAAGCTGTAAAACTTCTTAAATTGTATGATTGGCCGGGTAATATTAGGGAGTTGAGAAATACGGTTGAAAGGTTTTTAATTCTAAGTTCTGGTAAGATAATCACTCCTAAAGACTTACCTGAAGAGATAAAAGATAATAAAAAAGAGCCTAATAATGATTTCCTGAATTTTGACAATTGGAAAGATTTTAAAGCTAATAGTGAGAAAGCATTTTTAGAACATAAATTAAAAGAAAATTCTTATAACATTGCCAAAACATCTAGAGAGATAAATATGCCGAGAAGCAATTTATATAAAAAAATAGAGCTTTATGATATAATTGTCGAAGGGGAAGCAGACAGGAGTTCGCTGCCCGATAAAAGGGGAGAGGAAAGTCCGGACACCTGAAGGAAATAACGGTTCCTAACGGGAACTGCTTGTTACTTTAAGAGCAAGTAAGGATAGTGCCACAGAGAAAAGACTTTCATGTTTTATACATGATAAAGGTGAAAAGGTGAGGTAAGAGCTTACCCTTTGTTTGGGAGACTAAACAAAGTGAGGTAAACCCCGTTTGGTGCAAGGTCAATTAGAGGCATTTAGATGTTTCCTTCCATCGCCTCTCGGTAGCCGCTAAAATCTTTGAGTAATCAAAGGTTTAGATAAATGAACTCCCTATGACAGAATCCGGCTTATAGTCTGCTTCCCGTTTAACTTATAAGATATAGAAAAAACAGTGCCAATATATAAATAAATATTGAGGCTGTTAAATTCATATAAAACCCTGCTTTTAACATATTCTTTAAACTACAACTTTTTAATCCTCCAAAAGTAATGGCATTCACCGGGCTGGCAAGAGGGCTCATAAAAGCCGCTGTTGAAGATATGGTAACAATAGCAAGTAATAATAATCCTTGGGGCTCATTTGCATAAACACTTAATCCTATAATAGAGAAAAATATGATAATTACTGTTGAGTTGTTAATAATTTCCGTTAGGAATAATGTAAGTAAAGTTATTGTAAACATTATTATGTAAAAAGGGATGTGAGATTGGAATACTAATTCGGCAAGATGGGTTATCCATTGATAAATATATCCGTCTATTATCTTAGTAGAAGGATTGTCTCCTATTTTTAAAACTAAAACTATAACAGAAATCACAATTAGTAAAAACAATAGACCAAGCATAGGAATTTCCCAGAAAAAAAGATTTATGGAAATAAAATTGTAGGGATTTTTGTCCTTTATCATTCTTCTTTTGGTAAATAAAATTTTTACCTGATTATGACTTTGAAATATTTGATTGCATAATTTAAGGGGATTAAATTTAATCTTATATTGAAATTTTTCTTCAATATCATCAATTAGTTTACTTAATAAAATTAATGGGGAAAGAATGAGTACTATTATAAGATTTTTGAAATTATAGACTATTTTTTTTAATTTATTGCTTTTTCCTTTAGGCCATATAAAACAAAAAACCAGCATAAATATTAGATAAAATATAAAAATTAAATCTATGTAATTGTAATTGTTATAAAAAGGTTTGGGCTTAAAAATATTTTGAAGACCGCTGAGCGAGAAAATAAAGAGTATATTAATTATAAAAAATATCATATAAGCTTTATTAAATTTTACATTTTCATCGTTGTTTAAAATTAAAGAAAGATTGTCTTCTTGAGGCTTAAACAATACTTTTAATAATAAAGAAGCTATAAAAACTAGAGATAAGCTAAAAGGAATGCCTATAATAAGCCAGTTAAAGAAATTGATACTCTCACTTCCTATAATATTTTTTTTTGCTATATATGCAATTAAAAAAATATTTGAACTAGCACCCGTCATTGAACTCATTCCACCTATATTGGCACCAAAAATTAGTGAGATCCCTAAAAGAGTCCCTATCTTCTTTTTTTTATTAATTTCGTTTATTCTTTGGAGTAGTCTGTTAATAATGGGTAAAAGAGAAAGAACAACTATAGTATTGGGTAAAAATATGGATAGAGCAAAAGAGGTATATAGAATTTTCTTTTGTATTGATAAGAGATTATTTGCAGTTTTTTGTGAGCTAAAAATTAATTTTTTGTGTAGTTCGGCTTCTATCAAAAGTCTACTTAAGAGAAATGAAGTTAAAAGGATTATGAAATTTTGCATTAAATACATTATTTTACCTGTTAAAAGTTTTTTATAAAAGAATTTACCTTTATTTTAAATATAAGGGCCTCTCCTATAAAGAGTGCCAGCAAAGATGAGCCTCCGTAAGAAACAAAGGGCAAAGGAATGCCCAATATGGGGACAAATCCTATAGTCATTAGAGTATTGACCAAGAATTGATAGAGTATAATTGTATTAAAAAGATAAACATAATAAAATTGTTCTTTATTTTCACATTTAAAATTGTATTGCCGATAAAAGAGCATTAAAAAAAGACCAAAAAATATTGAAATACCGATAAATCCGAACTCTTCTCCCATTATTGAAAGTATAAAATCGGTATGCCTTGCCGGTAAAAATTTATATTGTGTTTGGGAGCCTTTTAAAAAACCTTTACCCTGTAAACCTCCCGAACCAATTGCTATCCTTGATTGTATTACTTGGTAACCTGATGATTTTTTATATTTTTGAGGATTTAAAAAAGATAATATTCTATTTTTTTGATAAGGAAGAAGAATAAAATTCCAACTCACAAAAATTGTTATAATCATAGAAAGTAAGGAAAAAATTATTATTGAACGTTTTATTTTTTTAAGCAAAGCAATACATAGAACAATTGGAACACTTATTACCGAAGCTGTTCCTAAATCTGGTTGCATGGCGATTAATATGAATCCTGGTGATATTACCAGAAGAAGATAAAAGGCATTTTTCCAATTTATTTCTTCCATATGGCTTATCGTTTTTGCTGTTACCAAGGCTATGGCTATTTTTGCAAACTCTGATATTTGTACTGATCCTCCTGCAAAGAGCCAACTTTTTGTGCCAGAACTTATCTTTCCTGCAATTAATTGAATTGCCATGACAATACATATTGAGGTATAAATCATTTTCGAAGATTTGAATATTGTTTCACTTTTTATTAAAAATGTTATAAAAAAGAATAATAATGAAATAGTTAGCCATATTATTTGTTTGAGCCAGTAGGAGTTTTTATCGTTATAAGAAGCACTGTATATTAAAATAATTCCATAAGAAGTAATTGCCAACATTATTATTAATGTTATTTTATCCAAATATGTAAAAAGTGTCCTCATCGTTTAAACATCTCCTTGTAGATTTGACCTGCAATCGGGGCAGCGACTGCACCAGCACTTCCTCCGTTTTCAATAAATACTACGACGGCAAATTTTGGATTATTCATTGGTGCGAAAGATACAAACCAAGCGTGTGGTTTATATTTTTCTATTTTAACAAGTTGTTTGTATCTTGGATGTTCTTTGGATATGATTTGTTGAGTTCCAGTTTTTCCGCAAACATCAATACCTTCTACTTTTGCCGCTCTTCCCGTACTTTCCTCATTAACAACTCTGTATAATCCATCTATAATATATCCTAAATTTTTTTTTTTAATATTAATTTTTTGAAATTTTACGGGCTCTTTATAAACAATTTTTTTATCATCGTAAATTTTTTTCACAAGATGTATTTGAGGTTTATAACCTCTTGTAGCTATTGTGGCTATCATGTTTAATGCTTGAACAGGAGTAATATTTATGGGACCTCCTCCTATAGCTATAGAGATTGTTTCCCCAGGATACCATTTTTGATTATATTTTCTTAATTTCCATTCTTCAGTTGGAACTAATCCTGTTTTTTCGTTCGCCAAATCTATATTTGTCTTTTTGCCTAAGCCAAAAAGATTAGAATATCGAGCTATATCGTTAATTTTAAGCTTTTTCCCCAGAAGATAAAAATATACATTACATGAATTTTTAATTGCTGAGGATAAATCTACTGTTCCATGCCCTCCTCTTTTCCAACAATGAAAGAAACGATTATATATTTTTGTCTCTCCGTTACACCCTGTTCTTTTATAGGGAGTAATAACTTTTTTTTCTAAAGCGGTTAATGCTACAATAAGTTTAAATGTAGAGCCTGGAGAATAGCACCCTTGTATAAATCTATTATGTAGCGGTTTTTTAGGATCTTCTATTAAATTTTTCCACTCTTTTTGACTCATTTCTCGGGTAAAGAGTGTAGGATTGTATAAGGGATTAGATGCCATTGCCAAAAGTCCACCTGTTTTAAGATCCATAACCCCTACGGCTCCTTTTTTATCTTTTAAAAGTTCTTCAACAAAAGTTTGTAATTTATAATCTATGGTTAATTTTACTGTATATCCTATCTGGGGCTTTTTTACTATTTGTCTATTAATAGAGCGACCTATATTATCACGTATTATCAACATCTCTCCTTTTGTCCCCTTTAGATATTTCTCATATATCTTTTCAATACCACTTCTGCCTATATAGTCTCCAAAAGAGTACTCTGCAAATTTTTGTTTATTTAGTTCCCTGTCTGTTATTTCCGATATATAGCCAATTATATGAGAGCATGAACTATCTTTTTTATAGCTTCTTCCGGGCTGTATTTCAACCTCAAATTCAGGATATTTATCTTGAGCTGCTTTTATCTTTATCACTCCACTACTGTTGAGATTATCAGCAAGTAAAAAAAGTCTGTGTTTAGGAAAAGATTTGTATCTTTCC
>PDWI01003491.1_pt1 | contig 22145 bp, 16 predicted proteins | sample 1430891 | NCBI WGS metagenome assembly PDWI01 (sample SAMN01162508, study PRJNA174530) | Oral metagenome, whole genome shotgun sequencing project. | biome: Marine environment; feature: Marine mammal; material: Swab sample of the gingival sulcus; isolation source: swab sample of gingival sulcus... | reverse complement strand
GATGTGCTGAGTAATTCCTCCACTTTCTCCTGCGATTACATTAGCGCTACGGATATAATCTAACAAGGATGTTTTACCGTGGTCAACGTGTCCCATTATCGTAATAATCGGTGCTCTTGTTTCTAAATCTTCTGGTTTATCTTCAACTTCTTCAATCGCTTCTTCCACTTCTGCTCCTACAAATTCTACTTTATAACCAAATTCTTCAGCAATAAGTTCTAATGTTTGAGCATCTAAACGTTGATTCATCGTTACCATCATTCCAAGCATCATACACGCCGAAATAATTTCAGTAACAGACTTATCCATCATTGTCGCAACTTCTTGAGCTGTAACAAATTCGGTTACTTTTAAGATTTTTTCTTCTGCTTCTTGTGCTTGTAATTCTGCTTCTACTTGCTGACGGTGTGCATCACGTTTTTCACGACGATATTTTGCTCCTTTTCCTTTGCTTGATTTTCCTTGTAATTTCTCTAAAGTCTCACGAACTTGCTTTTGGATTTGCTCGTCTGTAAGTTCTACTTTTGGTTCATTTCTACGACCTCTTCTATTTTTTCTATTTCCTCCTTTTCCTTTATTAGCATTGTTTCCTTGTTTCTGATTAGGATTAGGAGTTGTTTTAGGTTTAGCTTTAGAAATACGTTTACGTTTCTTTTTATCTTTAGCTTCTTGTTTTTTCTTTTTATCTTTCTCGTAATCGCCAAGATCTATTTTTTGTCCTGTCATTTTAGGACCGTCTAATTTTTGATATTTAGTAGCGATTTTTTCAGAATTAGCTGGGGTAATTTCTTCTTTTTTCTCTTTTTTGTTTTTTTCAGCTTTAATGGTCTCTTTTTTAGCTGGTTTTTCCTTAACAGTTTTCTTTTCTGTTTTAGGAGTTTCTTTCTTGAGATCTTTTTTAGTTTCAGAGTCTTTAGTTACCTTGGCTTTCTTTTTTTCTTCTTTTTTAGCAACAGTTTTTTTGGTAGTTTTGTCTGTGTCTTTTTCAGATTTATCAACATCAATTTTACCAACAGTTTTAAAAGCTATAGTCTCTGCTTTAGCTCGAACTATTTCTTTTTTCTTAGCTTCCTCTTCTTCTTTTTTGCGTTTTGCTTTTAGTGCTTCTGCTTCTTGTTGTTTACGCAATTCTTTTTCTTTACGTTTTTGTTCTGAAACTTTATTTGAAGCACTTTTTTTTGAGGCATCAGTTTCAAAAGCATTCACTAATATCTGATGCTGTTCATTTGTTATTTTTGCCGTCAAACGAGCCTCTATCTCATGACCATTTTTTGCTAAATGCTCTACAGCTCTATCCAAAGAGATGTTAAGTTCTCTTAAAACCTTGTTAATTCTTACTGTTGTACCAGCCATAAAAATTATTGTTACTTTTAAAATAAAAAATACACTTTACAAAATTGTAGTTATATTTTTTTTCATTATTACAGTTTAAAAAGGACTGTAAACCTTAATTTATCAAACTTAGTCTTCGAATTCTTCTTTAAGTATTCGTTGTACGTCAATAATAGTTTCTTCTTCTAAATCAGTTCGTTTAGCCAATTCTTCAATACTTTGACCAAGAATACTTTTCGCAGTATCTAATCCTACTTTTTTGAATTCCTCAATAACCCACAAATCGATTTCATCTTCAAATTCTGTTAATTCTACATCTTCATCATCTTCAAGACCTTCTCTACGAACGTCGATTTCATAACCTGTAAGATCACTTGCTAGGCGGATATTAACTCCACCACGTCCAATTGCTTTAGATACTTCTTCAGGTTCTAAGGTAACACTAACAATTCCTTTTTTTCCGTTTTTCTCCTCTTCATACATTGTTATTTCTACATCGCTAACTTTCGCAGGACTTAGAGCTCTAGAAATATAAAGTTGTTCATTTTTGGTATAATTGATAACATCAATGTTTTCATTACCTAATTCTCTTACGATACCATAAATTCGTGCACCTTTTACACCAACACAAGCACCCACAGGGTCAATTCTATCATCATAAGAATCTACTGCAACTTTTGCTTTTTCTCCCGGAATTCTTGCTACTCCTTGAATAGTAATTAATCCATCAAAAACCTCAGGAATTTCTTGTTCAAATAATTTGATTAAGAAATCAGGAGATGTTCTAGACATTATGATTACAGGTTTGTTACCTTTTAATTCAACAGATTTTATCACCCCACGCACAGCATCTCCTTTTCTGAAAAAATCAGAACGAATTTGCTCACTTTTTGGTAAAATAATCTCATTTCCTTCATCATCTAATAAGATAACAGCATTATGACGGATATGATGTACTTCTGCACTAAATAAATCACCTTCAAGACTTTTGAACTGTTTGAAGATGTTAGAACTATCATGTTCGTGGATTTTTGAAATTAAATTTTGGCGTAAAGCTAAAATTGCACGTCTACCTAGGTCAGCAATTTTAATTTCTTCAGAAACATCTTCACCTATTTCAAAATCTTCTTCTATTTTTCTTGCTTCTGACAATTCGATTTCTTCATTATCATCTTCAACCATTCCATCTGCGACAACGACACGGTTTCTCCATATATCTAAATCTCCTTTATCAGGGTTAATGATGATGTCGAAATTATCATCAGATCCAAATTCACGTTTAAGGGCAGTTCTAAATACTTCTTCTAAAATTGCCATCAACGTTACACGATCAATACTTTTGTTATCTTTAAAATCTGAAAATGATTCTATTAATCCAATATTTTCCATCCTTAAAATATTATCTTTACTTTAGCTTCTTTTATATCTGAAAAGGCGATTTTTTTCGTCTTTTCTACTGTGTGTTTACCTTTTCCTATTGGTTTAGGCTCTCTTGCTGTCCAGTATAATGTTATATCATTATCATTGACCTCAATTAGTTTTCCTTCAAAATTTGAATCTTCTAGTTTGACTTTTAAAATCCTATTAAGGTTTTTGTTATATTGTCTTTTTACAATTAAAGGATGAGAGATGTCAGGAGAAGTTACTTCTAATGCAAAATCTTCATCTTCTCTGTCCAAATTATGTTCAATTGCTCGACTGATTCGTACGCATTCACTTAAAGGAATACCATCATCTCCATCAACAATAACTTTAATTTTATTGTCTGATAAAAATTGTAAATCAATCAAAAAAAGTGATTCATTCTCACTTAGAGCATCGTCCAATAATTGTTTTACTAAATTTTGATTCATTTTTATAAAAAGAGGGGACCGTTTCCGTCCCCTCATTTATTAGTTGATTAATAAACTTGCGCAAAGATAGTAAAGATTTTTTTAATTATGCAAAAAAATAAGTATCTTTTTTATTAAGACTTTTCTTTTTGAGTTTTTTATAACTAAAAAAAATTGATTTTTTAATCTTCGTCATCTTCATATTCTTGCATTTCTGCCAATTCTTCAATTATCTGATTCCATAATTTAGTTGGCTTTTGGTTTTTGAAAAAGTCAATTGCTTTCGAATAATTATCTTCAATTGGTTTAACCTTACTTAATAAATCTTCAAATTCATTTATCGAGTTGGCTACTTTTTCAATAATCCATTTTCCTGCTCCGTGTGATGTAAAATAAACTGGAAAATTCAATTCTTTTTCTGAAATATCAATTAAAAAAGGGTCATTGTAATAATTTGAACAGATAACAAACCAATTTCCGTTCCAATCTCCGTCATTTGTTCCTGTAAGGTTTTGTTTTTCAATAGGATTATATCGATATCCATATTGAAATTCATCAAATTTGTCTTTGTTGGGATAAGAGTTCGGCAAGTCAAGAATATCTTCAAATTGAATATTCTTGCTTATAAATTCTTTGATTTTTGGAAAATCATTTAAAATCATTTTAATTCCTTGATTATAATGTCTAATTATTTTTTACAATTATGGCACTTGTAAATTTATCTCTGTATTTATTTAAAGCTCTATCTGCTTCTAGTTTTGTTTGGTATTGTCCTACAAAAATTTTCCAATCAGGTGCATCGTATTCTATTTTTGTTTTTACCCAGTAATAAATTTTTGAAAATTTATTTTTAATGTTTTTTGCTTTTTTTTCAGAGCCATTATACAATTGTATTGTATAGGTATAGCCATTTTCTTTATTATACGCTCTCTTTTTACTGATAAGTTGTGAGACTTCTTTAGTTATGGTGTTCTGACCTAAACCTTTTTGCATTTGCACGAAAAAAGCAAGGAAAATAATTAAAGTTTTTAAAGTTGTTTTCATTCTAAATAATATTTTTGCAAATGTAATAACTTAAAAATTAATAATTTGCTTTTAGTATTTATTTAGAATATCTATAAATTGACCTTTATAATCTTATAAGGCTTTATTCTTATGTAGTTAAGTTATATCTTTGTGCTTGAATTTGGAGTATATAAACTCTGTAATTTAAAATATCATTGAGAATACACAAAATATTTTAGTATGAAAAGTGTGAAATGTCACAATAGTTTTTTTCAATTTTTTCCTAAAGTAACATTAATATTAATGTTACTCGTATCTGTTTTTGCTAATGCACAGAAAATTGATAATGCAAAACAAGAGCAGGGTAAAAAATTATTTAAGCAGTGTGCTGCTTGTCATAAGTTAGATAAGCCGTTAGTGGGACCTCCTTTAGGTAAAGTTGCAGAAAGAAGATCTAAGGAGTGGTTGTATAAGTGGGTTAGAAATAGTGCTGAACTTATAAAATCAGAAGACAAAGATGCTGTTGAGGTTTTTAATAAGTGGAATAAGATAACCATGCCAGGCTTTCCACAGCTTAAAGATGAGGAGTTGGATGCTATTATCTACTATACAACAGTAGGTGAGGTTCAGAAAAAAGTTAAAGAAAAAAAACCTGTAGTAGAAGATGTTAAAGTTAAAGCTCCGGAATGGTTGTCTTGGGTTTTATTATTAACTGTTTTTGTAGCTGTTTTTGTTCTTTGCGGTTTATTTAGAGCTATAGGTAAATTAAAAGGAAGAGATGGAAATGTTCTGTCAATGCTTTGGGGAGGGCTTAAGCAAAATAAATTGTTGCTTCTCTTATTTACTATATTTGGATCATTAATTAGTATTTACGTTATATTCGGAACTTTATTTAAAGTTGGTGTGGATCAAGGGTATAAGCCTGTTCAACCAATATTGTTCTCTCATAAAATACACGCAGGAGATAATAAAATTAATTGTGAATACTGTCACGTTAGTGCGAAAAGAAGTAAGCATTCGGGAATACCGGCCACTAATATTTGTATGAATTGTCATAAAAATATTTCAGAGGTTGCTGAAGATACTAAAGTTGTTTTAGAGGATAGAACTGTTGAAAAAACTGATTTAGATAAGGAAATTGCTAAACTGTATAATGCTGTGGGTTGGAATGCTAAAGATAGGGTATATACAGGTAAAACTAAAAATATAGAGTGGGTTAGAGTTCATAATTTACCTGATTTTGCTTACTACAATCACTCTCAACACGTTACTGTTGCAGGAATAAAGTGTCAGAAATGTCATGGGCCTGTGGAAACAATGGAGGAAGTATATCAATTTTCACCTTTAACAATGGGGTGGTGTATAGATTGTCATAAGGAAACAGAAGTAAACCTTAAAGGAAATGCGTATTATGCTAAAATTCATAAGCAATTAGCAGAAAAATACGGAATTGATAAAGTGACTATAGCACAGCTTGGAGGTAAAGAATGTGGTAAGTGTCATTACTAATAAGAAAAGTATATAACGATTGTTTGTTCAATCTTTTAATAAATTAAATAAATGGCTTCAAACAAAAAATACTGGCAAAGTGTAGAAGAGTTAAAAGGTAACTCTATCGTAGAAGCACTACGTAGTAAAGAGTTTGTACAAGATATCCCTACAGATGAGTTTTTGGGAGATAAAGAAAGTTTAGATGCTTCGAAAACGACTCGTAGAGATTTTTTAAAGTACGTTGGGTTTTCAACTGCTGCAGCTACTTTAGCTGCTTGTGAAGGTCCTGTTCGTAAATCTATTCCTTATTTGGTGCAACCTGAAAATGTAGTGAATGGTGTTCCTGATTGGTACGCAACAACTATTGCTGACGGTTATGATTTCGCTAATGTTTTGGTGAAAACACGTGAAGGGCGTCCTATTTTGGTTGTTTCAAATAATGAGGCAGGCGCAGAGATGAATGCAAGACAAGCAGCATCTGTTTTGTCATTGTATGATCATAAACTTCGTTTGCAAGAACCAAGAAAAGGAAAAGATAACACTGATTGGGATACTGTAGATAAAGAAATAATAAAAAAATTAGATGCTTTAAAAGCTTCTAATCAAGAGGTAGTTTTATTAACAAGTACTCTTTCTAGTCCGTCTACGGATAAAATAATTGATACATTTAAAGCAAAATATCCTAATGTTAGACATGTGGTATATGATGCTATTTCAGAAAATGGTACTTTAGAGGCATTTAATGAATTATTTGGTCAAAGAGCTTTGCCAAATTATGATTTTAGTGATGCGGAGGTTATTGCTTCGGTTGGTGCTGATTTTCTTGCTGATTGGCAAGGTGGTTTTGAAAAATCATATGTTCAAGGAAGAAAACCAGAAAATGGTAAAATGTCATATCATGTTCAGATAGAATCTAACATGTCATTGACAGGGGCAAATGCTGATAAACGTATCGTTGTTAAGCCTTCTGAACAAGTTTATACATTAATCAAATTGTATAACGAGATAACAGGAGCTAACCTTAAAACAAAAGCGACACCTAAAGATAAGGAAATTACAAAATTAGCGAAAGCCTTAAAAAAGGCAGGTAGAAAAGCTGTAGTTGTAACAGGAATTAATGACAAAAATGCTCAATTATTAGCATTTAGAATTAATCAAGTGTTACAATCTAAAGTAGTTGATTTTAATGATCCTTTATATATTCGTCAAGGGAATGATGCAGAGGTGGCGAAATTAGTTAAAGATTTAAAATCTGGTAAAGTAAAAGGATTAATAACATATAATGTTAACCCTGCATATTCTTTACCTAATGCAAAAGATTATATTGAGGCTGTTAAAAAAGTTCCTTTTACAGTTTCTTTGACAGAGCAAGATAACTTATCTGCAAGTCTTACAAAATATGCGTTGCCAACACCCAACGTTTTAGAAAGCTGGGGAGATATTCAGTTATCAGCGAAGAAATTTGGTTTGGTTCAACCAACAATCCAACCATTATTTAACACACGTCAATTCCAAGATATTTTGTTAAAGTGGAGTGGAGAAAAGAAAGATTATTATAGTTTCTTAAAAGATTTTTGGAAAAATGAAATCTTAAAAGAAGCATCTTCTTGGAATCAAGTGTTGCATAATGGATTCTTCTATAATGAAAGCTATGTTGCACCAGTTGTTGAAAATGAAGAAGAAAAAGTTTTGAATTTTTCAGCAATTGCATCAGCATTGTTGTCAAAAACAAAAGCTTCAAAATATGAATTGAGTTTATATTCATCAATTATGTTAGGGGATGGGCGTTTAGCAAATAACCCTTGGTTACAAGAGTTGCCAGACCCAATTACTCGTGCATCTTGGGATAATTATTTGACAATGTCTATTGCAGATGCAAAAGAATTAGGATTTGAAAACCCTGTTAAAGATAACGGAGCAATTGATGGAAATTATGCTAAACTTACAGTTAATGGAAAAGAAGTAGTTGTTCCTGTAATGATTCAACCGGGACAAGCAAAAGGTTCTTTCGGGTTAGCTTTAGGATATGGTAGAACTCATAACTTGAAAGATGAAATGCAAGTTGGGGTAAATGCGTATCCTTTATATAAAGACGCTCATAATATCCAATATGGAGTTAAAATAGAGAAAGTTGAAGGGTGGCATAAATTTGCTTGTATTCAGGTTCAAAGTACTTTAGCGGGTAGAAATGATATTTTAAGAGAAGCGACATTAAAAGAAGTTTTAGATACATCTAAAGATCCAAAAGAAACTTGGAATAAACCTTATATGGTGTCTTATGATCATCAAGAAGTAGAGGGAACTACTATTGATTTATGGGACGAGCATAATAGAGAAATAGGGCATCATTTCAAATTATCAATTGATTTAACATCTTGTACAGGGTGTGGTGCTTGTGTGATTGCTTGTCATGCTGAAAATAATGTTCCTGTTGTAGGAAAAGACGAAGTACGTGTAGGACGTGATATGAGTTGGTTAAGAATTGACCGTTACTATTCTTCTACAGTTGTTGATAAGCAACATGATAAGGAACAGGCTTCAATAACTATTGAACAATTTAGAAAAGATAATCCTAATATTCCATTAAAGGATTTAGAGCGTAAATATACAGAGCAGGTATTGAAATTAAGCAGAGGAGATTTATTCGATGCCTTGGAAAATCCAGCAGAGAATCCTCAAGTAGCATTCCAACCAATGATGTGTCAGCACTGTAATCATGCGCCTTGTGAAACAGTTTGTCCTGTGGCTGCGACATCGCATGGTCGTCAAGGTCAAAACCAAATGGCTTATAACCGTTGTGTAGGAACACGTTATTGTGCAAACAACTGTCCTTACCGTGTACGTCGTTTCAATTGGTTTAATTATGCAAATAATGAGGAGTTTGATTTCAATATGAATAATGATTACGGAAAAATGGTTTTAAACCCAGATGTAACAGTTCGTTCTAGAGGGGTTATGGAAAAATGTTCTTTCTGTATTCAAGCAACACAAGCTGTTATATTGAAAGCAAAACGAGAAGGGCGTGAAGTAGGAAACAATGAGTTTAACGAAGCTTGTGCTTGTGCATCTGCTTGTTCATCAGGATCTATGGTCTTTGGAGATGTAAATAATCCAAATGATCCAGTTACGCCATTAGTATCTGATAAGAGATCATTCCAAGTATTGGATTATATTCAAACAGACAACAACGTTGTTTATCAAGTAAAAGTTAGAAACACAAACGAATCATAAACATTAAAAACTTACATTTGTAAGTATAAAATAAATAAAAATTATGTCTCATTACGAATCACCTTACAGAGAGCCTCTAATATTGGGTAATAAAACTTACCATGATGTTACGGAGGATATCGCAAGACCTATAGAGGGTAAGGCTAATAGAAATTGGTACATTGCTTTTTTCATTTCATTGATTGGAATGTTATGGGGTTTTGGATGTATTTTCTACACCGTTGGAACTGGTATCGGTGTATGGGGTTTAAATAAAAATATCGGTTGGGCATGGGATATCACTAACTTTGTATGGTGGGTAGGTATCGGACACGCAGGAACCTTGATTTCTGCCGTGTTATTGTTATTTCGTCAAAAGTGGCGTATGGCAATTAACCGTTCTGCAGAAGCTATGACAATTTTTGCGGTATTTCAAGCAGGATTATTTCCAATTATCCACATGGGACGCCCATGGAATGGATATTGGACAATTCCAATGCCAAACCAATTCGGATCACTATGGGTAAACTTTAACTCACCTCTTTTATGGGATGTGTTTGCGATTTCAACATATTTATCTGTTTCATTAGTATTCTGGTGGACAGGTTTATTACCTGATTTTGCAACAATCAGAGATAGAGCAGTGAAACCTTTTCAAAAGAAAATATACGCATTATTATCATTTGGTTGGAGTGGTAGAGCAAAAGACTGGCAACGTTTTGAAGAGGTTTGTTTGGTTTTAGCAGGATTAGCAACTCCATTAGTATTATCGGTGCATACAATTGTATCTTTTGATTTTGCTACATCGGTAAATCCGGGTTGGCACTCGTCAATTTTCCCACCATATTTCGTTGCTGGGGCGATTTTCTCAGGGTTTGCAATGGTGCAAACATTACTTGGGGTGATGCGTAAAGTAACACATATGGAAGAATATATTACAAGATTGCATATTGAATATATGAATATTGTAATTATTTTAACAGGAGGGATCGTGGCTGTAGCTTATGCAACAGAATTTTTTATTGCATGGTATACAGGTTCACCTTATGAAAATTATACATACTTATCATTCGGAGCAGAAGCTGGAGCTTATGGTTGGGCTTTTTGGTCATTAATGATATTTAACATTATTATACCACAAATATTGTGGATAAAGAAATTAAGAAGAAGTTTTATCGTTTCTTTTATTGTATCGATTGCTATTAATATAGGAATGTGGTTTGAGCGTTTTGATATTATCGCAATTGTATTGAGTAAAGGGCAATTACCTTCAACTTGGTGGCGTTTTGAGCCTACATTCGTTGATATAGGTATATTTGTAGGAACTATTGGGTTCTTTGGTGTATTATTCTTATTATATGCTAGAACATTCCCTGTAATTCCTACAGCAGAGATTAAAACAATCTTAAAGTCATCAGGAGCTAATTATAAAAAATTAAGAGAAGAAAATGGGCACAACCACCACTAATAAAGTAATTCACGCATTATATAATGATGATGATATCTTAATAGACGCTGTTAAGAAAGTGAGAGGTGCACATCATCACATTGAGGAAGTTTTTACACCTTTTCCTGTGCATGGTTTAGATAAAGCTATGGGATTAAAACCAACAAGATTAGCTATTATGGCGTTCTTATATGGTATAACAGGAACAAGTGTTGCATCTTGGCTAACATGGTATACTATGATTCATAATTGGCCACAAGATATTGGAGGGAAACCAAATTTTACATGGTTTTTAAATTTACCAGCTTTTATTCCAATTTTATTCGAATTAACAGTGTTTTTTGCAGCACACTTGATGGTTATAACATTCTTTATGAGAAGTAAATTATGGCCTTTTAAAGATGCAGAAAATCCTGATCCTAGAACAACAGATGACCATTTTTTAATGGAACTTGTCGTTAAAGATAATGAAGAAGAATTGAAAACTTTATTAGCTGATACAGGAGCGGTAGAAATAAATGTAATAGAAAAGCATTAATACAATGAAATATATAAAATTAATTTTAGCTTTGATAATTGTTACAAGCATTACATCTTGTAATAATAAACGAAAACCACAAGTGCAATATATGCCTGATATGTATGTATCAGTACCTTATGATGCCAATGGTGTTATTAGTGCTGGAGAAGTCCCTGTGAACAGACAACCTGTAGCAGGAACTGTTAGTAGAAACGGAGTTGTGGCATATGATATTCCTGATACAAATGAAGGGTATGAATTAGCTAAAAGTGTATTACATAATCCTTATAAAGTAACAAAGAAAAACCTTGAAAAAGGTGGGGAATTGTACAATATTTATTGTATATCATGTCACGGTAAAAAAGGAGATGGTAATGGAGTTCTTTCAGAAAGAGAAAAATTCTTAGGAATTCCAAATTATAAGGATAGAGATATAACAGATGGTAGTATTTATCATGTTATTATGTATGGTAAGAACATGATGGGATCTCATTCTTCTCAACTTACATACAAAGAGCGTTGGCAAGTTGTTATGTATGTACAGAAATTAAAAAGTGAATTAAAATAATCTTTAAGATAAAAGATATGTATAAGTTTCCATTAAAACTGAAGATAGGAGCAATTGTACTTATGGTTGTTGGTTTAGTCTTTACAGCTATTAGTTTTTTAAGCGCTCCTAAGACTACAGAAGAAGTAGAAGAGCTATTGAAACATCAAACCCATGGACATCATGCAACTCATGATAAACATGTAAAGGATGATGTAAAGCATGTAGAGAAAAAGCATGAACATAAGGCTGAAGAGCACAATGTTGAAGACCATAAAAGTGTTGTAGAAGAGGTGAAATCTGAACATAAAGTTGAAGAGCATAAAAATGTTGCTGAAGTAAAAGAGTCTGAACACAAAGTTGCTGAAAAACATGAAACTAAAGTTGCTGATGCTAAAACTGTAGAGTCTGAAAAAGATACTGTTGAAGTTAAAACTGTAGGTAACTTTATAGTAAATACTTATAAAAAAGATAAGGATTTAAAAAGTTATCAAGCACCATTTAAGGTGAAATCTCATGCAGTAACATCTCATGCTCATACTCAAGTTAAACATGTTCATACTGCGAAACATGAAGCACATAAAAAACACGATGCTCATGCAGATCATGAAAAACATGTAGAGCATGTATTTCATCAGTTACAAAATAAACCAGTAGCAGCTTTTTATGTAGCGTTGTTATTTTTCTTAGGTGTAACATTATTAGTTATGGCTTTTTATGCAGGGCAACGTATAGCGCAATCAGGTTGGTCAGTTGTTTTGTTTAGAGTTTTTGAAGCAATAACAAATAATTTACATTATGTTAGTGTTGTAATGTTATTATTTATCATTTTAACAGCAATGCACAAATTTCACTTATTCCCATGGATGAAAGAAGGGACTTTAGACCCTACTCACGAAAACTATGATTCTGTAATCTATGGTAAAAAATGGTGGATGAATATACCAGGTTGGACTATTCGAAGTGTTATCTATTTAACAATTTGGAATGTTTTACGTTTAATTATTCGTAAAATGTCAATTAAGCAAGATAATGGTGATTTGAAATTACATAAAAGATTATTTAATCTTTCAGTTGCTTTTCTTGCTACGTTCTTAATCACAGAAAGTATGATGTCTTGGGATTGGATTATGGGAATTGACCCTCACTGGTTCTCAACATTATTTGGGTGGTATGTATTAGCGACATTCTTGGTAAGTGCAATGACTATTGTAGCCATGGTAACTATTTATTTACGTTCTACAGGTGCTTTGCCACTTGTTAATGATAGCCATATTCACGATTTAGTGAAGTTTATGTTTGGTTTTTCAGTATTCTGGACTTATCTTTGGTTTGCTCAATTTATGTTAGTTTGGTATTCTGATATGCCAGAGGAGACAACATATTTTGTACAACGTTTCAATGAATATAAATATATATTCTTAGGAATGATTCCGCTTAACTTTATATTACCTGTTTTAATTTTAATAAACAGTGATTTTAAGAGTATTCCTTGGATCATAATCACAGCAGGAGTATTTATTTTAGTAGGACATTATATTGATTTATATGTAATGATTATGCCAGGTACTGTTGGTTCTCAATATGGATTTGGTTTCGGTGAAATAGGTGGTATTTTATTTTTTGTAGGGTTGTTTATTTATGCTACTTTCTCAGCTTTTGCTAAAGCAGATACAGTGGCTAAAGGAAGTCCGTTTTTACATGAGAGTGAAACGTTCCACTATTATATCATAGAACATAGAGGTGAAGATAAAGATCATCATTAAAAATGATTTTTAAATATAATTTTAAAGACTGTCTGTTAAAGGCAGTCTTTTTTATTGGTTAAATAATCTATTTATTGTAACAAAGTAAACATAAAAACTTATAAAAGTGTGATTAGACGAATAAAAAAGGTTATTTTTGCACTTTAAAAATATATAAAATGCAAAAAAAATCGTCGAGAGGACGACAAGCTGGAAGAAACAGCAATCCTCGTAGAAATCCTAAAAAATTTGATAAACCTGAACAAATTAAAACTCCAGAGCAAAAAATTGCAGATGGAATTCGTTTGAATAAATATATTTCTAATTCAGGTGTGTGTTCAAGACGCGAAGCGGATACTTATATCAAGCACGGAAGCGTAACGGTAAATGGAAAATTGGTAACTGAAATGGGTTATAAAGTTAAACCTAACGATGTGGTTAGGTTTGATGGAACATTAATTTCACAAGAAGAAAAACGTTATATTTTACTAAATAAGCCTAAAAATTATATTACGACAATGGATGACGACCGAGGTCGTAAAACAGTAATGGATTTAGTAGGAAACGCAACGAGTGAGCGTATTTATCCTGTTGGAAGACTTGATAGAAATACAACAGGATTATTGCTTTTTACCAATGATGGAGAATTAGCAAAAAAATTAACGCATCCGAAACATAATGTTCGTAAGTTATATCATGCATCTCTTGATAAAAAATTGAGTTTAGCAGATTTAGAAAAATTAAGAGGAGAGGTAATTATTGAGGGTAGAAAGGTTTTTATTGATGCGGTTTCATATGTTCAAGGAGAGAAAAAAACAGAGGTCGGAATTGAAATTCATTCAGGAAGAAACCGAATTGTACGTAAAATTTTTGAACATGTAGGTTATCATGTTTGTAAATTAGATCGAGTGATTTTTGCAGGATTGACAAAGAAAAACTTGCCTCGTGGTCGTTATCGTGAATTAACAAAACAAGAAATAAATAATTTATATATGCTCTAGGTATCAAAAGTTACATATAATGAATAAAAATAACGTAATTTTGCGTCAAAATAATTATTATGAGTTTTTTAAAATTAGTTTTTAATTTAATATTTAATAGGAAAAAAATGGGAGAAGAAATAAAAAGTTATCTAGAAAAAGGAGCTGTTATTTTGGACGTACGAACAGTAGAGGAATTTAATGGCGGTCATTGTAATGGAGCAAAATTAATTACTTTACAAACTGTTCCTGCTAGAGTTCAGGAAATCAAAGATTGGAAAAAACCAGTAATTGCTGTTTGTGCTAGCGGTGGTCGAAGTGGACAGGCTACGCAATTTCTACAAGGACATGGAATTGATGTTATTAATGGAGGTCCTTGGCAAAATGTTGCTCAATATCAATAGTATATAGTTTATAGAATAATTAAAAACTGTCTTTTTAAAGGCAGTTTTTTTATTTATAATAGTTTTAAATACGTGTTTTTTTAAATAGTTAATATGTTTGTATTCAATGTTTTGGCTGTAGTTTAGAGCAATAAACTTTAATTAATATTTATTGTTGAGTTTATATGTTTAGCGATAAAAACTTGCAAATGTTTTTTTTTTTTTTGTTATTTGTAGGGTTATATTTAAAAATCATTAAATTATGTTGAAAAAAATGTATGTTGCTTTTGCAATATTGTTGTGTCAATCGTTGATTGCGCAAAAAAAAGTAAGTGGAGTTGTTACAGATGATCTAGGTCCTCTTTTAGGGGTTTCCGTACAAGTGCAAGGAACTAATACAGGAACTGAGACAGATGCTAATGGAGAATATGTTATTTCGGTTAAGAAAGGGCAATTTTTAGAGTTTAGTTATGTAGGGAATGAAACAGTAGTTATTAAAGTTTCGGATTCTAATAAAATTGATGTTAGAATGAAAATGTCAAAAGAAAATGTATTAGATGAAGTTGTAGTAACAGGTATTACCAAAACTGACAAACGGCTTTTTACAGGAGCCGCTGTTAAAATGAAAGCAGATGATGTGAAAATTTCGGGGTTACCTGATGTTAGTCGATCATTAGAAGGTAAAGCTTCAGGGGTTACGGTTCAAAATGTGTCAGGAACATTTGGTGCTGCTCCAAAGATTAGAATTCGTGGAGCAACTTCGATTTATGGTAATTCAAAACCTTTATGGGTAGTTGATGGAATAGTTATGGAAGATGTTACGGATGTGGGAGATTTGTCATCAGGAGATCCAAATACTTTAATAAGTTCAGCTATTGCAGGACTTAATCCAGATGATATAGAAAGTTTTGATATTTTAAAAGATGGTTCAGCGACTTCGATTTATGGGGCAAGAGCTATGGCAGGTGTAATTGTGATTACTACTAAAAAAGGTAAAAAAGGTAGTAGTAATGTTAGTTATAATAGTTCGTTTACTTATAGAAGAAGACCTAATTATTCTGAATATAATGTAATGAATTCGCAAGAACAAATGTCTGTGTTACAAGAATTAGAACAAAAAGGAGCTTTTTCTATGGCATCATCAATTAATGCTTCTCGGTCAGGGCTTTATGGTGAGTTTTATAGAGGACTGTATGAACAAAATCCTGATGGAACTTATTTGATTTCAAATACACCTAAGGCAAAAGCTGATTTCTTTAGAAAAGCAGAATATCGAAATACTAATTGGTTTAAGGAGTTATTTACACCTAGTGTTTTGCAAACTCATTCGATAAGCTTTTCAAGTGGTACAGATAAAGCTCAATTTTATGGTTCATTATCGGCAATGGTTGATCCAGGTTGGGCAAAGGGATATAAAGTAAATCGTTATACGGGGAATTTTAATGGTTCTTTTAATATAACAGATAAATTGAAATTAAATGTGATTTCTAGTACTTCATTAGTTGATCAGAAAGTGCCTGGTTCAGGTGGTAGGGATTTTGATCCAGTTTTTGGAATTGTAAAGAGGGATTTTGATATCAATCCATTTGGTTATGCATTAAGAACATCAAGAGTATTGAATCCAAAAAGTTATTATACTAATGGGTATGCACCATTTAATATATTCAATGAATTGGAGAATAATTACATGGGAATTAATACTTTAAATACTAAGTTTCAGACAGAACTTGAGTATAAAATAAATGATAAGTTGACATTGGCAGCCTTAGGTTCTTTAAAGTATATAAAAACAGAAAGAGAACATAATATTACAGAATTTTCTAATCAAGCGGAAGCGTATAGAGCAATGGGTAATGAAACAATTATAGATGCTAATGATAAATTATATACAGATCCTGAAAATCCTTATGCAAGACCTATTAGTGTTATGAAAAAAGGAGGTATTATACAAAGTCAAGTTAATGATATGTTTGGGTATGATTTACGTTCTACTTTATCATATAAAGATATTTTTGATGATGTTCATACCGTAAATGCTTATGTTGGAGCTGAATTAAATTCTAATGATAAAAACTATAAGTACAATACAAATTATGGTGTTCAATTTGATAATGCAAAAGAACCTTTTTTAGATTATAAATTGTTTAAAAAATTCTCTGAAAAGGGAACTAATTTTTATGGGTATAGTAGTGGAAGAACTAGGATGCTTTCTTATTACGGAACATTTACGTATTCTTATGATAGAAAATATACATTGAATGGAACAATGCGTTATGAAGGAACTAATAGATTAGGAAAATCAACAAGGTCAAGATGGTTGCCAACATGGAATATTTCTGGAGCTTGGAATGTTTCTTCTGAAAATTTCTTTGAAAAAATGGAAAAATATGTTTCGCATTTAACATTAAAAAGTTCATATAGTTTAACAGCGGATAGAGGACCTAGATGGGTAACAAATTCTGCAGTAGATATTAGAACAGGTACACCATGGAAACCTGTTGCAGGGCTAAAAGAAACAGCGATTTATATAAGCTCTTTGGAGAATAGTGAATTAACATATGAAAAGAAAACAGAGTTTAATGTGGGTATTGATGCAGGATTTTTGAAAGACAGAATAGGTGTTACTTTTGATTGGTATAAACGATATAACTATGATTTAATTGGAAAGATTGAAACACAAGGTTTAGGAGGAGAGGTTAAAAAATTTGGTAATGTTGCTTCTATGAAATCTAGTGGATTGGAATTATCACTTTCTACAATGAATATTAAAACAAAGGATTTTTCATGGAAAACAGATTTTATATATTCAAAAACGGATAATGAAATTGTAGAGTTTAATTCAAATCCAACTACTTTTGATCTGGTTTTAGGTAGAGCTTTTATGAAAGGAAAGCCTAGAGGAGTTATGTATTCTATTCCTTTTAAAGGTTTAAATTCCGATGGATTACCAACATTTTTAAATGAAAAGGGCGAAACTACTGTGTGGGATGTTTATTTTCAAAATAGAGACGAGCATGATTTCTTAGAGTATTCTGGTCGAATTGACCCAACAGATGTAGGTAGTTTAGGTAATACATTTAAGTATAAGGGATTAACTTTAAATGTCTTTGCAACATATTCTTTCGGAAATGTTATTCGTTTAGACCCTGTATATAGTGCTAATCTTAATGATTTTACTGCTCTGCCAAAAGAATTGAAAGATCGTTGGGTGGTTCCGGGAGATGAGAGTAAAACAACTGTTCCTGTGATACCAGATCCTCGTACGATTAATAGATATGGTAATGATTTGATGACATCGTACAGTTTATATAACTATTCGACTGAAAGAATAGCTAAAGGAGACTTTATTCGTTTGAAAGAAATTTCATTGAGTTTTGATTTTCCAAAACAAGTATTGGATAAGTTGAAAGCGAAAAGATTTTCAATGAAATTGCAAGGGACAAACTTATTTTTATTACACTCTGATAAAAAATTAAAGGGACAAGACCCTGAGTTTGTCAATGCAGGAGGAGTTTCTTTACCTGTGCCTAAGCAAGTTACATTAACATTTAATTTATCAATTTAAAAATATAGAAAATGAAAAGTATAAAATATAGTTTTTTGGTTTTGTTGTTCATTTTTTCATCGTGTTCAGGCTTTTTGGATGAAACACCAGATGATAGAACAACAGTAGATAGTCAGAAGAAATTGAGAAAATTACTCGTTTCTGCCTATTGTGAAAGTTATTCAGCTCTTTTAACAGAATTATCTTCGGATAATATTTTAGATGAAGGCGAGGCAAATACTAATGGAGGACGTGTGTATGAAGATATGACTTATTGGAGGGATATAAAGCAATCACAAAATGATGATCCTGAAAGTTTTTGGTCAGCATCGTATTCAGCAATTTCAAATGCAAACCTTGCTATAGATGTTTGTAATACAAGTTTGAAAAACGCAAAAGCCGAAAAAGCAGAGGCTTTGATGGCTAGAGCATTTGCTCATTTTATGTTGGTAAATGTTTTTAGTAAACATTATAATCCTGCTACTGCAGATTCTGATTTAGGAATTGTATATATGGAAAAATCTGAAACAGTATTAGATCCAAAATATAAAAGAGAATCAGTTGCATCAGTTTATAAAAAAATTGAAAGGGATATTGAGGAGGCATTACCAAATATTTCAGATGATATTTATGAACAACCGAAATTCCATTTTAATAAAAATGCAGCTTATGCTTTTGCCACTAGATTTTATTTATACTATGGAAAATGGGAAAAAGCAGTAAAATGTGCAAATAAAGTTTTAAATTCAGGAGCTTTAGTTAATTGGGGGTATATAGGTTCTCTTCCTAATAAACATAAAATTAGAGCGGAAGAATATTATAAACAGAAAGGATCATTATTATTATTGTCTGATGTAACAAATATGAGAGTTTATTTTAATCCATTTTATACAGGGGCGAGATACAATCACATAATAGATTTATCGGATAGAGAAACTATGGGCGCACCTATGCCTTGGGGAATTTTAAGTTATGACTCAAGTTATAAAACAAAGCCCTTTGTAATAAATAGTAATTCTAATTTTAGAAAAGTAAGTTTCCCAGCGTATTCAATTTTATTTGAAGAAACGGATCCTGTGCAAGGTATAGGTTTTTTTAGAAGTATTCATATTCCTTTTACTGTTGATGATGTGTTATTAATGAGAGCAGAAGCTAATATCCATCTTCAGAAATATAATCAAGCTTTATCAGATATTAATAAATGGACATCAAATTATTTTAAAGGTAACACTACTGTAGATTTAGCGAAAGTACAAGAATTTTATAATAAGATAGAATATTCTAGTACTAGTGATTTTGATAAATTAACACAGAAGAAAAAATTAAATCCACTAGGTTTTATTATAAAAGATCAAGAACAAGAAAATATGTTGCATTTTGTTTTGCAATGCAGAAGAATCTTAAACATACACAATGGTAAACGTTGGTTTGATGTTAAAAGATATGGTATAGAAGTAGCTCGTTTTCAAAAGCAAAAAAATGAAAAATATGAGTTACAAGATGTGTTAAAAGTTGGAGATAACAGAAGAGCTTTACAATTACCGTTAGCAGTTATTTCAGCAGGTTTAGAAGCTAATCCAAGATAAAAATAAAAAATTATGAAAGTATTATATAAAATAGGGATTATTTTGAGTACAGCATTTTTATTAAATGCTTGTTCTGATAAGGAAACTCTTGATAAAATAAGTGTAGTTGATTCTTTGAAAAAAGGAGAGCCGAGAGCAACAAAATTTGATAAATATTTGGAGCGTGAATTTTTAAAACCATATAATATTGAAGTTCAATATCGTTTAAATGATATTGAAACTGATATGAATTATAATGTTGTTCCTGCAAAAGAGGAAAAGGCTATCAAGCTAGCAACTTTGATAAAATATTTATGTTTAGATACTTATAAAAATCATAGTGATAAAGGTTTTTTAGAGGCAACTTTTCCTAAAAGCATAGTGTTTGTAGGGTCTTCAGGTTATAAATCTGATGGAGGAAGTAAGTTATTAGGAACTGCTCAAGGAGGAGTTAAAATTATGTTATACGATGTTAATTCTATTGATGTTAATAATAAAGAACAATTATTAGATAACTTTTTCAATACTATTTTCCATGAATTTTCACATATATTACATCAGAAAAAACATTTTAGTGAAGATTTTGAAAAAATATCTGATGAAGATTATAAGGGAGATCAATGGAATGCTAGAGGTGTATGGACAAAGGAAAATCCAGCTTATGCTAAAGGTTTTATTACTAGATATGCAAGTAATAAACCAGAAGATGATTTTGTAGAAATTATATCACATTATATTACGTTAACTAATGAACAACTTATAGCAAAAATAAATCCGAAAGGAGATAATGAAGAGGGGTTTTCTAAATTTCTTAAAAAATTAGGAATAGTGAAATCATATTTATTAAATAGTTGGAATTTAAATATAGATGATATAAGAGCTGAGGTTCAAGAGAAATTAAAAAGTTTAAGTTCTTTTGATGTAGATAATATCAATTAAAAAAATAGAGTTATGAAGAAAATATTTTTGGCATTAGCCATCGGATTAATGTTTACATCTTGTCAGAAAGATGATACAGACATTTTTGAAAAATCTGCGTCAGAAAGGACGACAGAAAATCAAGGTGAATTTACAAAATACTTAAATGAAAATAATTGGGTAATTGATCTTTTTCCTAATTCATATGAAGATTATGGAGGATACCCTATTTATTTAGAATTTAAAGATAATTATAAAGTAAAAATTAAAAGTCTTGATGTATTAAATGGATTAGATGTTCTTGAGGATGATTCGAATTATCAAATATTTAATCGTTCAGGAAGTGTTTTATCATTTAGTGAGTTTAATGATGCTCTTCATTTTTTATCAGATCCTAGTTTTGCTTTTCCAAGTGGACCTGTAAAAACTGTTGATTATGAGTTTATTTATCAGAATAAAGAAAAGGATATTATTTATACGAAGGGAATGAAAAGTCGTAATAATATTCGTTTTGTAAAAACAACTAAATCTGCAGATGATTATCTTAAGGATGTTAAAGAAGTTATGGGGTATTTAGGAGATAGAACTGCTATTTCTTTTAATGTGGTAGATGAAAAAATTAAATTTGAAATGAAGAATAGTAAAAAATTCTTTAATTTTCAATATACTTCCAAGGAGAAAGGAGAGAAGGATGCCACTTTACATAAAACAGCTTTTGTTTGCACAGATAAAGGAATACGTTTTTTTAAGCCATTTATAATTAATGGAGTAGAGGTTTTTGAATTAACTTTAGATGAACAAGAGAGTGTTTTGAAATCTGTTGATGGAAAGGTGGAAATTAAGCTTTTTAAAGCTCCATTTAATTTAAATCTTGAAAGTTGGTATTTATTAGTTAATGATGATAATGCTTCTAAGAAAGTAAAAAACAGTTTCGAAGAGGTGCAGGATGCAGATTTAAAACAGGGGGGAGGAGAATTGTCAAATAAAATATATACAGGGATGTATATTACTCCTGGAGGTAATGAGTTCGGTCCAAGTTTTAGATTTTTCTCAAAATGGTTGCAAAATGGGACAACATATCCTGCTGAGTATAATATGACATTTAGAAGTTTTGCTGATGATAATGGGGAGTTTAATATTGAGTTTATAAAAGGTAAAGCTGGATTTAACTGGAAATATTATCCATACCTTACTTCGATGGTTGATTTTATGACAAAAGATTCTGTTTATAAAGTAGAAGTTTTAGAAAAAGATTCTTCTGGTAAGCCTATAAAGGCAAAATTAATAAATAAGAAGAACACTGATGTATGGTTTATTTTAAATAAAAATTAAAATAAAGACATGTTTTCTAATTTGTCTTTTTGATAACTTAAAATCGTCTAAAAAGTAGTTTTTAGGCGATTTTTTTTGGTAGGCATATTCATAAAACACATAAATTATTGTAATACAATAAAATAATTTGTATATTTACCATAAATAAACTCTGAAAACTGGCAAATAGCCAAAAAACGAAGTTTAAATTCTTCTAAACCTGAGTTCGATTATTAAAATAGGCATAGTTGATTTTTACTATTGCTTAGGTCAAATTTAATAGTAGGTTTTTTAGGTAAAAAACTATAAGCAATA